>OHHJ01000155.1_pt1 | contig 24476 bp, 25 predicted proteins | sample 1568041 | NCBI WGS metagenome assembly OHHJ01 (sample SAMEA3879573, study PRJEB24766) | human gut metagenome | biome: human-associated habitat; feature: feces | place: USA | collected 1985/1987
AGCTCCGGCAGAGTTTCGCGAATGCGCTCAATCCAGGCATCGTCCAGCTGTACCGGAACGAGGTCAGGCTCAGGGAAGTAACGGTAGTCATGTGCTTCTTCCTTGGAACGCATGGACAGAGTTACGCCGTTAGCTTCATCCCAGGTACGGGTTTCCTGAACAACGTGGCCGCCGTCCTCGAGAACCTCTTTTTGGCGCTCAACTTCATAGTTGATAGCGCGCTCCAGAGCACGGAAGGAGTTCAGGTTTTTGATTTCGGCACGGGTACCGAATTCCTTAGCGCCTTCAGGCATAATGGAAATGTTTGCGTCGCAGCGCAGGCTGCCTTCCTGCATTTTGCAGTCGCAGACATCGGTATATTCCAGAATTGCTTTCAGGTTTTCCATGTAAGCACGAGCTTCGGCAGCACTGCGCATATCCGGCTCGGATACAATCTCAATCAGCGGTACGCCTGCACGGTTGTAGTCAACTGCGGAGGAGTCGGAGGTGCTGATGGTTGCGCCGCTGTGGTTCAGCTTGCCTGCATCCTCTTCCATGTGGATACGGGTAACGCCGATGCGTTTATGCTCGCCGTCAACAACGATGTCGATATGGCCGCCCAGGCAGATAGGCTTATCAAATTGGGAAATCTGATAGTTCTTGGACAGGTCAGGATAGAAGTAGTTTTTACGGTCAAATTTGTTGTATTTTTGGATATCGCAGTTCAGCGCCAGGCCAGCCTTGATAGCGAAATCAACAACCTGCTTGTTCAGCACAGGCAGTGCACCTGGCATACCCAGACAAACCGGGCATACATGGGTGTTAGGCAAGCTGCCGAAGGCAGTGGAGCAGCTGCAGAATGCTTTAGTTTTGGTTTTCAGCTCGGCATGAACTTCCAAGCCGATAACGGTAATATATTTAGTCATTATTTGTTACCTCCCAGCGGTGCGAATACTTTATGATATTCGGTTGCCTGTTCAAAGGTATAAGCAGCACGCAGAATGGTTGCTTCGTCCAGAACCTTGCCGATCAGCTGCATACCGATAGGCATGCCGTCATCAGCAAAGCCGCAAGGAATGGAAATACCCGGCAGACCGGCCATATTTACCGGAATAGTGGTTACGTCCAACATGTACATGGTCAGCGGATCCATCTTGTCGTTGATACCGTAAGCAGGAACCGGAGAGGTAGGAGTCAGCAGCACGTCGCATTTTTCAAACGCAGCTTCAAAGTCGCGGCGGATGAGGGTACGAACCTGCATAGCCTTGTTGTAGTATGCATCATAGTAACCGCTGCTCAGTACGTAGGTGCCCAGCATAATGCGGCGGCGTACTTCCTGACCAAAGCCTTCAGTACGGCTCATGGTGGTCATTTCCGGAGCGGAGGTTGCATCAACATTGCGGTAACCGTAGCGAACGCCGTCGAAGCGTGCCAGGTTAGCGGAAGCTTCAGCCGGAGCAATGATATAATAGGTGATTACAGCATATTCGGTATGCGGCAGGGAAACCTCAACGATTTCAGCGCCCAGCTCTTTGTATTTTTCAACGGCCTTCATGATTTCAGCCTTAACCTTAGCATCAACGCCTTCACCGAAGTATTCCTTCGGCAGACCGATGCGCAGGCCTTTAACGTCATTTACCAATGCTTTGGTGAAATCGGGAACCTCTACGTTCAGAGAGGTGGAATCCATCTCGTCCTTACCGCAGATGCTGTTGAGTACCAATGCAGCGTCGGTTACGTCTTTGGTGATAGGTCCGATCTGGTCCAGAGAGGATGCGAATGCTACGCAGCCATAACGGGATACACGGCCGTAGGTCGGTTTAATACCAACGCAGCCGTTGAAGGATGCCGGCTGACGGATAGATCCGCCGGTATCGGAGCCCAGAGTCCAGATAGCTTCGCCTGCAGCGATAGCAGCAGCACTGCCACCGGAGGAGCCGCCGGGAACACGGTCCAGGTTCCAGGGGTTGTGGGTTACACCGAAATGAGAGGTCTTGGTGGTAGAGCCCATAGCAAATTCATCCAGGTTGGTTTTGCCCAGGAAAATGGTTTCATCAGCGCGCAGGTTTTTGATAACATGTGCGTCATATACAGGAATGAAGTTCTCCAGCATTTTGGAGGAACAGGTAGTGCGCAGGCCTTTGGTAGAAATATTATCTTTGATTGCGCCCGGAATACCTGCCAGCGGAGCGATTTTCTCGCCTGCGGCAATCTTGGCATCAACCTTGGCAGCCTGTGCCAGAGCGTTTTCTTTATCCAGGGTTACATAAGAGTTAACCTGGTCTTCAACTGCGTCGACACGCGCAATAACAGCGTTAGTTAATTCGACGGAGCTTACTTCTTTGTTGACGAGCTTTTCATGCAGCTCGTGCGCAGTAAGTTTATACAAATCCACAGCGTTTGCCTCCTTCTTATTCGATTACGCGCGGTACCTTAAAGCCGTCATTGTGAACAGCAGGAGCGTTCTTCAATGCTTCCTCGTGGGATACGCCTTCTTTGACAACGTCCTCACGCAGTACATTGCTTACCGGCAATACGTACGGGGTAGGTTCGATACCTGCGGTATCAATTTTTTCAAGAATGTCGGCATAGTTAAGAATCTGGTTGAACTGTTCAGTGAACACTTCCATTTCGGAAGCAGGAACAGTCAAACGGGAAAGCTGTGCGATATGCTTTACGTCTTCAGCAGAAACTTTCATTTTTTCACCATCCTATAAAAACTCGTTTTATTTTTACAAATAACCTGTTTTATTATAACACATTTACTGAGCAAAGTACACTGAGTAAGGCACTTCGGCAGTGCTTGCGGGGATATTTTTAGGAAAAAACGGCTTTTAAAATATCAGACTGCAAAACAATAAGGCCTCTCCTTAGGAAGAGGTAGCATCGCGCAGCGATGACGGAGAGGGGTTTCAGCAAAATAAAATATATGCATAAGTACAACCCCTCTCAGTCGCCCTACTGGCGACAGCTCTCCCCAAGGAGAGCCTTTCTCTTCATATAGCATCTATACACACAAACATAAAAAGAACCGCCTCTCGGCGGTTCTCTAAACTCCAAGCATCTGGCGCTATTTCCCTTCTCGCTTGCTCACCTTAGCATACAGCCTCTTTAAAATCTCAACTGCCTTATCCTGCTGCATACTGCTTAGCTGCAGTGTTACTTTTCTTCTGTTTTTATTTTTATAGCTGCCAAGAGTAATATAAAACTCTGTTGTCGTCGCATCGTGGGCAAAAAGCTTCTCAGACTGCTTTTTCTCCTGCTCTGCAAGCGACAGCTTTTGGATAAAAGCATCCAGCTCCGCCAAATCCTCACTTGTCACCATTGCTGACGACAGCAGGCAATTTGCGTCCTTTTTATCGACAAAAAAGCAGCTGAAGGTTCCCTGACCTTCCTTAAAAGGATCATAGTTAACATCAAACCTGTAGCACAGGCTGCGGACCTGATGGTTCCGGTTCAGATAAAAGGTGGTCCATTCTACATGTGTCATATTATCTTCTCCTTCTACTGGCGCACAACCTATATTTACTGTCAACAGCACAAGCACCGCCAACAGTATTTTGACGATTTTCCATAATTTGCTGTGCATACCGCTCACCGCCCCTGTTAAGCTCTAATTATGAACCAGAGCTCTGTCCTTGGCCTTCATATATAGCCGCAGGAAGAGCTTTTGCATTTCCGCTCTTTGCTCCCCGCTCAAAGGCGCCGTCAGCTTCTTGACACTTCTATCCTTATAGTTGGCTATACGCACGTCAAAAATCTCCCTAGTCTCATCGCAGACAAACATATCCTCATCCACTGGCTCAGGTGCCTTGGGCGGCGCCAATGGCAGCCCTTGGATAAGCGCATCAAGAGGCGCAAGCTCCTCCCGCGTCACGGGCACGCTCTCCAGCTCACAGCGCCAAATATCGTCATTGAGATTTGCCGGAGCCTTAAAACTGCAGTCATAGAGCATCTGCCCGCTTTTAGCATCCAGACGCAGCGCATAATTATAGCTTTCATCATAATTCGAGCCGTTTCTGTATAATTGCATACTCGTCCATTCTATACGTCCCATGCTATCGCCTCCCCGTACTTGGGCATAAATCAGCTTTGCTGTCAGCAGCAGGAGCGCTGCCAACAACAGCAGGTTAATAATTCTCAGCTTGTTACTTTTTTGTTTGCGCATGCTGCTCACCGCCTTTGTTATCCTTCTGATGATAGCATAGCCTATTTTTAGCAGCTTGTCCCCACCCGAAAGGCTGATTTAGGGTAGGAAGGATAAGGTGACTGCAAAATTTTTCGCAAAATCAGCAAATTTTTCACTTCACCCTACCCGATTTTGCCCTTTGGGGTGGGGTGTTTTTCTGTTATCTGATATATAATGCAGATGTAGAAAAGAATCGGTTGATGAATTATTGTAATATTCTTAAAGTTTTCTTTATATCAGCCGATTTAAAGAAAGGTGGTCTTGTTTATGCAACGCAAAAAATTAATCTCCAAAACCCTGACAACAGCTGTAATGCTTGCGCTGTACATTGGGGGGGCACAACCATCCATTACTTCTGCACAGGAGTACACTGACCAAATCACCGGTGCTAATGACGCTTATGCAGCTCATGGCATCCGCACTACTGTCGGTATGGAATCCACTTATACCTTCGCTGAGGGTGACGTAGTAAAATGGACTAACGCCTACCCTGCTGTTGAGGTTTGGGACGAAGGAACACATTTAAAATTTACTACGCCGCTAAATCTGCAGCTTGATATTAAAGATGGTGCTACTAGCGGTATTCATGCAGCAACCTCTAACTACGATACTCCCGGCAGGCTCACTGCCCAAGATGTGAATATCACAGGTCAGTCTACAGGCTCTAATTATAATATAAACAGAATCTATATTTCCGGCATTGATACTTATGCTGCCGATATCAAGATGGAAAACCTCAATATCGATATTACCGCTGACGGCAAACCTGAAAGTATTGCTGATGGTATTTTCATGGGCCGTGATCTTGAAGATACGGACAGCGAGCATCTGTTGACCGTAACTGGCGATACAAGCATCAAGGCTGTTTCTAAAAACGGCTCTTATGCCTGGGCAGCAGGTATTGAAGCCAAAGACCAGGCCAAGATGAACTTTGGCAAGCTGACAATCGCTACCGAAGCTATAGCTGAGAATTTAGCTCGCACCAACGGCATCTTTGCAGCAGGCAACTCCGAAATCAACGCAGGAGAAACACATATTGACGTAAAAGCCTACTCTCCTAATAATGATGAATCCGGCGATAGCATTGGCATCAATGCCTACGCTAATTCCAAAGTTAATATCGGTGATGGCAGCACTATTTACGCTGAAGGCAATGGTGATGGTGGAATTTCGACCATTGGTGTACGCGCCGGAGACTATTCCACGGTCAACCTGGGCATTACGAATATCAGAGCTGAAAACAATAGTGCCGAAGGTACTGTTGATGTACTATTTGTCGAAGATGGCTCCGTTCTTAACATGGCCGGCGGCACCATCACCGGCGCCAACAATGCTAACAATGGCTTGTTCAACGCTATCAATGCTTACGGCGAAGATCCGGACCCGACCTGGCATACCGACACTATTGTCAACATTAACCAGGGTACCACTAACGATGTGGTAATCGTTGGCGACATGCAGCCAACACCGCCATTGTCAACCTCAACCTGAATACTGCCGCTTCCAGCATCACCGGCAATCTCGACCAAAGCGGTCCTTATGTAGACAGGGATGATTCTGCAGGTACTATTAACCTCACCCTCGCCAACAAGGCTACATGGCATGCTATGGGTGAATACGGTATTGGTTATAGCTATCTGGAAAACCTCACCCTGAATGATGGCAGCATCACCATGACCAATGAAGAGGTGCAGAACATTGACATTAATCACCTGCAGGGCACCGGCGGCGAGCTGACGCTGGAGGCTGATGCAAGCCTCAACACTGGCTTCTTCCGCGTAAACAACGCTGATACCGACGCTGCCGCAGTACATACCTCTTATGCAGGCATCAATGCTGATAACGTGAAGGACGCAGCCGGCTTAGAAGGCCTTGTTGGAAACAGCCTGAAGATTCACGATGACAGTGCGGCAAAATTTGACGTTCAGGTAAACGAAGGTCTGCTCATCGGCCAAATGCAGGCAGATACCATCAACCATATTGACGGCAACACAATCGCCAATGTAAAAATTGCCCAAAGCACTACTGTGGATGCTATCAGCCATATGCAAAACGCTACAGCACTGTCCTGGAGACAAGAGGACGCTACCTTGAGTAAACGCTTGGGCGATTTGCGTCAGGGCGATGGTGACCAGGGCTTCTGGGTACGCCTGAACCGCGGCGAATTTAAATATGACAATGCCAAAAACCAGAATAATTTCTTCCAGATGGGCTATGATAAGGCTGGCGGCGATTGGCATTACGGCGCTGCTATCAGCCGTAACAGCGGTAAGACAACCTACGGCGATGCAACAGCGAAAAACCGTAGCCTGGCACTTACTCTGTACGGCACCTGGCTGGGCGATAAGGGACATTATGCAGACATCGTGCTGAAGGAAGGCCGTCTGAGCAATGATTACGATATCTCTGCACCGATTGGCTTCACTCACGGTCAGTACAAAACCTGGGGCAGCAGCATCAGTGCGGAATACGGCAGAGAAATCGCTATGGGTGACAAGGCTTACTTCACTCCACAGGCACAGCTTTCCTGGCTGCGTATTGCCGGTAAGGATTACACTACCGCCAACGGCATTGCTATCAGTCAGGACAGCCAAAGCAGCACCATCGGCCGCTTAGGCTTCGAGCTTGGCAGCAGACTTGGCGACAACGGTAATGTATATGCCAAAGCTTCTGTACTGCATGACTTCGGCGGCAGTGCTGACACCCGCCTAAGCTACAATGGTGTATCCACAACCTACAGCAACGATTTAGGCGACACCTGGTACGAGGCAGGCATCGGCTTCAACCTCAAAACCAAGGATAACAGCTATCTGTATGCAGATGTTTCCAAAGCCTTCGGCGGCGACTACAAGACACCTTGGCAATGGAACGTAGGTATGCGCTGGACCTTCTAACAAGTTAGTCCTTTTTATACACAAAGCATCTTGCATTTTAAGTAATCAATAAAAATTGTGCGGTCGTAAAAAGCCGCACAATTTTTATGTTTATCTCTAAAATTCAGCTGAATTTTGCTATTGCTACGATATTTTATCATCTTTTAAAATAAAACCAACACCTTCCTACCCAAAATCCCACTTTCGGGTGGGGCGCTGACATTCTTTTTGCGCTATAATGAAGGCAAGATAAGGAAGGGAGATGTTCCTATGTTTAAAGAAAACGACGAATGTTGTGCTATACAATGCGAAAAATGCGGCGGCACCATGTATTCCGACGCTGCCAGCACCAGCTTCATCTGCTCCTTCTGCGGCAACAAGGAGCCTTGGCCGAACAGCGAAAATATTCTTGATAGCGAAATCAAATACCGCCATAAGCCTGTAGAGGTTGTCAACGGACTGGTGAAGCTGGGACACGTATACTTCATGGAGCCGTTGCCGGAGATGCTCAAAAACAACACCCAAAGCATCGAAGATAAGCTGGGCGTTTTCAGCGCCCTCAGCACCAAGGTTTACGAAGAAAGCCACACCATCAAGCTGCCCTGCCCGCTCTGCGGTGCCGATGTTACCGGCGAATCCACGCAGACTATTTTTACCTGCGAATACTGCGGTCACCGTCTGACGCAGGAGGAGCTGAAGGCCGGCGGCTACAACAAGGACCAGCTCATAGGCGCAGGCTCCCGCAGCTACCCATCCATCGCCCTGCCCTTCAAGCTCACTAAGGAGCAGGCCTTCGGCAGAGCGCAGCTGCTGATGAAGCGCGAACCTATGTCCTTTAAGGGTGCAGAAAAGACCATCAAAGAAAAATTTACCGCCTTCTATACTCCCTATACACTGGCGGACCTGCGCGTCAAAGCGCAAATCTCCAGCAACAAGGGTGACTGCGAAATTTATCAGGAGGTTTTAAACTGGGTATATCCGCAAACCTATGTCTTTGACGAAAACGCCGTCGATATGGTTGCTCCCTGGAACTTTGATGAGTTCGCCCCCTTCGACCCTGTATTTTTGGAGGGTGACGTGCATATCACCACCCGCAGCAATCTTTTCCCGGTACCAAAATATCTTGACCGCATGATCAATGAGCAGCTTTGCAACAAGCTCTGCGAAAATTACGGCTTAAAAAATGTTAAGATTGAAAAATGGGCACGCAATCTCCGCAAGCATTCAGCTGACATCATGTTGCCGATTTATTATGTTGACTATACCGACAACAGCGCCGGTGAACGCTTCGTCATCGTTGTCAACGGTCAGACCGGCGCTGCCAGCGCCCGCTTCGTCAACAGCAAGGACAAGGTACGCAGCCTGCAGCTGCCCGCCAACAGCAAGCTGCCGCGCTTTGCCGAAACTACTATGCGTACGCCGCCGATGATTGTACGTTACGTAAAGCCAAAATTTCTGCACGAGGTAATCCCAGCGGAAAAGGGCTTCAAAAAGAGTCTTTTCCAGATGCTTAAATTCTGGTAAAAATCTGGCTATAGCCGGAGCATAATAAGCCACCTCCTTGTACAAAAAAGCAGAGAGCTGTGTTTCACGTGAAACACGGCTCTCTGCTTTTATCGTTGCTGCAGGAAGCTTCCTGCTTTATCATTTTCAGAACAATGGCTTGCTGTTGCCGCCCTTCGGCTTCTTCTGGTTCTTGATGCGGACGCTGACGATGACCTCATCGCCCTCCACCGTCTGCTCCATGTTAACCGGAATACCGACATCCTTAATAGCGTTGACAACCTGCTTAATACTGTTCAGGTAAATGCGGACATCGTTGACAATCACCATACGGCGGCGTTTTTCCTGCTGGTTGTCCTCCAACAACTTGTTGATATATTCCTCGGTCTGGCGCACGCTGTAATTCTTGGCCACAACAACCTCCAGCACCTCCAGACGCTTGGCATCATCATCAAGCTTCAGCAGTGCGCGCGCATGACGTTCGCTCAGGCCGGCATCCACCAGCACCTTGCGTACAGCAGGCGACAGGCGCAGCAAACGCAGCTTGTTGGCGATAGTAGACTGCTTCTTGCCTACGCGCGCAGCCATAGCCTCTTGCGTCAGATGGAACTGCTCCATCAGCTGTTCGTAGCCTTCGGCCTCCTCCAAAAAATGCAGATCCTCACGCTGCAGGTTTTCAATCAACGCAATTTCCGCAATCTGCTGCGTAGTATAATCGCTGATAATAACCGGTACCTCCGTCAGCTTCGCCATACGGGAAGCACGCAGACGGCGCTCGCCGGCAATCAGCAGATAACGTCCGTCCTCAGTCGGCGATACCAAAAGAGGCTGCAGCACGCCGTATTGGGCGATGGAAGCAGACAGCTCCTCTAAGGCTGCTTCGTCAAAGCTTTTGCGCGGCTGATAAGGGTTGGGGAAAATCTGCCCGATGGGAACCTTGACTACCTTCACCTCATTAACGGCCTTACGCTCGCCGATAATACCGCAATCTGTATCCAATACCGAAAATCCATCATCTACTAACATATGCTTTCCCCCTATTTAGCGCCTAAGGGCTGTTTTTCCGGCGTACCAGCCTTACGCGGGTATTGCGCCGGTGTGCTTTTGATTTTAGCTATCTTTATTATAGCACGTCCATCATCAAGACCGGGTAATTTTACAGGCTCCGCACTGAGAATTTTGCCACCGAGAATTTTTACCGCAGCCTCGCCCTCGGTAATTTCCTCTGCAAACTTGCTGCCCTTCAGAGCGATAAACTGACCACCCTTTTTGGCCAGTGGCAGGCAGTATTCGCTCAGCACGCTTAAACGTGCTACAGCGCGCGCCGTTACATAGTCATATTTTTCGCGGTGCTTTTTATCACGGCCCGCATCCTCTGCACGCAAATGCTCGCAGCGGATGCCCTTCAGCCCCAGCTCCTCAATAACATGCTGCAAAAAGCGCAGGCGCTTGCCCAAAGAATCAATCAGGGTAACCTTTAGCTCGGGGCAGTAGATTTTCAGCGGCACACCGGGAAAGCCGGCACCCGTGCCCACGTCTGCCAAGGTTTTGCCAGCCATCTCCGCCTCGTAGGCCAACAGGCTGTCTACCATATGCTTTACGGCAACCTCCTCCGGCTCGGTAATAGCGGTAAGGTTCATCACCTTATTGGTTTCCACCAGCAGCTCGTAATAACGGCTAAACTGCTCCAGCTGCAGCGGCGTAAAGCTCAAACCGGCCTCCGCACCCTTTTCGGCTAAAATTTCTGCAAAGGTCATTCTTCCTGCTCCTTTCGGCGCTTCAGCTCCAGCGCAATCATCAGCACGCTGATATCAGCAGGAGAAACACCGCTGATACGCGATGCCTGACCGATATTCGCCGGACGTACCTTGTCCAGCTTTTCAGCGGCCTCGCTGGAAAGCTCCTTAATCGCACGATAATCTATATCATCAGGCAGGCGCTTGTTTTCCAGCTTCATAAAGCGCTCAACCTCCTGACGCTGTTTCGTAATATAGCCCTCATACTTGGCAAAAATCTCAGCCTGCTCCGCAACCTGCGGTGCCAGCTCCGGCAAACCGAAGGCCTGCTGCAGCTTGCTGTAGGTAACCTCCTTGCGGCGCAGCAAATCCAAAAGACTGCTGCCACTGCGCAGCGGCACCGTACCCATAGCCTCCAGCTTAGCATTGTTTTCCGCACTGGGCGAAATATTCTGCTTGCCCAGCTCGCTCACCGTGCGCTCCAAGGCAGTACGCTTTTCGGTGAAAATGCCGTAGCGCTTATCATCAACCAGACCAATGGCTCTGCCCTTTTCCGTCAAACGCAAATCAGCATTATCCTGACGCAGCAGCAAACGGTATTCCGCACGCGAGGTCATCATTCTGTAAGGCTCGGACGTACCCTTGGTAACAAGGTCATCAATCAGCACGCCGATATACGCCTCATCACGGCGCAATACCAACGGCTCGCGTCCGTTAATCTTCATCATCGCGTTAATACCTGCCATCAAACCTTGGGCAGCAGCCTCCTCGTAGCCGCTGGTACCGTTGGACTGACCGGCACTGAACAAGCCGCTGATAGCCTTATGCTCCAGCGACGGACGCAGCTGCAGCGGATCAAGGCAATCGTAATCTATAGCATAGCCCGCACGCATCATCTTGCAGTGCTCCAGTCCGGGAATCGTCTGCATAAACTGCAGCTGAATGTGAGCCGGCAAAGAAGAACTCATGCCCTGTACATACATTTCATTGGTACTGCGTCCCTCCGGCTCGATAAACAGCTGATGACGCTCCTTATTGGCAAAGCGCACAATCTTAGATTCGATAGACGGGCAATAACGCGGGCCGACACCCTCAATCATACCGTTATACATACCGGATAAATGCAGATTATCGCGAATAATTTTATGTGTAGCCTCATTCGTATAAGTCAGATAGCAAGGAACCTGCTCACGTGTTTTGATATCGCTGATAAAGGAGAAGTTGCGCACCTCCTCATCGCCGTACTGCGGCTCCATCTTGCTGTAATCAAGACTGCGGGCATCAATACGCGCCGGCGTACCGGTCTTGAAGCGCATCAGCTCCACACCGTTCTCCAGCAGCGAAGCAGACAGCTTCTGCGCACTGCGCAGACCGTTCGGACCGCATTCATAATTAACCTGACCGTAAACAATACGGCCGCGCAGATAAGTACCGGTAGCCAGAATAACGCACTTCGCCTCGAAAATCTCGCCGGTTTCGGCCTCTACGCCAACAACCGCACCGTTTTCCACCAGCAGCTTATCAATCATCAGCTGCTTCAGCTCCAGGTTCTCCTGATTCTCGACAATCTTTTTCATCAGCGTGTGATAAAAAGGCTTATCCTCCTGACCGCGCAGAGCATGTACGGCATAGCCCTTACCGGTATTCAATAGACGCATCTGGATACACGCCAAATCCGCACTAATACCCATCTGACCGCCTAAAGCATCCAGCTCACGCACCAGATGGCCTTTTGCCGGACCGCCGATAGACGGATTGCACGGCATCAGCGCCACATTATCCAGCGACAGCGTCGCCAGCAGCGTCTTGCCGCCCAGGCGGGCAGCAGCCAGCGCCGCCTCCACACCTGCGTGGCCGGCGCCAACGACAATTACATCAAATGTATCTGTAATATAACTCATCTTAATAGACCTCTTAAAAATATATGTATTAGTGAACGCACAACAAAATTTTTCATTGCAGAGCGATACGTTAATTGCAACGCCATACGCCCCCTTCCGCCTCGCTTCACTCGGCACCTTCGCTATACTAAGACCCATTTTTCATGTAATGAAAAATGCTGGTCGTGTTATACTCGAAGAGTGCAAGGGGCAGGCAAGAGAGTTCATAGAACACAATTAGCTTAAAGCTCTAACGAGCAATTAACATATCGTGTAAGGAATAGCAATTTTAGCAAATGAGTGTCTGGAACCATAGAAGCAAGGGTACGTAACTTTCTGTTACCGTCTGTCAAATTTTACCGAAGCTTCGTCCTGGTTCCACACGAAATTTGCGTTGTGCCCTTTGGGTACTGGAAAATTGCTTCTGACTGGAACGGTATTTAATTGCGATGCACAACTCCCTTCCGCCTCACTGAGGGGAAGGCAAGATGTCGAAATAGGTGGTTGAAGGGGGAGCGGGAGCAATCAAAATTGCATAACTATATTTTAACGAGGTGATATTATGGCTGAAACCTCTGTAGGCTATAAGTGCCCTAACTGCAGCGCGCCGCTGACGTTTTTGCCTGGTCATGATAAGGTGACCTGCGAATACTGCGGTACCGAGCTGGAAGTTAAGACTATAGAAGAAATGTATGCCGCCAAGGAAGTCGCTGCTGCCAAAGCGCAGGCTGCCAAGGAGGCAAAGTGGGATACCTCTGCTGCCGGCAGTGAATGGGAAGCTGACGAAGCAGAGCAGATGAAGGCGTTTACCTGCTCCAGCTGCGGTGCGCAGATTGTGAGCGATGGCAACACCATGGCAACAGAATGCTGCTACTGCGGCAGCCCGACCATGCTGCCGAGCCGTTTCGAAGGTATGCTGAAGCCGGACTTCATCATCCCATTCAAGAAAACCAAAGAACAGGCTGTTGCTGCCCTCAAGGAATTCTATAAGGGAAGAACCCTGTTGCCTAACTCCTTTACGGCCAACAATCGTGTGGAGGATATCCAGGCGATGTATGTACCGTTCTGGCTGTTTGACTCCAAGGTTAGCGCCAGCGGCAGCTATCAAGGTGCCAGCGACAGTGTTTATGAAACCGATGATGAGGTTATTACTACTACCGTTGTCTATAACTGCGAGCGTGAAGGCACCATGTCCTTTGAGCGCATTCCTGTAGATGGCAGCGAGAAGATGGACGATACCTTTATGGAAAGCATCGAGCCGTTTAATTATAAAGAAATGGTTCCCTTCAGCACCGCTTATCTGACAGGCTTTTTGGCAGATAAGTATGATGTGGATGCCGAGGCTGCTGTAGCACGTGCGGATGAGCGCGTTGTCAAAAGTGCCGAGGGCTGCCTTGAAAATACCGTTACAGGCTATACCCGTGTAACCAGCAATGGTGACTGCGCAGTTATCAAGGATGAAAATGCTGTGCATTATGCAATGGTGCCGGTATGGATTCTGTCCACACGCTTTGAGGATAAGCCCTATACCTTTATGATGAACGGTCAGACAGGTAAGGTTGTCGGCAGTCTGCCGATTGACTACGGCAAGCTGCGTAATTACACTGCCCTGACCTTTATTATTGTAACAATTATCAGCTACTTCATTGTGAAGTTCATTTTATAAGGAGGTGCCGGAATGAGAAAGTTATTTGCAATCTTAACCATGCTGGCAGCCCTTATGTTAGCCAGTGTAACAGCCTTTGCTGCGCCCAGCCTGGTGGATAACGCCAAGGTTCTTACGCCGCAGCAGCGTCAGGCAGTTCTGGCGGAGCTGCACAAGCAGGAGCAGGCGCATAATGTGCGCATTGCTGTTGTAACCATGAAGACAATTGGCGGTGCCGTTCCCGGTGAATATGCCAATAAGCTGCTCGACGATGTTTATAATGACGGTGCCAAGGGCAATATGGTATTGCTGCAGGTTACCAACACCCGTAAATGGTATATTGCTACCGATAAACAGCTGAAGCAGATTATCGTTGGCAATGAAGGCATTGAGTATATGAGCAAGCCGATGGTTGCAGAGTTCAAGAAAGATAATTATGCCCAAGGCTACATTACCTATGCTCAAAAAGCAGGCGAGCTCCTTGAGTATTACGAAAAGGAAGGCGAGCCGTGGGATCCTAATGCAGGCTTCAACTGGTTTGCTTTAGTAATTGCTGCCGGTATCGGCGGTGCTGCAGCCTATGGCTGGCGTGCACTCCTGATTCAGGGCATGAGTAATGTCCGTGAGGCTGTTGAAGCAAATGCTTACCTTGATAAGCAAACCTTTGCGCTGACGCACAGCAATGATACTTATCTGTACACCAACATTTCTGCTGTTCCGAAGTCTAAATCCAGCGGCAGCAGTGATGATGGTTCTGTAAGCGAAAGCTCTTCTGATAATGATCATGGCGGCGGCGGTGGCAGCTACTGATATTATAATGAGCTGATACTTTTTGCGGCTGTGATTGTTTATCGCGGCCGCTTTTTTTAAAAGGGAGGTTATTATGCGCAGAACGACTATCAATTCAGGCTTTTTTATCTGCTTTATTGCCAACCTGATAGTGAACTGGGAATGGGGGTTTATTGCGGTGCTGCTCTGGGGCTTTAGCTACTGGTTCAATCTTTCGTGGTATCCGGCAGCGGTTATGGCTGTTTTGTGGCTCCTGATGGGCTTTTCTCTTACCTGGATGATTATTTGGGGCTCGTCGGCGCGCGATAATTTCCGTCCCAATCAGCAGCTGAAAAATATCAATCCTTATTCGTCCAAGAATGAGGATGTGCTGCCCAAAAACAAAAAGTGAATCAGCTTTGCAGCCTGTCTGCCGAAGCATGCTGCAACTAAAAACGCCGTGGCTGCGGCAGGTCGTTAACCTGCTGCGTAAGCCGCGGCGTTTTGCTGTGCGTAGATAATTTTGTTTGCTGCCAAGATGGCAGCCTTTTTATTTTTTCAGGCTTTGGTAAATAGCGTCCAGGTTTTCTTCCATGCGGGTAAGATAGGTTTTCTCGCCGTTGCTGCATTCGATAGTATATATCTCCTGCGTAGTGGCACCAACCTCGCGTGCCAGTGTTTCCGATGTTTTGGGGCTTACCGCTTCTTCTACGAAGATAGTTTTTACATTGTGCTCCTTGCAGTAGGCTGTCAGCTTGGCCAGGTTTTGTGCACTTGGCTCACCGCTGGCAAAAACATCCTCGATGCTTTGCTGTTGCAGGCCGAAGTCACGGCATAGGTAAGCAAAGGCGGCATGGCCGGTGACAAAGTTTTTTTGCTCCAGCTTGCTGAATTTTTTCTGATAGGCAGCAAGCAGTGATTGCAGCTTTTGATTGTATTCTGCGGCATTATGGCGGTAGAAATCGGCGTTGGTTTTGTCTGCGGCGGCCAGTGCTTCGGCAATATTTTTTACCTCGGTCTGCGCGCAGCTCAGGCTCAGCCAGTGCGGGTCATACTGGCCGTGTGCTCTGATTTCGTCAGCCTCTGTAAGGCTGATGCGGTCGGTACCCTTGGCTGCTTCTACAATGACGAGCTTGGGATTGGCGGCGGCCTGTGTTGCCTGCTCCACCCAAAGCTCCATGCCCGTGCTGTTGTAAATTAAGATGTCTGCTTTGCTCAGCGCCTGCATAGTTTTAGTAGTAGGCTGAAAATCATGCGGCTCTGTGCCGTCGGGAATTAGGGAAGTTATATGAATTTTATCCTGACCTACGGCCTGAGTAAATTCTTTCATAGCATTAAAGGTTACTACAACCCGCAGCTTATGGTCTGCAGCAGGTGCAGGCTCCTTGCTGCCACAGCCTGCCAGCAGATTGCTGAGCAGCAGAGTGCAAATACAAAAAATAATACTGAGCTTTTTCATGAGCTGTCCTCCTCATTCTAATGAAAACAAACGCAAATGATTTGCATATTATAACGAATTTTATCATAGCACCAGCGAACTTTCTTGTCAAGCTAAATGCAAATGACTTGCATATTTGTCAAGCGAGGTCTATAATATTTACTGCAACAAAAAGGCAGCGCAGGCTGCCGTGAGTAAATGAAGGAGCTACTATGATAGAACTGAAGCATATAGAATTTGCCTATGAATATGGCAGCGAGCTGCTGCGTGATATCAATATGCAGGTAAATGACGGCGAGTATATTGCTATTGTCGGCGAAAACGGCAGCGGCAAAAGCACGCTGGTCAAGCTGCTCTTGGGATTGCTGCAGCCGTCAAAAGGTGAATTGAAGAATACTTTCAGCAGCATCGGCTACGTGCCGCAGCGCTTTGAAACACTCAACAGCCAGTTTCCGATAACTGTATATGAGGTAATGGAATACTATCGCCGCGTGCTGAAGGTGACGGATAAGCAGGCTGTACGTCGCTGTCTGGAGCAGATGCATGTTTATGACCTGCGTGACCGTTTAATCGGTACGCTGAGCGGCGGACAGTGCCAGAAGGTACTGATTGCCAGAGCACTGCTGGGCAGCCCACAGCTGCTGATTTTTGATGAGCCTTCTACCGGCATTGATGTCAAGAGCCAGCAGGAGCTGTACAAATTTATGCAGGAGCTGCATGAGCAGGGAATTACCATTATCACGGTAGAGCATAACCTGAAATTTGCGGCACGTAATGCCGATAAAATGTATCATGTCATGAATGGCCGCGGGCATTTCTGCAATCCGCAGGAATATGTTCATGAATATATGCAGGATAATGTAGGAGGTGCGGAATAATGCTGGAATACGCTTTTATGCAGAACGCACTGCTGGTTTCTGTGCTGATTTCTTTAATGTGTCCGATGATTGGTATGTTCCTGGTGCTGCGCCGCTATTCCATGATTGGCGATACGCTGGCACATGCATCGCTGGCCGGTGTAGCGGTAGGCCTGCTTGTTAAGGTAAACCCGATTATCAGCGCCTTTGCCGTAACCTCTGTTTTTGCCGTGCTGATTGAGGTTTTGCGTCAGCGCTTCCGCCGCTATGCGGAGCTTATACTGGTTATCATTCTGTCGCTGTCTGTAGGTATTGCGATTACGATTATCAGCAGCGGTATGGTACATACTAATGTAGAAGCATTTTTGTTCGGCAGCATTCTGACCGTAACGCCTGACGATGTGCTGGCGGTAGCAGTGCTGTGCGTAGTGTCGTTGGCTGCGGTTTACCTTTTGTATCCGCAGCTGGTAATGCTGGCCTTTGATGAGGACGGTGCTAAAATTGCCGGCGTAAAAACGCGTCTGATTAATTATATCTTTGCTTTGCTGGTGGCAGCTATGGTTGCTGTTTCTATCCGCGTGGTAGGCATTCTTGTTATCAGCTCGCTGATTGCGCTGCCGGTGGCGGCGGCCCTGCAGCTGGGCAAGGGCTTTAAGGTGACGATGCTGGCAGCCATGGTGCTGAGCTTTATCGCAATTATCACAGGCCTTGTGACCTCCTATTGGCTGGGTGCGGCACCGGGCGGTGTAACTGCCTTGGTTTCGGTGGCTTTACTGCTGCTGATTATTATCTATAAAGAAATACGTGCTGTCTTATAAAGAAGGTGTAGAATGAAGACTGATACAAAAGCTGTGGCAGATTATCGCGATTATCTGCATCGCTACGGATTAAAAAATACCCGTCACAGACAGCTCATACTGCAGCTGCTGCTGGCGAGCGAGGGTGTGCTGACAGCCGAGGATATTTATCAGCAGCTGTGTGAGCAGGGAGCAGAGATAAATTTTTCTACGGTTTACCGTATCCTGGAAAATTTTACGCAAAAGGGACTGACGGAAAAGAGCTTTCTGGCAGATGCGCGCAAGTACGGCTTTGTGCTGCATGCGTTGGGGCACCGTCACCGTCTTATCTGCCTGCGCTGCCATCGGATTGTGGAGGTAGACCATTGCCCGATTACTGATTTCGAGGAACAGCTGGCGGATAAAACGGAATTTGCCATCGTAGGACATAATCTGGAATGGTATGGCTATTGTCCTGAGTGCCGCAAGCAGAAATAGCAGGAAAATTTTTCAAAAAAGCTTGCAAAGCAGCGTAAGCAATGATATAATTATTAAGCTTGTATATAACTATATATACTTCTTCTGCTCCCGGAGAGACGGGGGCCAAAGTCCAAAGGAGGAGGTGATTTCGTGAACGCATACGAAGTCATGTACATCGTTAAACCTGTTGAGGATGAGGCTTGTGAAGCAGTTGTTGCTAAATTCGAGAAACTCATCACTGCAAACGGTGGTAATGTAGAAAAAACCGATCGTTGGGGCAAAAGACGCCTTGCTTATGAGATCCAGGACCTGAATGAAGGTATCTATGTTCTCGTAACCTTCCAGGCTGACGCCGCTGCTGTTAAGGAACTTGATCGTGTTATGAAAATTACCGATGAAGTACTGCGCCATATGATTATCAGAAAGGGTGAATAATCAATGAACAAGATTATTCTGTTGGGCAGACTTACTAGAGATCCGGAAGTGCGTTATACGCCGACCGGTAAAGTTGTTTGTCAGTTTACTCTTGCAGTAGACAGACCTTTTGCCAATCAGGAAGGCCAAAGAGAAGCTGATTTTATTCCGGTAGTAATCTGGGGTAAACAAGCTGAGACATGCGGTAACAGTCTCACCAAAGGGCAGCGCGCGCTTGTTGAAGGCCGCCTGCAAATCCGTAGCTATGATGGCAAGGATGGCAATAAACGCTGGATAACCGAAGTAATCGCTGATCGCTTCGAGTTCATTGAGCGCAAAGCTGATGCCGCTGCTGCTCATAGCAATCCGACTCGCTCTGCTGCGCCGGCTCAAGACGGCGGTATGGGTGGTTTCGGACAACAGGTTCCCTTTGATGAGGAAATTCCATTCTAATTTAAGGGAGGTTATGCAATGAAACGCGAAAGAGGCAGAAGACCTAGAAGAAAAGTTTGCAGCTTCTGTGTTGATAAAGTTGAAGAAATCGATTACAAGGATGCAAATAAGCTGAAACGCTATATCACCGAACGTGGTAAGATTTTACCGCGCCGTATTTCCGGTACCTGCGCTAAGCACCAACGCCAATTGACCGTAGCAATCAAACGCGCTCGCTGCGTTGCTTTGCTGCCGTTCACCTGCGAATAATTCGCACGGCGGTTTAAACGAAACTTATACCCCGTAGCCGTTAGGCTGCGGGGTTTTCGTTTATGTAAAAATCACAAAAATTTTACTTATTTACGCAGGCATTAACATGATATAATATTAGTAGTACTATACATACGAGGTGAATTGCATGAAAACATCTTTAAGAACCTTATTTTTGACTTTTGTTTTTACGATGCTTTGCACAGCAATGGCTTTTGCCTATAATCCCGGTCAGCGTACCATCCATCTGCTGGGTGAAACCTTAAACAGTGACAAGCATCCTGTACATCTGGTTGTAACTCAGACGATTGATATGCGTGAGGTGCTGACTGCCGAAGCCTATGCCAAGTTGCCGACTGCACAGCAAAAGCGCACCAACCGTACGGAATACAATGAAGCCAACGGCATTAACGCCGAGCGTATCACTACTACCGATGGTGACGGCAAGGTAATCAAGGATACCGTTTCCTTTGTGAAGAACGGTTATTGGTATACTATTGACTATCTCAATAAAAACTATGACAGAGTTCCCGAGCTGCCGGGCATGAGCATGCCCTTTGCTGAAACCTTAATCAGCTGGTTCAATGTACGTCCGCAAGGTGGTAATGATGCAGTTACCGGCTATGATTATGACAAGATGACCAAGGGTACCAACAGCCTGAATTTCTATTATGCAAAGGATACCGCTGACTGGAAGGGCTACGAAGTAAGCTATCTGCCTATCTTTAAGGTGCTGGAGGTTTCCAATACCGTGGATGAGGCAACTGCCTTTGCTCTGCCGCCTGCAGATTTCAAGGCCGTTGCTAATCCTTCTATGCGTGCTTACGCTAACAGACTTTTGGAAAGACAGTAAGTCTGGTAAGCTGATTATATTTTTTTCAAAGGGGGAATACCAATGTTTAAAAAATTATTAGTTTTGCTTTCTATGCTGGCTGCGTTGGCTATGAGCGCAGTAGCTTTTGCTGCACCGGCTAAAAGCCATCAGCAGATGGTTATTGATGCTGCACGCGCCGAGGTTCCTGCTGCTGCTGTATTTTATGGATACAGAGAGGATGACGGCGAGGCTGTTCTGAACTTCCGCGATAATGATAATTATCTGGAATACGAGGTAGAAGTTGTTCTTGCAACTACCAAGGTTAAGGAAGTAGAAATCAAGGGCAGCAATATTGCCGGCAGCACGATGATGGTAAAAACTCCTGAGGATATCAGAAACATCATTCTGGAAGCATATCCCGATGCAAGAAATATTGTCATCAAAACTGAAAAAGAAGGCAACAATGTACATTATGATGTAGAGTTCATTACTGCAAGATATAAAGTAGAAGCTGACATGAACCCGGTAACCGGTGCATTTGCCAAGAGAGAGCTGGAATATTTCTAAGCCTAGGCTAAAAATCAGAGGCAGTCTGCGGACTGTCTCTTTTTTATGCTGCGGGAAGGCGCTTTTTGCGTCTAAACATTGCATATCAAAGCATATTATTGTAAAATATATTAGATATAGAGTTTTTAACGCACTAAATATATATGACGAGGAGCGATTTACGTGAGTACAAATTTAGAAGTCGGTATCGTTGGCCTGCCTAATGTAGGCAAAAGTACCCTGTTTAATGCTATTACCAAAGCTGGCGCAGAAGCAGCAAACTATCCCTTCTGCACAATTGAGCCTAACGTTGGCGTTGTTGATGTGCCTGATAAACGCTTAGATGTTCTGAGCGATATGTTTAAATCCAAAAAGATTGTTCCGGCAGCTATGCGTTTTGTAGATATTGCCGGTCTGGTAAAGGGCGCAAGCAAGGGCGAAGGCCTGGGCAATAAGTTCCTGTCCCACATCCGTGAGGTAGACGCTGTTGCTGAGGTTGTACGTTGCTTTGAGGATGGCAACATCACCCACGTTGAGGGCAGCATTGATCCTCTGCGTGATATTGATATCATCAACACCGAGCTGTGCCTGGCTGATATGGAAACAGTTGAAAAGCGTCAGGAGCGCCTGGTTAAGCTGGCAAAAACCGGCGATAAAAAGGTTAAGCTGGAGCAGGCTGTAATGGAAAAGGTTATGGCTGGCTTGTCTGATGGTGTGCCGGCACGCCGCCTTGGTCTGACCGAGGAAGAGCAGGAGTTTTTGGGCGAGCTGCATCTGCTGACCATGAAGCCGGTTCTGTACATCACCAACGTTGCTGAGGGCGAGGTTGCTGATCCGTCCGGTAACGAGCATGTACAGGCTGTAAAGAAATATGCTGCAGAAGAAAATGCTGAGGTTATCGTTGTTTCCGCGAAGATGGAAAGCGAAGTTGCCGAGCTTCCGGAAGAAGAGGCTAAGGAATATCTGGAAATGGCAGGCCTGGAGGAAACCGGTCTGGACCGCCTGATTAAAGCAGGCTTCAAGCTGCTTGGCCTGATGACCTTCCTGACTGCGGGCGAAATGGAATCCCGTGCCTGGACTATTAAGCTGAACACTAAGGCTCCGCAGGCAGCAGGCAAAATCCATACTGACTTTGAGCGTGGCTTTATCCGTGCGGAAATCGTTTCCTTTGATGACTTGGTAGCCTGCGGCAGCAAGGCTGCAGCACGTGAAAAAGGCCTGGTTCGTCTGGAGGGCAAGGATTACGTTATGCAGGACGGCGACGTTGTCGAGTTCCGCTTCAACGTATAATTTATAACAGTGTAATATGCAATCTGAGCGCAGCAAGCGAAAGCGTGCTGCGCTTTTTGCTGTTGGGAGGCGCTGGAGCAGCGTACAAAATTAAATAAACAAAAATTCTTTTCCCATGAGCACGTAAAGTGTGATAAAATAGAATAGATATACTATGACTACGAGGTGAAGCGAATTGGTAAAGGTAATTGCTATTGCCAACCAGAAGGGTGGTGTTGGCAAGACTACTACGGCGGTAAATCTGGCTGCGTGCCTGGCGGCGCTGGAACGCAAGGTACTTTTGATTGACAGTGATCCGCAGGGAAATGCTACCAGCGGCTTTGGCTTTGATAAACGTGATATTAAGCAATGTATTTATGATGCGATTATCAGTGAAGTACCCATGCAGGATGTAATTAAGCACACAGCCTATAAAGGACTGGACCTGGTGCCTGCTACTATCCAGCTTGCCGGTGCAGAAATAGAGCTTGTTTCGCTGATGAACCGTGAAGGACGTTTAAAGAACTCTCTTGAAAGAGTAAAGCATAATTATGATTACGTTATTATTGATTGTCCGCCGTCTTTAGGCCTGCTGACAATCAACGGCCTGACAGCTGCCAGCTCGGTAATGATTCCTATTCAGTGTGAATTTTATGCGCTGGAGGGCGTTACTATGCTGATGAACACGATTCAGCTGGTACAGCGTAACCTGAACCCTGCATTGAAGCTGGAGGGTGTGCTGATGACTATGTATGATAGCAGAACAAACCTGTCGCAGGATGTTGTGAACGAGGTGCAGAAGTACTTCAAGACCAAGATGTACCAGACGATTATCCCGCGTAACGTGCGCTTGAGTGAAGCACCCAGCCACGGACAGCCGGTTATCGACTATGACAGCAAATCTAAAGGTGCGCAGGTGTATATGGACTTTGCGCGTGAGGTGATTGAGGATGAGTAAGAAGGGCGGCTTAGGCAAGGGCCTGGGCGCAATTTTCGGCGAAAATACCAGTCCTGCCGTAGAAAAGGCGCAGGAGCCTGCAAGTGCTGCACAGGAGCTACTTATTAAAAATATCGCAGCGAATCCGTATCAGCCGCGCTGCAACTTTGATGAAAAAAAGCTGCAGGAGCTGGCTGCTTCTATTAAGGAGTTTGGCGTTGTTCAGCCGGTAGTTGTGCGTAAAAAGGGCAGAAGCTACGAGCTGGTGGCAGGCGAACGCCGTCTGCGTGCCGCAGGCTTAGCCGGACTTACCAAGGTGCCTGCTATCGTCAAGGATTATGACGATGCCAAGATGATGGAAATTGCGCTGATTGAAAATATTCAGCGTCATGACCTGAACCCGATTGAAGAAGCGCAGGGCTTGCGCCGCCTGATGCAGGAATTTAAGCTGACGCAGGAGCAGACTGCCGAAAAGGTAGGCCGTAGCCGCAGCGCAGTAACTAATATCCTGCGTCTTCTGAACCTGCCGGAGCAGGTACAGAAGCAGATTATCAACGGCGTGCTGACGATGGGTCAGGCCAAGCAGCTTTTGGGATTGCCGAAGCCGGAGCAGATGTGCGAGGTGGCGGAGGCTATTATTGCCAATGGCTGGAGCTCACGCATGACGGAAGAGGTTGTGCGTAAGCTGAAGGAAGGCAAGAAGCTGAAGATTGTCCGTGAGCTTATCGAGGAAGAAGCCAAAACTAAGGATAATAAGGAAAAGAAGCCTAAGCGTGAGCCTACCGAGAATGATATTTTCTGCCATGATTTTGAACAGCGTCTGGTAGAGTTTTTGGGTACTAAGGTTAAGGTTGTGCCTAAGTTGGATGAGCAGGGACGCCAGGGTGGTACTATACACATTGAATATTATTCCGCTGAGGACCTGGAGCGCATCTATGAGGTGCTGCAGCAGGGACGCCATGAGGATAAGCCGCATAACGGCGAACCTAAGCGTCTGAATGTGTGATTTCAGAAGGTTTTTACAGTAAAAAATATGAAAAAAGCCGGGCTTATAAGTGCCGGCGGTAATTTAGATAAGCTTTGGTATGAGGGGGCTTTTATTGATGGAACAGGCCAATCTTTTGGTTAATACACATTCGGCAGCAATTATCATTGTTCTGTTGCTTATTGTGTTGGTTGCGTTGGGTATGTGCTTCAGTCTGCAGGGCAGACTGAATAAGCTGCAAAAAAAATATGACTTCTTTACTCAGGGCAAGGAAGCCAACATTGATGTCGTACTGACAGATACGCTGCAGGAGCTGCGTGCGGTGCGGAATGAGCTGGCAGTTTTGCAGGACGAGCACCAAAAGCTCCATGCACAGGTGCAGAACTGTCTGCAGAATATTAAGATTGTGCGTTATGATGCCTTTGACGCTATGGGCGGTGAAATGAGCTATTCACTGCTGCTTACGGATGCTAATAATAAGGGTATTATTCTCACCAGCATTTACGGCAGAGAGGAAAGCCGCTGCTTTGCTAAGGATATCGATAATGGAAAATCCAGCTATCCGCTGGCAGAGGAAGAGCAAAGACTCTTGTAATTTAAATAGTGATAGTGTAAAAAAATCCCGACAGGTGATATGTACCCCCAATACTGGACACCCAGTATTGGGGGTATTTTAATGAAATAC
>OHHJ01000177.1_pt1 | contig 21634 bp, 12 predicted proteins | sample 1568041 | NCBI WGS metagenome assembly OHHJ01 (sample SAMEA3879573, study PRJEB24766) | human gut metagenome | biome: human-associated habitat; feature: feces | place: USA | collected 1985/1987
GGAACACTCGTAAATCGCTTATTTTAAGCTGTTAGGCAGAATTAAGCCGAATTTTAAGGAAGAAGAATTCTCTATTCCCGTAATGGATATTGATTTGTCTGAAAAATCGGCAATGCATGAACTATTCGAGCGCATGGAGCAGTATAGACCCGACCAAGTGGGCGTATTCACCAATTGCCTATTGCCATATAAATGGACACACATCAGTTCGGGAGAATATCAGTATGCTAAAGTTTGGGGCATATTGGAAGAATATGGCGTAAAGATAAAAATATTGAAGCAAGGCGAAAAGTTCTCAGAAGCAAGACAGCCCAATATGATTCTTCTTCTTGATGAGCCAGAGAACTATATGCATCCAGAAATGTGTAGGACATTTATACATAATATGAACGAATTGTTGCATCAAAGAAATCCTCAATCAGAACTTCAAGTAATCCTCAGTACACATTCTCCATTTATGCTCTCGGATGTTTTGTCGAATCAAATTATAAAAATGGACTATGACGAAAGGGGCTTGTGTGTCATATCTAACGCAGAAAAGCCAAGTTTTGCAGCCAATATTCACAGTATCATGGCAGACAGTTTCTTCTTGAAATACACTATAGGGGAACAGGCTCGTCTATTCCTTTCTGAAAAATTTGACTTGTTCAGGAGTATGTTAAGAAGGCGTGATGACCTGTCAGAAAAAGACAGAATTGAAATAAAGAAAATGTCGGAATTGCTACCTAATATTGGGGATGAACTTATCCGTCATAGTTTTGCGTCAATTATAGAGAATTTGCAATAGTATGATTAGATTATCTTTTGCTAACATCAACCAATTGACTCAAATGCATTATGAGGCAGTTCGGAGTTATGTTGAGAATATAATGAGTGTAGAAAATCGCAAAACATTGTATTCCTGTATTATAGCTTTGCATGGATTTGAAATGTATGACATAGATTATGATGAGCATAGAGACACTTTTGATTGGTTGAAACAGTTCTTGTTGGCAGATTGCGATATATTGGAATATTGGGTGAACAACAGCCCTGAAAAATTGAAGTTTCTACAGATGAAGAAAATCTATCTTACCAGGTTTTCAAAGAGTCCTGCAGATTTCGTTGACAAGGAAAAAACATATAATGCATACACCTTATTTAAAGGTATGAACATCAAAGTGTGTCCATATTGTGAACATGAGTTCTTGGATATTGTTACTGTCAAATTTGGAACACAGATAAAGAGAACGATAGAATTTGATCATTTCTATCCCAAGGGTGATGATGAATATCCAGGACTTGCCATGTGCTATTACAATTTGATTCCAAGTTGCAAGCCGTGCAACCAGTTGAAGATGACTAATCCTGTGGCAGCCAATCCATATCATCCGAGCATTGAGAAGATGACTTATCTTTTCCCAGACTTACCTTTGGGGATAAACATGAATGGAGTAACAGAAAGCGATTGCAAGATCAGAATAAATCCTGTTGGTGCTATGGTTGTCAATGAAAGTACTCTTGCATTGGAACAACGATATGACAACATGACATCAGAAGCATATCGCTTATTACGTGCAAAACAAGATTTTGATGATGCTAAATTGGCCGAGGTGGGAAGATGTGTAGGAAAACCAGTAGAAGATTTGAGAAGAGAAGTTTTCGGAAAACCAAGAATTGAAGCAAACGGAACAGAACTTCATACTAAGATGAAATATGATTTAATCGGATATTAAAATTAAATATTTAATAAATATGTCAGAAGAAAGAAAAACAATTTACTTGTGTCTCGCCCACATGAGTGAGGCTGGTTTGGAACAGAAATATGTGAAGGAGGCTTTCGATACCAACTGGGTGGTACCAATGGGACCTAACGTTAATGCCTTCGAAAAGGATTTGGAGGCGTTTGCCAACAGTAAGAGTGATGGTACAGAGCCGCTTGACCGCAAGGTCGTTTGTCTGTCGGCTGGTACAGCGGCTGTTCACTTGGCTTTGATAGGCTGTGGCGTGAAGGCTGGTGATGAAGTATTGGTGCAGAGTTTCACATTCTGCGCTTCGAGTCATCCGATTACATATCTTGGTGCCAAGCCAGTGTTCGTAGGTTCTGAGGGTGAAACATGGAACATGGATCCTGTTTTGTTGGAAAAGGCTATCCTCGACCGTAAGGAGAAGACAGGCAAATATCCTAAGGCTATAGTGCCTGTAGCTCTGTATGGTATGCCTTACCGCATTGACGAGATTATGGCTATTGCCGACAAGTATGGTATTCCAGTGGTAGAGGATGCAGCCGAGGGTATGGGCTCACGCTTTGATGGACAAGTATTGGGTACATTCGGCAAATATGGTGTATTGTCGTTCAATGGCAACAAGATGATTACTACTTCGGGAGGCGGTGCACTAATTTGTCGCAGTGCAGAAGATGCAAACAATGTGATGTGGTATGCTACACAGGCTCGCGATGCTTATCCTTACTACCAGCATACGGCTATCGGCTACAACTATCGTATGTCGAACGTGTGTGCTGGTATCGGTCGCGGTCAGATGACTGTCCTCAATGACCATATTGCCCATCATAAACATGTGCAATCACTCTATGAGGAACTTTTAAAGGACGTACCAGGTGTACATATCCACAAGCAACCTGCCGACAAACGCTATGATGCCAACTTCTGGCTTTGCGCTGCCACTTTGGATGCGGATGTGAAGATACAAGGTCAGGAGAACGCTTATAAGGAAGTTATTAAGACTGCCGTAGGTGGTGCAGCAGGTGTTATCCATGCCGTAGACTCTGCTACTACTGACTGTCAGCCTAACGAAAATGTAGAGGCATTGCGTGTATTCATGCTTGGCAAGAAGATTGAGTGCCGTCCGGTATGGAAGCCGATGCACAAACAACCCGTGTATGAGGGTGCTCCTGTATATACTAATGGTATTGAAGAAGAACTCTTCAAGGTTGGCTTCTGTCTGCCAGCAGGTCCGTATGTGACAGACGATGATGTGAAGTATATCGTAGAAAGCATCAAAGAAGCAATCGTAAGATAAGTAATAGATTGGTGAGCGATTAATGGACGTGATGTGCTGGCTGCACAGATGTCCGTTAATCGCTCATTCGTATAAAAACTATACGTATAATGAAAAACTTTATAGAAGCAATTTGGAAGTTGATTTCATCGAATGCCATCACGACTCGGCAAACCTCAAACAAGTTTGGTTTGCTCTCACTGCTTTGGCAATTCTGTTCTTTCCTTTTTGTACCTCGTAAAGCAAACAGATTACCTAATGACTAACGATAATGGAAATAAACAAAGAATTTTTAGGCAAGCTCTTTGAACAGGCTGTAGAAAATCCGCGCTTGCGTCAGAGCTACGACTTACGTACATCGTCAGATGATAACTCGCAACGTATTCTGAATGCATTGCTGCCAGGAACCGCTGTTCCCATTCATAGACATCCAAATAGCAATGAGAATGTATTGCTGTTGTGTGGTAAACTTATAGAAATTATCTATGATGAAAATGGCAACGAGAAAGAGCGCATCCATCTTGACCCTACCATTGGGAATTATGGATGTGTGATACCTCCTGGTACATGGCATACTGTGGAAGTATTGGAACCATCTGTCATTTATGAGGCAAAGGACGGAAAGTATGGCGAGGATGGAAGTGAAACATTTGATGCTTTCAAGGCAAAGGTAGCGGAAGACAAAACAGCTCCTACATTCTCCAACAGTTTTGGCGACCTTAGAAAGAATATCGAGTATTTGATTGGCATGGAACGTCAATCAGGTAGGATGGATGAAATTACTCCGCTTTATGTGTCGCGTATGCTGAATGTGCCTTTGGAAGAGGTGGAGGAAGTGATGAAAGAGTTATGATGGAATTAGCAAATTCAGATTTTTGTAGCGAAACATACTAAAAATATGGTGATTGTCTTTATGGCTAACTGTAATCCCAACAATCTACCTACTTACGAAATTCATAATGGGAATCAAATATAGAGGTGTGAAAGGAAATGATACTATAAATGTCGTACTTTTTTTGGATAAACATAGATGTGCAAATTATTTGGAGTTGGTAAATTCTGAGGTTGAGTATTAAAAATCATAATGAATACTGTGAATAAGGAAAAATAATTGAATGACTATATTCGTGAGTGGATTGATGCACGATATTGTGATTGGCGTGCATTTTATCATGATGTACAAATAAACGAAAGAAGCGGCATATATCTACTAAATGAAGGTGATGAATTATTTGACTATTTGTCCAATATTGTAGCTAACATAGGGCTATTTAGAAAATATATAACTAATTGAATTTCAATGTAAATATTATTTTGTAACATCGAATCAAATGGCTTTCTGAGAAGATGGCATTAACTGAATAGCCCTAAATAAGCTGCTAAGTGCAGACACCATGAAGACGAAAGAGTTCCAAGAAGAGAACTGCCATTTTAGATTATTTCGATTATCTGATTACATTATGCGAAAAGCAAAATTTGGATATATAAAGGATGGAAATTATATCCGTATAGGTGACAATATGCATGGGATATATAAGACCTACGATGATATGCGTTTTAACTGGCAGTTAGTCAGTCAGACAGAAGATGACATAACAAAGTACTATCTGCTGAACAATAACACAGAGGCCATTGTGTACGTAGGACGAAAAGACCCGTGGTCGCCACTGGCTGTCGGCACCAAGGAGCAATATCTCTATATGGATAATGCGCAAGGTTCGATGCAGGAGGTGACAACCTATGATAGAGTATATATCACAGGTAAGAAGCGCAAGCAGGAGAGCTTCAGCATCTATAAAACCATCAATGGAGAAGAATGCCTTGTGACATACGCCTATTACGCTATCAACAAGAACAGAGGAAAGGAATACAATAGTAAGGACGCATACGTCTGTGAGCATTATCTGACGGGCGAATATGCCATCAGTAATAATGACCACCATATCATTCTGGAAGGATTGAAGCGCGTTAAACTCTCAGATGACAATATCGCAGAGGTCGTGTTCTCTGGAGAAGACAAAACCACATGGGTAAATCTGTACACCATGCAGGAGTTTGACGAGCGTCCGGTGGTAGAGAAAATGGGATTCATGGACATGCTGAGAGTTGGCTATAACTACTATTTCTATAAAAACAGAGATATGGCAGGCATCCCGATGCACCATCGAGATTGTGTGGCAAACGACAAGGTGTTCCAGTTCTTAGACCAGTATTTGATACTGCGCTCCCAACCCGATAAAGTGTACTATATATCTGGAGAACGCCGTGGAAAAGAACAGTGGTATCTGATATTGGTTGACATCACCAATGCCAATTCAAAAAATCGTAAAGAAATACCCTCGATGTGGCTGCCGAGACGAAGCTGATAGGTTGCCGATAAAGAAACTCATAGCCGACAACGCCGTTCCATGTACTTCAAAGGCGGATGTTCAAGATGGAAAGTCTTGAGCATCCGCCTTTGAGCGTTTTTATAAAAGAGTTTTAGGGTGGTTGAAGGAGGATATATTTGGAAATTAAGTGCAGGTGGGGGCCGTTTGTTGCCGTAACATCAAGTTCACTCTTAATGTCTTTCGTTGGAGAACTTATATTTGTCAGCGCCTCTGGGAGCAGACGCAACCGTCTCTGCTCCCAGATTCGGTCGCGTCTGCTCCCAGATTCGGTCGCGTCTGCTCCCAGATTCGGATGCGTCTGCTCCCACGTTCGCTGACAAGCTTTAGGAGTGGGCTGAGGGAGTGGGGAGAACGGGGGAGAGAATGTGGCTGGCGCTTCAAATGTTTGCTACGTGTTCGTGGCCCTCACTTTGCGAGCAAAGTGAGCTACCGTGCTTCGCCGCAGGGTGGCGTTCCTTTCCGTTTTCGCTTATCTATATAAATGAATCAGCCCAGTCTTTGGCTGAAGACTGGGCTGAAATATTATCAGAGGTTTGTTTCGCGAATTATCAGTGGATGGCAATTTCTGCGAATCCCATTGGTTCGCCGGCGTTGATCATACGTGTGGCCTTAAGGCGGATGTAGCGCGTGATGACGGGGGTGAAGAAGAGCGACTGTAGCGTCGGGTTGTTTCTGATGTTGGAAAACTCGCCTTGGCTGATCATCTTTCCTTCCTTGTCGGAGGGCGCGGCAATGGCCGTCAGCTCATAGTGGCTGATGAGGCCCTTTGGCTGTTCCGACTGGTCGGGGAGGTAATGGAACGATGAAATGGTGCGCTCCTGGCCGAGGTCGATGACGAGTTCATCGCCGTCGATGAAGCAATTGGTGCGTTCGTTGCGGTCGGCCGCCGCCTTGGCCTTGTCGGCTTCCTGATTGATGAAGGAATAGGGCAGGGTGGTGGCAATCTGCGACGTTGACGGCAGCACCTGGTCGGCATTTTCTCCTGCATCATAAACGCCGAGATTGTTGATGCACAACGGGCCGCGAGAATCTGTGAAGCGCACGCGGATGCCCTTCGAGGTGACACTCTTGAAGCGCAGCAGGCGCTTATAGCCAATGGTGGTGGTCTCTTCGTTGAGCGATACGGGCAACCATTGTTTGCCGTCTTGGTATTCCACGACAAACGACTTGACGCGCTGTCCCAATGGAATATATTCCTGGAGCATCATGCGGTTCATGCGTTGCGGTTGGCGGAACTGATAGGTGACGGTGGCCGTGTTCGTGTCGTCGGTCGTGGCCCAATATGTGTCGTAATCGTTGTCGGTCATGGCCGCTGTTGAAAAACGCTTTCCGCGTGTGTTCGTGGCCTTGGCCTTCATGCCGGCAATGAGGTTGGTCTTGAAATCATTGTCGATGATTTCGCGGAACTTTACGGCGTTGGTTGAGTCGATGGAGTGGATGAGGCCATCGCGGTTGACAGGGAAGTTGAGCAGCATCGTGCCGTTGTGTCCCACGCTGCGATAGTAGATGTCGGCCAGCTGTTGCGGACTTTTCACTTGGTTGTCTTGCTGTGCATGGTAGAACCATCCTGGACGGATGGACACGTCGCATTCTGAAGGCGTCCATTGGTCGCCATCGGCGTGGCCATATTGCAGTTCGTAGTGTTTCGGATAGCCCGGATAAACCGTGTTCTTTCGCAGGAACGCCCAGTTGGTGGCGCCAGCGATGCCGCGTTCGTTGCCCACCCAGCGGCATCCAGGACCGCCATCGGAAAACATGACGGCCTTGGGCTGCAGACTGTCGCAGAGCGCCTGAATGTTTTCAAATTTATAGTAGGTGCGTCGGTCGATGGTGCGTCGGTCGTTGGCACCGCCATACCATCCGTCGCCACCGTTGGCACCGTCGAACCAAATTTCAAACACTTCGCCGTAGTTGCTCAGGAGGTCGCGTATTTGAGCGTAATAATAGTCGAGATAGGCCGGTGTTCCGTAGTCGGCGCGGTTGCGGTCCCAGGGCGAGATATAGACGGCGAACTTCATACCCTGCTTTTTGCAGGCTTCTTGCAGTTCGCGCACCACGTCGCCTTTCCCGCCGCGGAAGGGCGAGTGGGCCACGTTGTAGTCCGTTCCCTTGAAGGGCCAGAGGCAGAAGCCGTCGTGGTGTTTCGCCGTGAAGATGACGCCCTTCATGCCGGCGGCCTTCAGCGTTGCCACCCACTGATTGCAGTCGAGGCGTGCGGGATTAAACGTTTCCGCTGGTGTGTCGCCGTAGCCCCATTCACGATTGTTGAACGTGTTGAGGCCGAAATGGATGAAGGCGTAGGTCTCCATCTTTTGCCAGTCGACTTGTCGCTGTTCAGGCAACGGGAGGATGGGCGCCGGCGCGTTGTTGGTTTTCTGGGCGCCCAATGGCAGCAGGCTCCCCGTTGTCAGGAGCATGGCGCAGGCCAGCGAGCGGACATTTCTTAAGGAATGCTTGTTGGTCATGTCGTTGTCAGTTTTGTGGAAAATATTTGTTCAGAATCATTTGGATTTATACGACACCTTCTCGCTGTGGTTGTCGTCGTAGATGACCTTCTTCAGTTCTTCGGCGCTGAGGGAAACCGCGTCGCGCGTCAGTTCTGGCACGTTGTAGCTCTTCAGGAGCAGAGTGTTTTGTTCTGGGTCTTCCTGCGGCAGGAGAAACGCCTTGTGGTCTTTCCCGTTGCGGTCGAAATAGGCGATGTAGGCGCGGGAATAATTGTTGTCGCCGCGTCGCGATGCCACAACGAGCCAGCGTCCGTTGCTGCTCCACGCATGATAGCTGTCGGAGCCGTCGCTGCTTGCTTGACTGAGTTTTCTCACTTCGCCCGTCTTGAGGTCCTTCACGTAGAGGTCCGACGAGGTGTGCCAGATGTGGAACTGTCCGAAGTCGCCAAGAGAAAACAATATGTAGCGTCCGTCGGGGCTGATGCGCGGCAGAGTGGCACTCTTGCCGATGGCCGCGCAGTCCATCTCGACGACGGGTTGGCCGAAGGAGCGCGTCTGTTCGTCAAAAGTGAGGCTCATCAAGTTGTAGCGCAGACTGTCGTAGAGGCTCGTGACGGCGTTCTGTCGCGTCGGGGTGTCCGTTCCCTTAAATTGTGGCACATAAGCCGAGGTGTAGTAGAGTTTCTTGCCGTCGGGCGCCCAGCAGGGGAAAGTTTCGAGGTGGTCGTCGGTTTTCAGGATGTTGGTCAGCGTGCCTTTGTCGCCATCGAAAAACACGAGGTCGGAGCCGAAGTCCATCACCTCCACCTTCTGCCGGTCGTCGATGTGGAATGCCTGTCCCGTTTGGTTGGAAGAGAACACCACCCAGTTGCGCGTGGGATGCCAAGTGGGGTAGACCGTTGATGAGAGAATCGAGTCACACTTCATGTTCCATTTCTTCGCCTTGCCGTTTTCAACGATGACGGTGCCGCCGTGGGCGCTACGCACATGGAAGAGCATGCGCTTCGTGGTGTATGCCTGGAAATTGTGGCAGTTCACGCAGTGGTTTTGCAGCGAGTCGTACGAGCGGTTGTTTTCGTAGATGGGCGTCTGCGTGAAGTTCGTCAGGTTGCGCTGGTAAAGGCCCATCTGGCGATAGAGCTCGTAGCTCGGTTCAATCAGACGGTAAGAAAGATATTCATCGATGGGCTCAGCCACGTGGAGCTGGTAGGCGGGATGTTCCAGCCATTGTCCGTCGCGGTGGGAATAGAGCGTCACGCTGAGTGTCTTTCCTGCGTTTTCGTTGAGCAGGGCGTGCCAGGCCTCCGTGTCAAACATCAGTTTGCCATCTTTGCCAGCTGCTGCCGTGATTTCTCCGCCCTTTTCCCCTTTGATGCAAGCCGCGAACTCATCGCCGTCGCTCTTTATCTGCACGTTGAGCGGTGCGATGTTTTGCGGGATATAGATGTCGCGGTATTCCGGGAAAATGTCGGCCGCTTCCTGTGTCGGCGTGGCGTTGTCAGGCACCCTTACCTCGCTTCCGCACGATGCCGTTAGCAAGGCGGCCAGCGCCGCAGCCGCTATGGTTTTGAGATTGATTGCCATGATTCTTTATGGATTTTTTTTGAGTGTTAGTTGACGGCCGTCTGTGTGTTTTGTTTCACCTGGGCCTGGTCATTGTTTTCGCAATAATAATAGTAGAGGTACGTTCCCACCCAGTCGGCCGCCAGCGTGGTGCGCAACTTGTGGTTGTATTCATCGCGGATTTTCAGTTTCTCCGCCTCGCTCTTCCCTTCCGAAACGCGTTTGCGCTCGTCGAGAATTGGTTTGGCTTCCGTGATGAACGCCGTGAACGTCGGTGCCTGCATGCTGACGATGTTGCCAAACTCCGCATCAATTGAGGGATCCTTCGTGCTCATAATCGTGACGGCTTGCTGCAATGATTGCGGCAACTGTCCGCCGTGTTTCTGGGCATAGACGCGGATGAGCGGCATCGCCGCTTCGAGTTCCTTGGAATAAAGGCGGGCGGCGATGGCCGTTTCGAGCGAGGCATCGGTGCCGCGCAGGAGTCCCGCGTTGTAGCCGAGGAACGTTGGGGAACGATAATTCTGCTCAAAGAAATGTTCCTGCGGTTGCAGCGCCAACACCTTGTGAAGTTCCTCGTCGGCATCAACCCGTTCGCTGTTGCCAATCATCGGTTCGTATTTCTCAATGAATGCCTCTTGAAATGGCACCTTCTTAAGGATGGTCATATATTTTTCTGCCAGCGCCGTTTCGTTGTTGAGGATGGCACAGACGGCCATGCGCTTCAGATTGTAGAGCGACGGGCCGTAGAGCACCGTATAATCCATCGCACAACGATAGGCCGTATTGATGAGTCCCGCATAGAAACTGCAGTCGCCCGTGAAAATCGTGTATTCCTCGTTGCCGTCGTGGCGCTCGAGGCGCATCTCGGGGAAGTCGTAAGGAATGTCAAACTGGCGCTCCAGAAGTTGGCCCGTCTGCACGAGTCCGATGGCATAGTAAGCGGCAACGGAGCGCGTTGGTCGCTCGAGGTCGTGAGCGTCGTCGACCATGCCTTCAAAATCGCCGTCCATCATGCGCATCTGCATGCGTGCCGTCAGAATCTCCGCCTTGTTCCATTGCAGCGCCGTGGCCGAAAGGGCGGCGGTGAGCACCACGGGAACCGTCCAACCCCAGGCGCGTTTCGTCTTGGCAGCGTCGGCCGTAGCTTCGCATTTCTTCCGTCCCCATGAGAAGCGGCCCGCCAAGGCCAGCAGGGCAGCGGCCAGGAGCACGGCAACAGGAATGATGAACAGCAGCGAAGGCTCGCTCTTGTAATAGAGGTTCAGTCCGCGACAGATCATCCACAACACGACGCCTGCCGGCACCAAGGCCGACACGCCACGCCAGCGGCGTGGGATGCAGAGCGCCTTGTCGGCCAGAACGGCAGTGAGCGTCAGGATGAGGCTCAGCAGCGCGGCCCCCACGTAGAGGTTGCTCATGCTGCAGAGCAACCAGCGGCCCCAACAATAGACGGTGCCCCAGGACTGCGATGTCAGGAAAGCCATCTGCGTGCTGTCGTTGGTGATGAAATTAGCTTCGGCGGTGCGGCGAAGCATGTCGCCGTAGACGCATGTTGAAAAAACATAGAAGCCGGCAAACGTGAGCAGATAGGCCCACGGCAGGCGCTGGAGCAGGGAGCTTTTTCCTTGCTCTTTGCCCGATGCAGCAACAGCCGGCTCACTGGCCGGCTGTGCTTGGATTTTGTGTTTTTTGGTCATAAGTAAGTATTCTATTTATATAATATCAAAGCCGGGGAACCCCAGTTTTGATATTGCCTTTCAACATTATTAAGGAGATATTATACTTTATCTGACAACCACCTTCTGCTTGCCAACGATATATACGCCAGCATTCAGGCCTTCCACCTTCGTGATGGGCTGGTCGAGAGAAACCGTGCGCACGAGCTGTCCGCCGAGCGAATAAATCTTCACGTTGCACGTCTTGTTCGTTTCGATGACGATGCAGCGGCTGCCGCCTGTGGCCGTGAAGAAAGCCTCGTTGGCGGTCGGCGTCTGTATGCCGTCGACAACAGGCACGTAGTTGTACTGCTTGTCGAGATATTCCAGGCGGTCGGCAATCCATTGCTTGATATAGTCAACGTCGCCGAGGATGTCCGTGTGGTATCCATTCCAGCGGTTTTGCTCGCGCACATCGGCGCCACTCTCCCGGAAGAGGTCGCCATAGTCGAGGAAGCGGTTGGTCAAGCTCTCTTCGCTGAATTGCTTCGTGCGAAGTTCGGCATAGCGTGCCTTCAAGTCGTTAAACCAATTCCACTTCGAACTGTGGAACAGTCGGTAGAAGAGCGTGTGCGTGCCGTGTTCATATTGCGTGATAAACTGCGTGAAATTCTGCGCTGCCTTCGTGTATGACTTCGATCCGTCCCATCGGATGCCCCATGTGCCATCGAGGTCCCACGGCGTGATGCCAATCATCTGAGCGCATTTCTGCGCCTTCTGGTCGTAGTTGAAGAAAAACATGTTCTTGCCGTGGTTGTCTGTGGCCAACATGAGTTCGATGAAGAGGAAATAGTCGCGCACGACAGGATAGTCGAAATAATTCTTCACTTCCTCGTCAAACACATAATCGTCGGTCGTTGCCACGAAGTTCACCGCGTTCCAGAGCGGTCCCCAGTCAATCTTCTGCTTCTCCCAGTCGGGATATTTGATTTCGTAGCTGGCCCACGTCTCCTGCTTCAGATTGTTGTTGTATCCGCGTGGTGAGCGTCCGGGATAAGAAGTCGAGCCCAGGTCGTGGCCCATAAACACCTCGTAGCTCCATTGCGACGATTTGTAGAGCGAACCGTGAATCGTGTCGCCGACGGCCTCCGTTGTCTCCGTTGCAGGCTTTGCGTCCACCGATTTCTTCAGTCTCAGCTGCTTGCGGTCCATCTTCTCCGTCATGCAGTAGAGTCCGTGGTAGCGTCCGTTGAGAAACACTTCCACAAATCTTCCGCGCGTTCCCGTTTTCGCTTTCTTCTCCCATCCGTTGCGGCGGTGATAAGGCAGCGTGGCGAAATCGTTCCAGAGATCGGTCGAGACGCGGTTGCGCATGCAGGCCCCGTCGATATACATGGCGTCGAGAATCCAGTTGTTGTCATTCCTCAGTCCGAAATATTCGCGGTCAACCGAGTTGCCCTCGCTGTCGATGAGTTTAACGGCATAGCTCTTCTTCGGATATCCCTGTGCCGAGGCGCCGCGGTAGCGGAATTTCGCCACGAACGTCGAGTCATATCCCGCGAAGTCTGGGTCTGTCACGCGGAGCGTGCCCTTGTTGTAGTACTTGCCGTTGCAGGTTGACACCCTGATTTCAACGATGGGCAGAAATGTCATGTTGAGCGGCGTTGTGGCCACTTCCTTGTCGTCCTTCAAGATGGTCATCATGTAGGCCTTTTCGCCGCTCGCGTTCTGAATCTCGATGATGCCTTCCGCGTTGGGCGTCTCGCCATCGATGGCCAGTTCATATTTTCCGTCGTCCTTCGCCCACTTCACTTCAACCTTCGCCGTGAGCGTTCCCGTTTCGCGCGTCTGCTGAGAGAGCGAGAGGTAATACTGCTTCGCTGTGGAATCATACGTCAAGTCCTTGCCGTTCACGCGCAGCGAGTCGACATACGCTGGGAAACCCTCCGTTGGGCGTTCGCCGTTGAAACTGATGCCCTGCTCGATGAGGTGGTTATAGTGGCGCTTGTCTGAAGAATAAAACACGAAAGTCGAGCCGTTGTCAACGTTGTATAATCCCACGGCGCGGTATCCGTTGAGCTTATAGTCGTTCCAGTAGAGATACTGGCTCTGGTAATAGTTCGTCTCCGGCAAATTGTCCTTCTTCGCGATGGTATATCCCGAGTTCTCGTCCGTTTCCGAGAATCCGAAGCTCCACACGTTTTCGCCCGTCGTTCCGCTTGCGAGCGTCAGCCCCGTGTTGCCGTTGTTGTAATAAGTGTAGTAGGTCGACACGTATTTCTTGTCCTGCGTATAGACGTTCACGCCAGAGCCGCAGGCCGTGAAATAAAACTTCGTGCTGTTTTCTTCGCTCTGCGTCAGTTCGTTGTCTGGCACATAGACAAACTGTCCCGAGCGCACATTGCGGATGCGGTAGAGAATCGGATCGTTCACGTTCGTCGTGACCACCACCGGCATCGCCAGTCCCGTCCGTTCCCAATATTCTCCTTGTTTGTTCACGCCGCTCAGTCCGCTCAGCGCGTCTTCGTCTCCCGTCGTTCCCCCCGTGTTGACCACCTGGTTGCCCTGTTCGTCATAGAGTTGGAAGAATCCATTGTCGGTGCTTGCCGAAGAATACGTGCCGAGCAAGTAAGAACCATCCGTGCGGAGGTTGAAATATTGCCCCGGTGCCCCAGCATTTTCAATGATGAGCATGCCCGTTGTCGTCTCCGTCAGCGTCCAAACGGCGTAGTTGTCGTCGGCCGTATTAGAGAGCTGTATGCCCTTGGCCGTGTACTGTCCTGTGTCGTTCGTCAGCTTCCCGCTTTTGTACACCATATACTGTCCCGTCGCGGCATTCTTCATCGTGAAACCCGCGCCCTTGACAGAGAGCACCCACCAGGCATCTTCGGGCACCGTCTCCAGATTCGTGGCATAATAGAGAAACGCTGCGGCGTCGTGCTTCTCTCCGAGCACAACACATCCGTTGTCATACCTCTGGCAGGTGATGCGGTATTTCGCGCCGTCTTTGATGGTCGTGACGGCCTGCGAAACCATCGCCAGGCATAAAAGAGAGAATAAGAGTAAAAATCTTTTCATTTATTTGAGTATGAAGGTTGTAGATTCTTATGCTGCCCCTGAAGGTCGGGTGTTCAAAATTGAAAAAAATTAAGATTGGTAGAGAGGCGCCAGCGCCCCTGAAGGGGGCTCATATTTAGGGTAGGGGCTTGCCCCTACCTCTTGGAGCCGATTTATGAACCTCGCCCCTGTAAGGGGCTCATATCTCGAATCTTATTGCGGGGCAAGCCCCGCCAACGATATGCGCCCCTTACAGGGGCAGCAGCGAGAATCGATGAGTTGCGGCGAGAGATAGGGGCGAGCCCCTATCCTGGAATATGAGCCCCTTACAGGGGCAGCGGCGCCGCAACCGCCACTTTTTTTATTTGGCTCAAAATCGCACAGAGATTTTTCTGTATTTTTGACACCCAACCTTGGCGGTTTCAGTTTTAGGGCGTTAAGTTACGAAAATAAGGCAGAGCGACAAAGGGAATGGCGGGAAAATGTGAACGCGCTGCCGAATCTTACCGCGTTTTGTCGCATTCTATAAAATAATTATCAACACCTATTTATCACCAAACCGCCACCTTCTTTCCCCCCACCAGATAGATGCCAGGCGCAAGTCCGTCCACCTGTATCAGCGACCGGGAGAGATTAACGGTTTGCACCAATCGTCCGCTCATGTTATGGATTCTGACCATTGTCGGCTTCGTGGCGTGGAGCGTGATGCAACCCCTTCCCCCTGTGGCGTCAACAAACGAGTCGTTGGTCAACGGTTGTTGTATGCCGTTGATGATAGGCGAGTAATCATATTGTTGGTCAAGATGTTGGATGCGTTTCTCAATCCATTCCTTGACATATCCGAGGCTGTCGGCGATGCTCTTGTGCTGAGCTCCCCATCGTTGCGCCTCGCGTTTGTCGGCACCGCTCTGCGAAAGCAAGTCACCATAGTCGAGAAAACGGCCGATGAGACTTTCGGCAGACACCCCCTCGTTGCGCCATTCTGCGTAACGCACCTTCAAGTCCCTGGTCCAGTTCCATCTGATGCTCCTGTTCAGACGATAGAAGAGCGTGTGATGCAACATGTATTCCGCATAATCGTTGTCGGGCGTCGTCGTTTCGTCTTTCTTGCTGTCCCAGGTGCTGCCCCAGGTGGCATCAAGGTCCCAGGGCGTGAGCCCCAACATTTTGCTGCATTCAGAACCCCTCTGGTCGTAGTTGAAGTAATACATATTCTTGCCGCGGTTGTCCTTTGCCAAGATAATTTCCGCGAAGAGATAATAGTCGCGAAGGACGGGGTAGTCAAAAAACGCATCCACCTCCTCATCAAAAGCTTCATCGTTGGCCGTTGCCACGAAGTTGACCGCGTTCCAGAGCGGCCCCCAGTCAATTCGTTCCTTTTCCCAGTCGGGATATTTAATTTCATATCCAGCCCATCCTTCCCGTTTCAAGTTGTTATAGTAGGCCGAGGGCGCTTTCTGTGGATAAGTGTTGGCATCGAAATCATGCCCCATAAACACCTCATACGTCCAGTTGACAGCCTTGTAGAGCGTGCTGTGGATGGTGTCGAGCGAGAGGTACGCGCCATTCTTATCCCTCTTTGCCGCCACAAATTTCTTCAGCTTCAGTTGCTTGCGGTCAATTTTCTCCGTCATGCAGTAGAGCCCGTGGTAGCGTCCGTTGCAGATGACCTCCACAAACCTTCCCCGCGTTCCCGTCTTAGCCTTCTTCTCCCATCCCTTTCGGCGGTGGTAAGGCTGCGTGGCGATGTCGTTCCAGAGGTCGGTCGACACGCGGTTGCGCATACACACATCGTCATTATACATGGCGTCGAGAATCCAGTTGTTGTCATTCCTCAGTCCGAAAAACTCATGATCGAGCGAATTGCCCTCCGCATCATATAGTTTCACGGCGAAACTCTTCTTCGGATACATCGTTGACGACGCGCCGCGGTAGCGAAATCCAGCATTCATCACGGCGTTATACCCATCCTCGTTAGGGTCTGTCACGCGCAACCTCCCCATCACGTAGGAATCCGTGTTACACTTCTTCGCGCTGACTTCAACGACAGGCAGAAACGTCATGTTGAGCGGCGCCGAGGCCACAATCTCCTCGCCATTTCTGAGAACATCAATTGTGGCTGGCATTTCGCAGTCAATATTCTTGAGGCAGACGCGCCCATCGTTGCCAACGACCTGTCCGCAGATGCGCAACGAGAGCCCCTCAGCATCCCCTGCCCACTTCGCTTCAACCATCGTTGCCAATCGTCCGCTTTCGCGCACCGTGTCGGGGAGCGGGAGAAAAAACTCCCTGTTGTAAGCATCGTAAGGGAGGTCCTTGCCGCCCACGCGCAACGAGTCGGCGAAGGCCCAGAGTCCGTCCGTCGGCCGCACCTCCTCCTCGCCGCCAGCCGTGATGGCCGGCGCCCCCTTCTCGTCAAACAATTGAAAGCACCCATTTTCGGAGCCCGCCGAACCATACGTTCCCAGCAAGAAAGAACCATCCGTGCGCAGATTGAAAAACTGGCCCGTCTGTCCCGCATTTTCAATCGTGGCAAACCCCTTGTCGTTTGGCTCAATCATCCAGACTGCGAAATCATCCTTTGCCGCATCGGAGAGCTGTATGCCCTTGGCCGTGTACAATCCAGCCTCGTTCTTCACCTTCCCTTCCTTATACACCATAAACTCTCCCGTGGCCGCATTTCTGAACGTATATCCGCCGCCGCGTTTCGAAACCACCCACCAGGCATCGGTGGGCACCTCCGCCCCTTCCGTGTCGTAAAATAGCAGCGGCGCCTTGTTGTGCCGATCTCCGAGAACGAGACATCCTGTTGCATACTTCTGGCAGACGATGCGGTATTTCCCGCCGTCTTTAATGCCCACCGCTGCCATCAAAACGAGCGGCAGAGAGAGAAGCAAGGAGAAGAGAAATATTTTTTTCATGGTGTTAAAATTGAATGGGTTTTTAGTAATAATATACCACTACTAAGCAGCTGCGGGGGCGCAACAACAAACAAAACGTACGCCAGCCGCCATGCTCTGCAAAGGTAGTGCAAACCGAATGCATAGCGTCAAGCTTGCTTGAACGCTATGCTGAGGTGCCGCCTACCTTATGCAAAGGTACAAAAATATACTTACAAAGCATTTGCGGCCCGCCATTCCTTATATATACCTATACCATAATATATACCTACACATTATATATAATATATTCATACCCACATCTGATGACCCCCTCCGCCGCCGTCCCGATGCCGCTTTGTGCGGGTCTAACCACGCAAGGAAGAAAATACTGAAAAATGGTGATTGCCCAGGATTCCTTCGCTGCGTAATTTTGCACCATCAAAAATCCCCAATATGCCCATCCTTCAGAAACAGATATTGTCAGCATTCACACTGGTCGTTGCCGCCTCTGCCGCCGCACAATCTCCGAAGCCCGCCATCACGGGCTTCGTGGTCGACGCGCAGACAAAGCAACCCCTCGTTGGGGCCGTGGTGCGCGTGTCGGGAGCCTCCGTCTCCCCCACAGCCGTCACCGATGCGCAGGGGCGCTTTGCCGCCAGGGCAGCGGCCGGTGTTGAAGCTGATATTTCCTATATGGGCTATGCCACGCAGCGCGTCAAACTCTCCGCTGGCGCCACCTACGCGCTGCTTCCGAAAGCTCACCAACTCAATGGTGTGGTGGTCACGGCAACAGAGTCTCTCGGTCTGACGAGCGCCTCCACCATAGCTCGCCATGCCATGCAGCATCTTCAGCCCTCCTCTTTTGCCGATATCCTCGAACTCCTGCCGGGAGGCTACTCACGCGACCCTCAGCTATCTTCCCCCAGCACCATACACCTACGCGAAGTTCCCATTTCCAGTAGCGACTATCAGACCTCAGCCCTCGGCACCGCCTTCGTAATCGACGGGGCGCGTATTAGCACAAATGCCAACATGCAATATGTGGCGGGCGCCACCGACAGCCGCGCCCTCTCGCGCGACTTCACCGACCAGGGTGTCGACATGCGCAGCCTCTCCACCGATGACATCGAGCGTGTGGAAGTGGTGCGCGGCATCCCCTCCGTGGAATATGGCGACTTGACGAGCGGCGTGGTGAAAATCACGCGGCGCAAGGGCGGTCATGCCCTCTCTGCCCGCTTCAAGGCCGACATGAACTCCAAACTCTTTCATGCCGCCAAGGGGCTTGAATGGAAGCCCCGCCAGCTCGCCCTCAATGTCAGTGCTGATTATCTCATCAGCAGGGCCGACCCCCGAAATCCGCTTGAAAACTATTCGCGCCTCACGCTCTCCGCCCGTCTCCACAAGAAAAGCTCCCTGCGGCGCTATCAGTCGGCATGGAGCCTAAATGTGGACTACGGCGGTTCGTTTGATAAAGACAAAGTCGACCCCGAACTCAACTACGGCGGCGTCGACCGCTTTTCGCAGCAGTTCAATCGCTTTTCCTCCGATGCCTCTTGGACGCTCACTGCCCGCAAAAGCGAACGCCTTTGGTTGAAAACACTCGACATTTCCGCTGCCTTTTCTGCCGAGGCCGACCGCACCAGTCGCACGCGCCTCGTGCAACTCGACCGCCAGACGCCGGCATCCCTGGCGAGGGAAGACGGCGAACACGATGCTGTGCTCATCACGCCCAACACCTACACCGCCACCCAGCTCGTGGAGGGGCTGCCCGTGAGCGCCTATACCAAAATCGCCGCCACCATCGCGCCTCCCTCTTTGAGTTTGGCAACGGCATCGCTGAGAGTGGGCGCCGATTGGCAGTTCGACAAAAACTACGGTCGCGGCCAGGTCTTCAACCCCCTGCAGCCGCTTTACCCCTCCGCCTCCTTGCGCTCGAGAGCCTATAGCGCCATCCCCGCCTCGCATCAGGGCGGCCTCTTTGCCGAAATCAGTGCCAGCCGCCCCCTCGGCAATTTCCGTGCCGACATTCAAGGCGGCGTGCGTGCCTCCTCCCTCTTCAATCTGCCAAAGAATCGTCTGCTCCACGGCCGCTTATATGCCGACCCCCGCCTCAACCTCGGCTTGACTTTGCCGCCTCTCGAAATTTCAGGGCGCGACCTCACGCTGAAACTGACGGGCGGTGTTGGCTGGCACACGAAGATGCCTACGCTCAACCAATTGTTTCCCGACAAGGCCTACCTCGACCTCGTGGAACTCAATTATTACCACGCCGTGAAGGAATACCGCCGTGTGGTGATGCAGACCTACGTGATAGACCCCACCAACACCGCCCTGCGGCCTGCACGCAACCTCAAATGGGAGGTGGGCATCGATGCCTCATGGTGGGGCAATCGCCTGACGTTGGCCTATTTCAAAGAAAACATGACATCGGGTTTCCGCCAGATGGCCGTCTATGCCCCCTACACCTATAAGCGTTACGATGCCTCGGCCATCGACGGCAATGCGCTTACGGGGCAGCCCGACGTGTCGGCGTTGCCTTACGACATGCAGACCGACCTGCGAGCCTATTACCTCACCGCCAACGGCAGTCAGGAACTCAAACGCGGGGTGGAATTTACGCTTTCCACGCGGCGCGTTCCCGTTGTCAACACCCGCCTGACCGTCACCGGCGCGTGGTTTAAAACCGAATATCGCAATTCGCAAGACGTCATGGAGCGCCCGAGCCGTGTGGTGGGCGGCAGTCAAGTCAATGTGGTCGGTATCTACCGTGATGCCGACGGATACATCCGCGAGATGACCAACACCAACTTCACCTTCGATACCGACATCCCCTCTTTGCGCCTGGGCATTTCGCTCTCGGCTCAATGCATGTGGCTGACAGCCAACCAGAGCATGCCGAAGGAAAACCGTCCCCTGCGCTATATGGACGCTTCGGGCACGGTGCATGATTTCACGGAGGCCGATGCTGCCAACCCTTCCCTCAGTTTTCTCGTGCGCACCTACAACCCCTCGCTCTACGACCGCCAGACCGTTCCCTTTTCCATGAACGTGAATCTCAAGGCCACCAAGCGCCTGATGAACGACCGCCTGATGCTGGCGCTCTTTGTCAACAAACTTTGGGATGCGCATCCTGATTATGTGAGAAACAATTTCAAGATACGCCGTTACGTCACGCCCTATTTCGGCTTGGAAGTGAATATGAATATCTGAGGCGACCGCATAGTCGGTTCGTCTCCAACAGGAGGAAGTGCAGAAAAACGTGGTCCGAAGGAAAACGTTTGGAAGGCCGCCCCCACACTCAAAAATTCAGAAATCATGCTGACAAATGTTTTATTGAAAAGCTGCTGGGTTGCTTTGGCCCTGTTGGTTGTTTGCATCCCCATTCTGTTTGTAGCCTGCCAGAAATCCAATGACGACTACTATGCTGAAGCCCGTGTGCGCCTCGTTTTGCCCGACAGCCTCCGTTTGGAAAAGCTGCAAGGCACCGTCCGCCTGACGAATCTCAACAACAAGCAGTCGTTCACCACCTCCACCTTCCAGGCTGGCGAAGCCTCGCTCGAAGTGTTTCGTGGCGTGTATGCCGTCGACGTGGAAGGCTCCGTGCGCTATGTAGCGCCCGATGGCACAAATCAAACAGCCAATTTCCGTGCCAGCTCTCCTTATATAAAGGTGCTCGACCATCCGTCGCTCGTCAGTCTGGACATCATCCTCATGTGAGCCACAGCAAACAGGTCGTCGCCATCCCTTAAAACAAATCCCCCCATTCCGCGACATAATGAACACCCCTTTTTCAACGTGCCTCCGTCTTTTGATATTTCTCATCGCCACCGTAAAATCCCTTGCGGCGTTAGCAGACGTAAGAGGCATCGACACCCTTTCTTTGGCAGAGCACACCGATGCTTATCTCGACGCCTTGAAGCCCGTCGATGGCAATCCCGCGCTGGAAGTCCGCCGCTATGCCACCAGTCTGTCGCGCATTGCAGCAACAGCCGAGAACCACCATGCCGCCCGTCCCTTCTTCCACCAGTTGGGCCAGGGACAGAAAACGCTGCTATTCGCGGCCGACTCCCATTTGCGCCTCTCAGCGAACACGGCCGTTTGGGGCCTTGCCGAATATGCCACGGGAGAGCGTCGGCGCGTGAAATGGAACTCCACGGCCGATTTCCTCTTGCTCTATCCCTATGTGATGGCCGACACCTTGGGAGGCGACCTCACGTTTGAGCGTTACGCCTTCAAGGCCGGGTGGGCTTCGGCCTGGAAGAAAATAAAAATCGGCGCTGAGGCCCGCTTCCGAGCCGAACACGAATACCGAACGACCGACCCGCGTCCGCGCAACATCGTGACCGACCTTACGCTGCTTTTCGGCGCATCAGCCCCTTTGCTGGCGTCCCATGAATTGGGATTGACTGGCGGCTTGCGCTTCTATAAGCAGACAAACAACGTGGCCTTCCTTCGTGAGGCCGGCGTCATACCCGAATACCACATGCTCGGATTGGGGATGGACTATAAACGCTTCTCCGGCAACAACGCCTCTGCCTATTATAAGGCCACGGGATGCGAAGTCGGCATTGACCTCGTGCCGACGGGCAAAAGCGGACTGATGCTCTCCACACAGTATGCCTATACCCCCTACCATC
>OHHJ01000180.1_pt1 | contig 21432 bp, 17 predicted proteins | sample 1568041 | NCBI WGS metagenome assembly OHHJ01 (sample SAMEA3879573, study PRJEB24766) | human gut metagenome | biome: human-associated habitat; feature: feces | place: USA | collected 1985/1987
GCGAGCAAAGTGAGCTACAGTGCTTCGCCCCAGGCCTCCGCCAAATGTTCGCGCGGTGCCCCTTGCAGCGATGCCGCACTCGCTTGCTATTTGCTAAAAAACGAGCCGAAATTATTCTGGATTTTAAACACCCCACCTTTCAGGGGCAGCGGGAAGTCTGCCTAAGGTTTTCCATGACATCTGACATGCCGCTTTATCTCTCGATTTCGCTCAGTTCCAGCCAGCGCATTGATTTTTCGTCGAGCTCGTCTTGCAGCTGCGGCAGGCGTTTGCTCTTTTCTGTCAGTTCGTCCACGGAGAGCGTGCCAGAGCAGAGCGCTTCTTCAATTTTCTTTTTCTCTTCTTCCAGCGCTTCGATGCTCACTTCGAGGGCGGCCATCTCCTGTTTCTCCTTAAATGTCAGGCGTTTCTTCTGCTCGCCCCTCCAGGTGTTGGCCTTGGCCTCCGTTTTCGGTGTGTTGGCCTTTTTAGCTTCCTCTTCCTCCTTCTCTTTCAGTTCGCTCCAGTCACGATACTGCGAGTAGTTGCCGGGGAAGTCGTCCACTTTGCCTTCGCCCTTGAACACCAGCAGGTGGTCCACCACGCGGTCCATGAAATAGCGGTCGTGGCTGACAACAATCACGCAACCTTTGAAGTCGGCCAGATATTCTTCAAGAATTTGCAGCGTCGGGATGTCGAGGTCGTTGGTTGGCTCATCGAGAATCAGGAAATTGGGGTTCTGCATCAGCACCGTGCAGAGATACAGGCGTCGGCGTTCTCCGCCAGAGAGCTTGTAGATGTAGTCTTGCTGGCGGGCTGGCGGAAAGAGAAAATGCGTTAGAAACTGCATGGCGGTCAGTTTGCGGCCGCCTCCCAAATCAATCGTTTCGGCGATGCGTCTGACGGCGTCGATCACCTTCATTTGCTGGTCGAAAGCCATGCCGTCTTGCGAGAAATAGCCGAAGCGCACCGTTTCGCCAATCACGAAGCGGCCCTCATCGGGCTTAACTTCGCCGAGCAGCATCTTGATGAAGGTGCTCTTTCCGGCGCCGTTGCCGCCAATGATGCCCATTTTCTCGTAGCGTGAGAAATTGTAGTAGAAATCTTTCAAGATGACTTTCTCCCCGCCGTTTTCCAGCGGGAAGGATTTCGACACATATTCCGCTTCGAAAATCTTGCTGCCGATGTAGCCGCTCTTCACTTCGAGGCGTGCCGCCCTTTCTTCGGTGCGTCTTTTGGCCTGTTGTTCCAGTTCCACAAACGCCTCCTTGCGATAGCGTGCCTTTGTGCCTCTTGCGCAGGGCATGCGCCTCATCCAATCAAGTTCCTTGCGATAGAGATTGTTGGCGCGGGCGATGTTGGCATTGGTGGCGGCGATGCGTTCCTCCCGTTTCTCCAGATAATATTCATAATTACCGCGATAGGCGTAGAGCGATTTCCCGTCAAGTTCCAGGATGACGGAGCAAACGCGGTCGAGGAAATAACGGTCGTGCGTCACCATGAGCAACGCCTTGTTGTTGCGTCGCAAATAGCCCTCCAACCATTCAATCATGTCGATGTCAAGATGGTTGGTGGGTTCGTCGAGGATGAGCAAGTCGGGGTCTGTTAGCAATACGTTGGCCAGTGCTACGCGTTTCAGTTGTCCGCCCGACAGTTGCCCCACGGGTTTTGAAAACTCCGTGATGTCGAGTTTCGTCAGAATCTGCTTCGCCCTCAGCTCGAAGTCCCAAGCCTCTCGTCTTTCCATTTCGTCAATCAGTTCGGCCAGTCCAGGATTTCCCGGTGTGTCCAGGCAGCGCTCATAGCGGCTGATTAGGTCCGATAGTTCGCCAGCCTGACTGAAACAGGCATCGATGACAGAGAGGGCTGGGTCATAGTGTGGTGTCTGTTGCAGATAGCCCACGCGCAGGTCGTTGCGAAAGGTGATGTCGCCGCTGTCGTAGTCTTCCTGTCCAGAAAGAATGCCGAGCAGCGTGCTTTTGCCTGCACCGTTTTTGGCGATGAGGCCAACGTGTTGCCCTTCAGCCACGGAAAAGGAAATATCATCGAAGAGCACAAGGTCTCCGATGCTTTTGGTGAGATGTTGTATATCGAGATAGGGTGTCATTTTCTTTGTAAATAGGTTTGGCCTGCTTGTCGTTGTTGGGTGAGAAATGGGTAAGATAGACTTATCCTTTCATCCAAACTTACATGCCGACTTGTCCTCCTTGCCCGCTTCCAGAAGTGTTGTCGGAACCATTGGAAGACGATTGCTGGATGACGTCGTTGTTTTCGATGCTTCGGCTGGCCTTCTTAACCGACGTGTTGAGGCTGCCGAAACGGTAGCGTACGCCGATGCCGAAGCGCAAGAAGTCGTTTTGGCTCATGTTCAAAGAACGGAAATCGTTGGAGTAGGTCTCTTCGCGGAATGTGCGTTTCGGGTGTATAAAGTTGCCGGCTTGTGTCGTCAGCGTCAAGCGGTCTTCTTTGAGGAAGGAGCGGCTGATCGACATGCCGTAGAAGTTGAATCCGCTTCCGTTTCCTTGCAGAGAAGGACGCTTCGGACCGCCGCCGCCATGCAGCGTGAGCTTGAACTTTCCGGGAAGCGTTTGCGAGAGACTTCCGTAGAAAAATCCGCCAAATCCGTTGTTGGTTGCGCTCTCGTTGTTGTAGTAGCGATAGGCCTTGAAGTCGTCGTAGCTGCAGTTGCAGTTAAACGTAAACATCGTTCCTTTGGCCACCGTCCAGTTGATGAAGGCATTCAGTGTCAACGATTTCTGGTGCAGCATGTTGCCGTAGGTCGTGGTCAGGATGTTGTTGTCGTTCAAGAACGTGTAGGCTGTCAGTCCGTTGGTGCGAACAGAATAGCCCAACGTGGTGCTCAGGTTCAGTTTCGTTCCGAAGGCGCTGAATCCCAATTCGAAATTGTGTGCCTTTTCGCTGTCGAGGTTCGGATTACCATAGCTCTGCGATTCCGCCGTGGGGCGTGAAACGTAGGGGGAGAGGTATGAAATGTCTGGACGGCCGATGCGCAGATTGTAGCCAGCTTTCAGCATGACGGTCGGTTTCAGACTATATGCCAGATTGACGGAAGGCACCAGATCGCTAAATGTCGCGTTGAACGTTTCGCGCTTGCCATCGGGGTATGACACGTGGTTGCGCGACCATTCGTAGCGCAATCCGGCACGGGTGCTCACGGGGCCCAGTTTCAAAGAATATTCGCCGTAGCCTGCAAGAATGTCTGTTCGATGACGATAGTCGATGCTGTTGACTTCGTCGCGCACGAAATCGTTGCCCGAGTTGCTCGGTCGCGACAGTTCCTCACTGTTGCTGCGGTTGAGGCGGAAGATGTATTTCGTTCCGACGGAGAACGTCTGGTGTTTGCCGAAAGGCGTGGTGAAGTCAAGCTGTCCCGTGTGTTCTGCCGAATGCCTGTCGGGGTCAGCATAGCGGTCCTTCAACGTGAAGGGCACATTGACGATGTCGTTATAGTAGGTCTCCGTCTTGGTTGAACTCGGAGAGGTGTTCATCTGGTAGGAAAGCGTCAGGGTCTGGCCTTCCTTGTTGAACGTGTGCTGATAGTCGGTCGAGAAATTATATCCCTCATAAACCATGTCGTTTCTGCTCCAGAGATTGTAGGAATACACCGGAGCGGCATCCGCAGTTGTCATCGCGTAGTCGTTAGAACTGTAGTTCTTCCCGCGGTAGCCGTGCAGACCGCCCGAAATGGTCAAGAGGTTGTGTTCGTCAAACTCATAACTGGCATCGATGCTTCCGAATTTGTAGACGCCGTGTCCGAAGACTTCGCCGTTGGAGCGCAAAAGATGGTTGACGGCATCGTTGTAAGCTTCGCGTTCCGAAGCCATCTGGTTGTGTGGCTGTTTGTTGCTGCCCATGCCGAAATTGAGCGAGAGCGTGAGTTTGCCGATTTGCGTCATGCCGAAAAGACTGCCAAACGCACCGCGATTGTTGATGCTCACGTTGGGCGAGAAGGTGTAGCCCTGTGTGCGGGTTTCAGCATCTGTCACGATATTGAGGATGCCAGAGGTGCCTTCTGCATCGTATTTCGCGCCTGGGTCGGTGATGACTTCAACGCGCTTGATGGCAGAAGCTGGATAGTTTTTCAGGATGAGCGACGGGTTGGAACTCATCATCTGGCTGGGCTTTCCGTTAACGTAAACCTTGAAGCCCGAACTGCCGTTGACCTTGATGTTGTCTTCGCCGTCAACAGTGACCATTGGCACCTTGCGTAGCATGTCGAGCAAGGAGTTGGTCTGCGCTTCGGGGTCTTCCTTCATGGAATAAGAAACGCGGTCGATTTCGGCTTTCACGAGGCGTCGTTCCGCAGTCACGGTGGCTTGTCCCAACATGCTTTCGTTCTCCTTCAGGAGGAGCGTGCCGAGATCGGTCAGTTTGCCTTTGGTGACAGATACGTTTCTGCGCAACGTTTGCTTGCCGATGCACACCACTTCCAGGGTGTATTTCCCCGAAGCCGTGGCGCGGCCTATGTTAAAGCGCCCGTTTTCATCGCTTGTTGCAACGGCAATGGCTTTTCCCGTGCCCGGACGAACCAGTCGGATGGTGACAAATGATTCTGGCGTGTTGGTGATGGAGTCTTTTACCATACCGGAAATACCGGTCTTTGGGTTTTGGGCGTTTGCCGCTGTTGCAACGGCTGCCGCCGCGAGCGTCATGAAAAATGCGTTCTTAGTGGACATGATTTTTTGGATTACAGTGTTTTGATAATTGGAATGTGCTGCTTGTTGTTCCGTTATCTTAGAGAAATTTTGTATGCCTTGGGTTGTCGTTTTCCCGTGGAGGTTCTCTTTTCAGACATATATCATACGAGCAGGCACTCCAAACGGAAATGCAAAGTTATGCAGAAGCTTTAAAAGACACAAGGTTTTATCTTGAAAAGCGAAGAGTTTTTTTAACCGTGAACAGGCTGAGCTTGGGCGGTTTGGAAGGTGTCCTGCCGCGTGCAGAAAGTTGGGCAAAGCAGGACGGCGTGCCCTATGTAAAGCAAGCAGGTGCCCGAAGTGTTTTTCTCGGGCACCTGCTTATGTCAGCGGTTGTCAGCGGTTTTTTTGCCGTGTTGCCAGTTGTTAGTAATTCTCAGCCAGCAATTGGAAATAGCTTTTCGGATGGGCGCAGACTGGACAAACTTCAGGAGCGGCCTTTCCGACAACGATGTGTCCGCAGTTGGCGCATTGCCATACGGCATCTCCCTCGCGGCTGAACACGATTTTGTCTTCAATGTTCTTGAGCAGTTTGCGGTAGCGTTCCTCATGGTGTTTCTCGATGGCAGCCACCATTTCGAATTTTGCTGCGATTCCTTCAAAGCCCTCTTCGCGGGCAGTCTTTGCAAATCCGGCATACATGTCGGTCCATTCATAGTTTTCGCCCGCAGCGGCATCCTTGAGGTTTTCTTCCGTTGAAGGTATGGTATTGCCATGAAGGAGTTTGAACCAGATTTTGGCATGCTCCTTTTCGTTGCGTGCGGTCTCTTCAAAGATGTCTCCCATCTGTACGTAGCCATCTTTCTTTGCCTTTGAAGCATAGTAGAGATACTTGGTGTGGGCTTGAGATTCGCCGGCAAAAGCCGTTTGGAGGTTCTTCTCGGTTTGTGTTCCTTTCAATTCTTTCATAACTCATTGGAATTTTAGAGGTTTGTCATACGACACCGCAAAGATAAACCTAAAATATTTACGTGCAAAAGGAAATTCGAGAAAATAACCTGCAAAAAAAATGTCGCGACAGTGCCGCCTTCTCAAAATAAATCCTTAATTTTGCTTGGTTGCTACGTGAGCCGGCAATGCGTCGTTTGGCAGGTTTGCCATAAGTCGTTGTCGGAAAGGATCATGGATAAGTAATGGTTTACCATTTACAAAAAAGGCAGCCGTTTCATTCACAAAAACATTTATATATAATAGGTATGAAACACAGTCTTGTCACCATTGCCAATCTCTCCAAAGAAAAAATCATGTATTTGATAGAGATGGCGCAGGCTTTTGAAAAAAATCCCAACCGGAAAATCCTGGACGGGAAAGTCGTTGCAACGCTCTTCTTCGAACCGTCAACGCGTACGCGCCTTTCGTTTGAAACGGCTGCAAACCGCCTCGGCGCTCGTGTTATTGGATTCACAGACCCCAAGGTGACAAGTTCTTCGAAGGGTGAAACTTTGAAGGATACGATTATGATGGTGAGCAATTATGCCGACATCATTGTCATGCGCCATTATCTGGAGGGGGCTGCACGCTATGCCAGTGAGGTGTCGCCCGTTCCCATCATCAATGCTGGCGATGGTGCCAACCAGCATCCTTCTCAAACGATGCTCGACCTCTATTCTATCTACAAGACGCAGGGAAGGCTCGAAAATCTGAATATTTATTTGGTGGGCGACTTGAAATATGGTCGTACCGTTCACTCCCTTATCATGGCCATGCGCCATTTCAACCCTACTTTCCACTTCATCGCGCCCAAAGAATTGGCCATGCCGGAAGAGTATAAACTCTATTGCAAGGAAAATGGTATCAGATTTGAAGAACACGAAGACTTCAATGAAGATGTTATCAGCGGTGCTGACATCTTGTATATGACCCGCGTTCAGCGCGAGCGTTTCACGGATTTGATGGAATATGAGCGCGTGAAAGACGTTTATATCCTCAAGGCCGCCATGCTCCGCAAGGCCCGCGAAAATATGCGCATCCTCCATCCGCTGCCTCGTGTCAACGAGATTGCTTATGACGTGGATGCCGATCCGCATGCTTATTATTTTGAGCAGGCTCACAACGGTCTTTTCGCCCGTGAGGCTTTGATTTGTGATTCTCTCGGTATTTCTTTGGAGGAAGTGCTTAACGACAAAACAATTATAGGATAAGACAGCTATGAAGAAAGAAGAAATGCTGGTTGCCGCCATCAAGAACGGCACGGTAATCGATCATATACCAAGTTCAAAACTCTTTCAGGTGGTGCGTCTGCTGCACTTGGAGGATATACCAAGTTCCATCATGGTAGGCTACAATCTCAAGAGCCAGAAGATGGGACGCAAGAGTATCATCAAGGTGTCGAACAAATATTTTTCTGACGCCGAGCTCAATCTGCTTTCGGTTGTTGCGCCCAATGTTTCGCTCTGCATCATCAAGGATTTTGAGGTCGTGGAGAAGAAATGCGTGACTTTGCCCGAAGATATCAAGGGTATCGTCAAGTGCGCCAATCCGAAGTGTATCACCAACAACGAACCCATGCCGACGCTTTTCCATGTGAAAGACCGCGAGGCTGGCGTGATACGGTGCCACTATTGCGAAAAGGAGCAGAACTTGGAACACGTGAAACTCGTGAACAGCTGATAAGAGATAAAGATGCGCCATGGCGTGCCGATCATCGGTATGCTATGGCGCATGTGCTTTCTTTCCAACAGCGGGAGTGTTTTTTAAAACGGCCAGGGATGTTCTCAGACATCTACTTAGAACTTACATATTTACCACATAAATAGATGAACCATGAAAAAGGAAACAGAAATCTTTACGCTCATTGAGCAAGAGCACCAGCGCCAGTTGCGAGGTATTGAACTCATTGCGTCGGAAAACTTTGTCAGCGACGAAGTGATGCGTGCTATGGGGTCTTGGCTGACCAATAAATATGCCGAGGGTTATCCTGGTAAACGCTATTATGGCGGTTGCGGCGTTGTTGACCAAGTTGAAACGCTCGCCATTGAACGTATCAAGAAACTCTTCGATGCAGAGTATGCCAATGTGCAACTGCATTCTGGAGCGCAGGCCAATGCTGCCGTGTTCTTGGCCGTGTTGAAACCGGGCGACACTTTTATGGGGCTTAATCTTGATCATGGTGGTCATCTTTCTCACGGTTCGCGCGTGAACACATCGGGCATCCTATATAACCCCATCGGTTACAATCTGAACCGTGAGACGGGACGTGTGGACTATGATGAAATGGAGCGCTTGGCGCTCGAACACAAGCCGAAGATGATCATCGGCGGCGGTTCGGCCTACAGCCGTGAATGGGACTACAAGCGCATGCGCGAAATTGCCGATAAGGTGGGTGCCATCTTTATGGTCGATATGGCGCATCCTGCCGGACTGATTGCTGCGGGGTTGCTTGACAATCCTGTGAAATATGCCCATATCGTCACTTCCACCACTCATAAGACCTTGCGTGGTCCACGTGGCGGTATTATCTTGATGGGCAAGGATTTTGAAAACCCGTGGGGCCTCAAAACGCCAAAGGGAGTCACCAAGATGATGAGCCAGTTGCTCAACAGTGCGGTGTTCCCCGGCATTCAGGGTGGTCCGCTCGAGCATGTCATTGCCGCCAAGGCTGTGGCTTTCGGCGAAGCACTTCAGCCCGAGTTTAAGGAGTATGCTTTACAGGTGAAGAAAAACGCCGCCTGCTTGGCCGATGAGCTGATGAAGCGTGGTTTCACCATCGTCAGCGGCGGAACGGACAACCACTCTATGCTGGTTGACCTTCGCTCTAAATATCCAGAACTGACGGGAAAGGTGGCGGAGAACGCTTTGGTGGCAGCCGACATCACGGTCAACAAAAACATGGTGCCGTTTGATAGCCGTTCTGCATTCCAGACTTCGGGCATCCGTCTTGGCACTCCTGCCATCACCACGCGTGGTGCCAAGGAAGACCTGATGGTTGAAATCGCCGAGATGATTGAGGAAGTGCTCAACGCTCCAGAGGACGAAAGGGTTATCGCCTCTGTTCGTCAGCGTGTCAACGAAACGATGAAGCAGTATCCGCTTTTCGCTTATTGATTGCGGAGCCATTAAATAGAGGGCGCTCTGAACCCAGAGCGCCCTCTGTCTTTGCGTAATTATGCGAAAATCCCTCCGCAAATCCATAGGAATGCGGAGGGATTATTCTGTTTTCGAGCCGGTTGTCTCTGCTCGTTAGGGTTTTAGGGAACGTTTAGTAATGGTCCATTACTTATTCCCACTCGATTGTTGAAGGCGGTTTTGAAGAGATGTCGTAGCATACGCGGTTGACACCCTTGACGTGGTTGATGATGTCGTTTGACACCTTCGCCATAAATTCATAAGGGAGGTGGGCCCAGTCGGCCGTCATGGCATCGGTGCTTGTGACGGCACGCAATGCAACGGCACGCTCGTAGGTGCGTTCATCGCCCATTACGCCGACACTCTTGATGGGGAGGAGAACAACGCCAGCTTGCCATACCTTATTATATAAGGAGTCTTCCTGGCCGTTCTCGTCTTTCACCTTCCACTCGCGCAGACCGCGGATGAAAATATCGTCGGCATCCTGGAGCACGCGGACCTTATCTGGCGTGATGTCACCGAGGATTCTCACGGCAAGGCCAGGGCCTGGGAACGGATGGCGCGTGATGAGGTGCTCTGGCATGCCAAGCTGGCGGCCAACACGGCGTACCTCATCTTTGAAGAGCCATTTCAGCGGTTCGCAGAGCTGCAAGTGCATCTTCTCGGGCAAGCCGCCCACGTTGTGGTGGCTCTTGATGACTTTGCCAGTGATGTTGAGGCTCTCGATGCGATCGGGATAGATGGTGCCCTGTGCCAACCATTTGGCATCGGTTATCTTTTGTGCTTCGGCATCAAAGACGTCAATGAATCCCTTGCCGATGATCTTGCGTTTCTTTTCTGGTTCCGTCACGCCTTCCAGCTCCTTGAAGAATTTCGCAGAAGCATCAACGCCGATGACGTTGAGACCGAGGCATTCGTAATCGTGAAGCACATCGCGGAACTCGTTTTTGCGGAGCATGCCGTGGTCAACGAAGATACAGGTCAAGTTTTTGCCGATGGCGCGGTTGAGCAATACGGCTGCAACCGAACTGTCAACGCCACCAGAAAGACCGAGGATTACGCGGTCGTTGCCCAACTGTTGCTTGAGTTCAGCAACGGTTGTGTCCACAAAAGAAGCTGCGCTCCAGTCTTGACGGCTACCGCAGATGTTGACCACAAAGTTCTTCAGCAAGAGGCTGCCTTGAAGAGAATGGAATACTTCTGGGTGGAACTGAACGCCCCACAGTTTTTCATCGTTGGCCTGGTAGGCGGCATAGCGTACCTTAGAGGTGGAGGCAATGCAGTGGAAATCTTCAGGAATGGCAGTGATGGTGTCGCCGTGGCTCATCCATACCTGTGAGTTATCGTCAAACCCTTCGAAAAGCGGGTTTGCATGATCAAACTCCGTCAAGTTGGCGCGGCCATATTCACGACTGCCAGCTGGTTCCACCTTTCCGCCGTAGGTGTGTGCCATGTATTGTGCACCATAGCAAATGCCTAAAATGGGCAGACGTCCGCGAATCTCAGACAAGTCCACCTTGAAGGCCTCAGGGTCGTAGACGCTGTAGGGCGAGCCCGACAGAATCACGCCGATAACCGACGGGTCATCGTGCGGGAACTTGTTGTATGGAAGGATTTCGCAGAAAGTGTCCAGTTCGCGTACACGGCGGCCTATGAGCTGCGTGGTTTGCGAACCGAAATCGAGGATAATGATTTTCTGTTGCATCTTGAAAGGGATAATATGTATTGTAGGAGCAAAAATACTTATTTTTTCTGAGAAATATTGTGATATTCTTTGGAAATGTCTGGTGGGGTGATTAAAAAAACTGTTCGGAAAAGCTACGGCGCACGAGCGGTGGCTGGGCTGTGTGTGATGAATACTCTTATAAGGTGCTCCGCGTTTTTAGAGTTTCGTACGCCAAATTTAGCCATGAAACCCCATATTCTCATAAGTCTACTTGACAATCGTGCGTCCATTCAGAGGCGGCCAAGAGAAAAGGCTTACAAAAAGATGCTTTCCTTGTGATTTTTTACACGAAACTTGTTAGCTTGAACAAAAATCATTTTGTATCTTTGCGGTGCAAAAGGGAAGAGCCGCAGAAGCTCCGACCTTCCTTGTAAGACAATTAGAATATTAACCATTTTAATAGTTATACAAAAAATTATGATTAAAGTAGGTATTAACGGTTTCGGTCGTATCGGCCGTTTCGTATTCCGCGCTGCTCAGACTCGTAGCGACATTCAGATTGTTGGTATCAATGACCTTTGCCCAGTTGACTACTTGGCTTACATGCTCAAGTATGACACTATGCACGGCCAGTTCCAGGGTACTATCGAAGCTGACGTTGAAAAGAGCGAGTTGATCGTTAACGGTAACCACATCCGTGTTACTGCAGAACGCAACCCAGCTGACTTGAAGTGGGACGCTGTAGGTGCTGAATACGTAGTTGAGTCTACTGGTCTCTTCTTGACTAAGGAAAAGGCTCAGGCTCACATCGAGGCTGGTGCTAAGTACGTAGTTATGTCTGCTCCTTCAAAGGACGACACTCCTATGTTCGTATGCGGTGTTAACTTCGACAAGTACGAAAAGGGTACTCAGTTCGTTTCTAACGCTTCTTGTACTACTAACTGCTTGGCTCCTATCGCTAAGGTGTTGAACGACAAGTTCGGTATCGTAAACGGTTTGATGACCACTGTTCACTCTACTACTGCAACTCAGAAGACCGTTGACGGTCCTTCTTTGAAGGATTGGCGTGGTGGCCGTGCTGCTTCTGGCAACATCATCCCTTCTTCAACTGGTGCTGCTAAGGCTGTAGGTAAGGTTATTCCTGAACTGAACGGTAAGTTGACTGGTATCTCTATGCGTGTTCCGACTTTGGACGTTTCTGTAGTTGACTTGACTGTCAACCTCGCAAAGGCTGCCTCTAAGGAAGCTATCTGCGCTGCAATGAAGGAAGCCTCTGAAGGCGAATTGAAGGGTGTATTGGCTTACACTGAGGACGCTGTCGTTTCTTCTGACTTTCTCGGTAACGTTCACACTTCTATCTTCGACGCTAACGCTGGTGTTTACCTCACTGATACTTTCGTTAAGGTTATCAGCTGGTATGACAACGAGATCGGTTACTCTAACAAGGTTCTCGAACTCATCGCCCACATGGCAAAGGTTAACGGCTAATCCCGTAATTCATAGAAAAAAAGAGGCCGCTGCAGGTATTAATCCTGCAGCGGCTTTTTTTGTAACAATTTTGTGTGTATTTTTGTATTTGAAATGTTGGCGGCTGACGGAAGCGTAGCGGGCTACGTTGCTGATGAAAGGCTGCTGTTGGGGAACAGAATGTAGCAAGGCAATGTCGAGCTGGTTCTTCTCTGCTTATAAAATATTGACTATCTACTTAGTAATGGTGAAAAATAACTTGTGCAATTTTGAGAAATAAGGAGTTATATCTTATGCCCTGTATTATTTGCCGCTTTTGAAATTTGTCATTGGTCACATAGTCCGCTATGCTCCCTCTTCCAAATTCCAGAACCAACAAACATACAGGTTAAAATTGCCCAACTTATACTTTCATCATTACTTAGCTCTAAATAAAACTCTCGTGAACATGCACCATTACGATATTATCACCATTCTTGGGCCTACGGCCTCTGGAAAGACCGATTTTGCCGTCCGGTTGGCTTCGTTGATTGACGCTGAAATAATCAGTGCCGATAGTCGGCAGGTGTATCGGCGCATGGATCTCGGTACGGGGAAAGACCTCGAAGAGTATGAAATCAACGGCAAGAAAATCCCCTTCCATCTCATTGATATCGTTGAGCCTGGAACGAAATACAATCTGTTTGAATACCAGCGCGACTTTCTCGAGGCATATAACGACATTCGTTCGCGCGGAAAAAAAGTCGTGGTGTGTGGAGGTTCCGGACTTTATCTTGAGAGCGTTTTGCGCGGCTACCGTCTGAGTCCTGTTCCGCAGAATCCGCAGTTGCGCGAGGCCCTTGCCGACAAGAGTCTACAAGAATTAACGGAGCTGCTTTCCTCTTATAAGCACTTGCACAACACGACCGATGTCGACACCGTTTCGAGAGCCATACGCGCCATCGAAATTGCCGACTATTATAAGAATACGCCTTTGGAAGACCGTCCTTTCCCAGAGTTGTCGAGTCTGACCATCGGGCTTGACGTGAGTCGGGAAGTGCGTCGCGAGCGGATTACCAAGCGTCTTCGTGAACGTTTGGAACATGGGATGCTCGCAGAGGTGAAAGCGTTGCTCGATGAGGGTATTCAGCCCGAGGACTTGATTTATTACGGACTTGAATACAAATACCTGACGTTGCATCTGATTGGCAAACTGACCTTCGACGAAATGTTTCGTCAACTGGAAATCGCCATACATCAGTTTGCAAAGCGTCAGATGACCTGGTTTAGAGGCATGGAGCGCCGTGGCACCCCCATCCAGTGGATTTCTCTTCCTCCAGCAGGTGAAGCCGAGTTCGTGCAATTCCTGCGCGACAACCAGTTGGGGGATTTGCTCTGTGATGAGAAATCGTAAAAAAGAGTATGGCTTCTTGCCCAGAAACGAAGGCATGAATCAACCGAACGAAAGAAATATGTTAACACCAGATATAAAGCAGGAATCCCAGGAAGTTGAAAAGAAGATGGGCGTGATTTACAGTCCGCGCCCGGGCGGGAGTCGGCGTTGGAAGAAAATCCGGCGCTGCTTAGACGAAATGGGTTTCAGTTATGATTATGTGCGCAGTGAAAGTTCAGCCGACGTTGAACGTTTTGCCGCCATCATGACCAAAAATTCTTATACAGAAATATTGGTTGTCGGTGGTGACGCCGCCTTGAATTATGCCGTCAATGGTATCATGAAAGCAGCGTTGCCCGACGGAAAATGCCCTGCGTTGGGCATCATCCCCGCTGGCTACAGCAACGACTTTGCCCATTATTGGGGCCTCTATTCTAAAGACTACCGCAAAAACGTTCAGGCGTTGCTTGAAAACAGAAAGCGCAGTATAGATGTCGGGCGATGTGCCATTGAAACCAAGAACGCTGAGCAGACCGAATATTTCCTCAATTGTGTCAATGTCGGGGCTGCAGCTTCAATCATGAATCTCAAGCACCTGACGTTTAGTGTGTTTGGCTTGCGCACCGTGTCGCATTTTCTCTCTGCTTTTATGCTGCTATTCAGTAAGCTGACCTATAACTTGCAATTCACGACCGCCGGCGAAGTTGTCAACAAGCGAGCAATGACCCTTTGCATCGGTTCGGCCAGAGGTTATGGCCAAACGCCGAGTGCGGTGCCTTACAACGGCTTGCTCGACATAAGTTTGGTGACAACACCCAAATTCACCCAACTGGTTCATGGAATCTATCTTCTGCTCACGGGCCGTTTCCTGAGTCATAAGGGCATCAGTGTTTGGCGAACGAGAAAGGTCGACTTCACCCAGTTGTCCGAGGCGCCAGTTAGTCTTGATGGCCGTTATGTCTGCAACCATGTGAAGCATTTAAAAGTGGACGTTCTGAAGGAAGCGATTGATTTCCTTATCATATAAAATTGAAGATGGTTGGTTTCGGGTGCTGGTCGGTTGTATGATTAAGGCGTCAAAGGAACCCCAACAGAAAATGAAATGTTACGTTTGAAAACTATTATAAGAATTTTGTTTATGCTTGTGAGCGTGGGGACGCATGCTCAGAGCATTGACACTTTGTTCAGGCATGTGCCACAAGAGGAACTGCCAATGCTTGAGCTGAATGCCAGGCTTGACATGCTCGACCTGTTTAATTGCCAGATGGCAGCAAAGGGAGAGAATATCTTCGGTGGCAGTTCTGTCATGGTGAAGAAAACGGCCAGTCATCTTGTGATTGATTTGAGCGACGTCAGTCGGTGGGAGATGATGCGCTTGCCTTTTGGTGGCACCTACCGTTGTGTCTGCATCCATTCCCTCACGTCGGCATTGCCTTCAAGTCGTTGGCGTGTTTATGATGCCAACTGGAAATTGGTAAACGACATTGTTTTGCCAGATTTCTCTGCGGAGAATTTCTTCGTGCCGGCTGATGATGTACGGAGCGAACAATTGGAAAGGCTCAAAGAATTGTCGGCTTATTCCCATTACACGCTAAGCTGGGAGGATGAACGCGAAGGCAGTGCGCCCATTTTGAAGGTCGCATTGTCGTTTCCGTCGCTCGGCAAGGACTTGGATGACGTTGCGGGAAAGTGCCTGCATCCTCTTTTTTATAAGTGGAATGGAAGTGCTTTTGAAAAATCACACGCTGAATGAAATGTATCTGGAAACAATACTTTGCCTCACATTTTGTGTTGTGTTTGATTTATCCTATCTTTGCAAAAGATAAGCTTCGCCTCGGCATAGCGTTCAAGCGAGCTTGACACTCTGCACCATTGGTGGAGAGTTCTTATCCAAACAACTGAAATACCTAACACTGCAGAGGATGTCCTCTGCACTTAATCTTATAATCATGAAAGGAATCGTATTAGCCGGAGGCTCTGGAACCCGCCTCTATCCCATAACGAAAGGTGTGAGCAAGCAGCTCATCCCCATCTTCGACAAACCGATGGTCTATTATCCGATATCTGTGTTGATGTTGGCGGGCATTCGTGACATACTGATTATTTCAACTCCGCAGGATTTGCCGGGATTCAAACGCTTGCTTGGCGACGGTTCCGACTTCGGCGTGAATTTTTCATACGCAGAGCAACCCTCGCCCGATGGTTTGGCGCAGGCTTTCATCATCGGAGAGGAATTTATCGGTGACGATAGTGTATGCCTGGTGCTTGGCGACAATATCTTCCACGGTAGCGGTTTCAGTGCCATGCTTCAGGCGGCGGTTGAGACGGCGGAGAAAGATGCCAAGGCAACCGTGTTTGGCTATCGCGTGAACGACCCAGAACGCTATGGCGTTGTTGAGTTTGCCGAAGACGGCAGTTGCAAGAGCATCGAAGAGAAACCAGAGCATCCCAAGTCAAACTATGCCGTTGTCGGATTGTATTTCTATCCCAATAAGGTTGTTGACGTGGCAAAACACATCAAGCCCTCGAAGCGTGGCGAACTTGAAATCACCACGGTTAACCAGCAGTTTTTGGATGACAAGGAATTGATGGTACAGACGCTCGGCATTGGTTTTGCCTGGCTCGATACGGGAACGCACGACAGTTTGAGCGAAGCCTCCACCTATATCGAAGTGCTTGAAAAACGTACCGGATTAAAGGTGGCTTGCTTGGAAGGCATCGCTTTGAAAAAAGGATGGATCACTCCCGAACGCCTGCTTGAACTGGCTGAGCCGATGAAGAAAAACCAATATGGGCAGTATCTCATCAAGCTGGCTCACGAAAAAATGAAGTGATAGAAATCTTGTCCCCCGCATCACGTGTATCAATATATTAAAATATGGGTTGGCTTGCTTTGCGCCGTTTTGTCGTGTGCAACGGCTGGTCGTCTCTGCGCCCAAAGCGTGGAGAATTGGCAGTTTGTGCGTGTGAACGACATGGCGGAAATCCAATCCGATTCCCTCTATGTGATAGGCGCAGTGCTTCCTGCCGACCAATGTTTTTATGCGTTGAGCAGTGTCGTCAAGAACAAGCGGTGTGTGGCACGTCGCCTCGGCTCGGCCGCAGAAACTGAAAAATCGCTGACAGGCGTTGCCGATGCGGAACTTTGGAAAATCGTTCGTCAGAGCGATGGCACCAGCGTGCTGCAGTCGGGTTCTGGCAATCAGTATCTCTACGTGAACAAACCCAAGCAGACGAGCCTCGCGCTGAGCGCAACTCCCCAAACGAAGTGGGAAATGTCGGGGACTGCCGGCGTTTTCCGTTTCAGAAATTGCAGTGAGCCTTCAAGAAGCATTGGCTTGTGGAGCGACACGGAAAGTTTCTTGTTCGGAAATTATGCCAACTGTGATTCCCAAGACCTCCGAATCTACAAACGTGATGCCTTGAGAAACGCACCGCAAACCGTTGAATGGCCCGAGGATGGGGCGCGTGTTGTGCTTGGAAACGAGCAGGCCGTGTTGGGAAAGAATGGGGCTTCCTTGGCGGCAGAGCATTATTTGCTGCAAGACGGCACCGTGGCAGAAGACGATAATGTTGAAGCATTGACGTGTGTGCGTCAGCCAGACAGTTGTTTCTTCATGACATCCGCTTCCGGCGCTTATTTGGGGGCAGACTTGAATTTGCATGAAACTCCCGCGCTTTGGAAACTCGTGAATGGCGGGATTTCTTTGAGTGAGGTTCCAAACAAAATCGTCGCCATCGACAATGGCGCCTTCTGCATGAAGAACAGGAAGGAAGTGCTTCGGCAGGAAGACAAAGCCTGCTTGCTTGTGGCCGCAGAGGTCGCAAGTGAAGAACGCTCGAATGGCTGCTTGACATTGAAGGGAGGCTGGACGGCTGATGCCTTGGCCTGCCTTGGATGGGAGGGCATTGACGAACTTGACATGTCTTCAGCAAGTGTGCCAGTCGGATTGAAATCCTTTGAAGGCCGTCCGAGTGCTCGGAACACCATTATATATGTAAACGCTGAGCAGAGCAAAATTATTCCTCCTTCATGGCCTTTCGTCGTGAAAACCTCTTCTGGCGAAAACGAATTGCTCACCAACACCGTGTTGCACGACAAATGCGCCTTTCGCTGTAGCCGTTCTTTTGCCGTAAGGAAAGGCCGACTTTCGTACCACAGAAAAGCCTACTGTGACGGAAATTGGGAAACCCTTTTCTTGCCGTTCGCCGCTCCAGTGCCTGAGGGATACCAAGTGGCGCAGCTGGAGTCGGTTTCTGGAGACGAACTCAGGTTTGGCAATCAGAAGAAAATTGGTTCTTGTGTGCCCTTGCTAATCAGAAGTACCGATGCTCCGAGTGAAGGGACGAAGGACTTGAACATCGTTGCGGAAGACTGTGTCGTTCCTGCCAATCCGCCATCTGTTTCGTCTCTTGGCATGGCAGGCGTGTTAGACACGTTGCTCGTTGATTCCCGCCAAGAGCATGTCTATATGCTTGATGCCTCAGGCCAGCATTTCGTCTTGGCAGACGCTGGAAGTTTCCTCCTCCCGTTTCGTTCCTACTTGAAGTTGGGTGTCGCGAAAAAGTCTTACATAGTTCGGTTTGCTGGAGACCCCGTCACCTCTCTTTCTCAGAGACCAAAAGCTGGGAACCAAAATACAAAGACATACGGTCTTGAAGGAAGGGAATATCGTGGTGAGAAACGCCAGATGCTCAAACGCGGCATCTATATAATAGGAGGCAAGAAAATCTATTGCCGCTAAGGAACCATTACTAAGGCAACCGCAGCATCCGTAGGGATGCCCCATACAAACGAAAAATAATATACAACGATATGAAGATAGCAGTAGATTTCGATGGTACCATTGTGGAGCATCGTTATCCTGAGATAGGAAAAGAAGTGCCTTTTGCAACCGTCACTTTGCGCAAACTCATTGATGAAGGACACAAGCTCATTCTCTGGAGCGTGCGTGAAGGAAAATTGCTGGATGAGGCCGTGGCGTGGTGTGAAAAGCGCGGCGTACATTTTTACGCTGTCAATAAGGATTTTGATGAAGACACACCAGAAAAAAGCCGTAATTTCAGCCGTAAAATCAAAGCCGATCTTTTTATTGACGACCGCAATGTCGGCGGCTTGCCAGACTGGGGCGTTATCTATACACTCGTACATCGCCGCATGAGCTATCTGGATTATCTAAACAGTTTGCAGGACGAACCTGTGAGGAAGAAAAAGTGGTGGCAGTTTTAATCGCATTCAGGAAGCAGCCAGAATTGTCTTTTTGATGCCCTTCAAACATTGCAATCTTCCCAATCACCCTTTTATATATACGGAGAATAAATGATAAAGATACCAAGTGTAAGTCAGATACGTGAACTTGACGCTTTCACCATAGAAGAAGAAAATATCACGTCGTTGGCCTTGATGGAACGTGCTGCAGGAACAGTTGCAGGTGCCATCATGAAGCGTTGGCCGTCGACGGTGCCCGTTGTCGTGTTTGCAGGACCGGGAAACAACGGCGGCGACGCCTTGGTCGTTGCCCGCATTTTGGCGGAGAACGCTTACGATGTCGAAGCCTTTTTGATTAACACACGCGGACGGCTGAGCGCGGAATGCTCGGAAAGCAAAGAACGCTTGAAAAATAACGACCGCGTTCGCTTCTCGGAAGTGAGCAATCGTTTTGAACCGCCGACGCTGACAGCCGGCAAACTCGTTATTGACGGCTTGTTTGGTACAGGGCTCAAAGAACCCTTGATGGGCGGTTTCGCGTCACTGGTGAAATTCATCAACGATTCTCCTGCAACCGTCATATCCATTGACATCCCTTCCGGCCTTTTGCTCGAACCCTCTTTGGAGTCAGACCGCTGTCCGGTTGTCAGAGCGCGATACACCTTTACTTTTCAGCTGCCGAAGATGCTCATGCTTCTTGATGATACAGCAGAATATTGGGGAGAGACAGAAACTCTTGACATCGGTCTTTCAAGAAAAGGTCTCGACGAACTGGCATCTCAAAGTTTTCTGACGGAGCATAAGGATATTTGCAAACTGCTCATGCCCCGTGCCACCTATGGCAACAAAGGCACTTTCGGACACGCGTTGATTGTGGCTGGAAAATATGGCATGGCAGGTGCTGCCATCCTTGCAGCGAAGGCATGCCTGCGCAGTGGGGTGGGGAAATGCACCATCCATACGCCGCAGATGAACAACAGCATCTTGCAGGTGGCGGTTCCCGAAGCCATCATGAGCCATGACGTTTCAGACACCATCTTCACCACCTCGCTTCCTGCCAATCCGTTTGACGCCGTTTGCGTCGGTCCTGGCATCGGCACAGAGCAGATGACGGCCGTGGCGCTCTTGGAGCAGATCACGCGTAGCAACAAACCGCTGGTGATTGATGCCGATGCGCTCAATGTGTTGGGAGAGCATCCGGGATGGATCAACCAAGTGCCGCCCAACAGTATTCTGACGCCACATCCCCTCGAACTCTCGCGCATCATACATCGCAGAGTGACCAGCAGCAGTGCGGTGTCGGCAGCCTTGAGCCTGGCAATAGAACGCAATATTTATATTGTCTTGAAAGGACACCACACAGCCGTTTGCACGCCAGAAGGCCATGCCTATTTTAATTCAACGGGTAATTCCGGAATGGCAACCGCAGGAAGTGGCGATGTCTTGAGCGGCATTATCACCTCTTTGCTCGCGCAGCATTATTCTCCGTTGTCGGCAGCCATGCTCGGTGTTTACGTTCACGGACTGGCAGGAGATTTGGCGGCAGAAGCTTTGTCGGAAGAGGGCGTCGTTGCGTCGGACATCATCGCTTATCTGCCGGCTGCGTTCAAGAAACTGCGACAGGGATAATCCTCGTCTTGCTGATGTAGAAGACGGGAAACCCAGTCAAATAGGGTCAAACCATTATCGATTTTCCAAAACGAAACATATATGAAAAAGATATTCACAGCAATATTGGCCGCCACATTTTGTACGGCACTTTTCGCCCAGACAGAGGTGACCGATTACCGACCCGGGGTGACCGCTGAGGGCATTACCTATTTCCTGCCTAAAACGGCTTTCCATGTGACCGTCACGGCGCAGCGCGTTGTGCACCATCCTGGAGAATATTGCCAATATGCTGAGCGCTATTTGCGTTTGCGCGATGTGCCGCAGCAGCAATATGAAGAGTGGGACATTTCAAAGGTGGAAGTGGCTTCTTACGGCGTGGCCGACAAAACCCAGGCTTACACCATCAAACTGAAGAGCAAGACCTCTGCACCATTGGTACGCCTTTCTGCCGACGGCCGCCTTTTGGCCGTCAACACCAACAGCACGCCTGCCGAACCGCAGTTGTCCTCTCCTTATGTGCAGCTCGACACCACGCGCCATCAAAACCCAGCCGACTTCAAAACGGAGGAAATCCTGGCAGCAGGAAGTGTTTCGAAAATGGCCGAACTCACAGCCAACGAGATCTATGACATCCGCGAAAACCGTTCGCTCCTCACCAAAGGACAGGCCGATTTCATGCCAAAGGACGGCGAGCAGTTGCGCTTGATGTTGGCCCAACTGGACACGCAGGAAGAAGGCCTGCTTCAGTTGTTCAAAGGAACAGTCAGCAAGGAAACCCACGTCTTCACGTTAGACTACGTGCCTTCTGGCGTAACCAACAAGGAAATCCTGTTCCGCTTCTCCAAGCATCTTGGCTTGGTGGACAAGGACGACTTGGTCGGAGCGCCCTATTATATCTCCGTTGCCGACTTGCACGCCCTTCCTGATGAAGAGCCTGCGGAAGGGAAATCCAAGAAACCCATCGAAGATTTGCGCTATATCGTCCCTGGCAAGGGAAACATCAGTATCACCAATGGCCAACGTGTGTTCTATTCGGGTTCCTTCCCAATGAGCCAGTTTGGTCGCGTGGAGCATCTCGGTGCCGAGTTGTTCAATAAGAAAATGACAACCCACGTTCATCTGTCTCCCGTCACGGGCGGCATCACAAACATCGAAGCTTCAGAATAATTGCATAGTTTGTTGCGCGAAAACTTTCGCCTTTAGTAATGGTGAATCAAGAATTCTCCTTAAACAACAAACGCCCATAACCCATTAACGGATGTTCAAAACCATGTTTTGAGCATCCGTTTTCTATATCCTTTCAGCGCAACGCTTAATAAAGATACGACTTGCCAGCGAACGCCGC
>OHHJ01000183.1_pt1 | contig 21370 bp, 16 predicted proteins | sample 1568041 | NCBI WGS metagenome assembly OHHJ01 (sample SAMEA3879573, study PRJEB24766) | human gut metagenome | biome: human-associated habitat; feature: feces | place: USA | collected 1985/1987
GCACAGGAGCAGCCGGAGGCGCAAAGCGCCGCCGCCCGGTTATGGCACCGCCACAAGCTGAAACGGGAGTACCAGCGCAAGGCGCGGGAAACCGCCAAGCAGACCGCCAAGGCCGCCGAGGGCACGGCGTCCGTCACGGGCAAGCTGACGGAAAAGGTGTCCGCCTATATCAAGGAACACCCCGGCGGGCTGCTCCTGCTGCTGGCGGCGTTTCTGTTGCTGGTAGTACTGCAATCGTGTATGTCCTCGCTGGTGACGGTGGGCAACGGCGTGGCCGGAGCCATCGGCGCGTCCACCTATGCCGCTGAGGATGCTGACCTGCTGGGGGCGGAGGCTACCTACTGCGCTCTGGAGGACGAGCTGCAACGCTACCTCGACACCTACACCCGCACCCACGATTATGATGAATACCATTTTGACCTCGACACCATTGAACACGATCCCTATGTGCTGATCTCCATTCTCTCGGCTCTCCATGAGGGCGAGTTCACACTGGACGAGGTGCAGGGTACGCTCCAAATGCTGTTTGAAAAGCAGTACATCCTCACCGAAGAGGTTATCGTCGAAACCAGATACCGCACGGAGACCGACACATGGACGGACGCAGACGGCAACACGCACACGGAAACCTATCGCGTCCCGTATGACTACTACATCTGCAACGTGAAGCTCGAAAACTTCAATCTCTCCCATGTCCCGGTCTACATCATGTCTCAGGAACAGCTTTCCATGTACGCGACGTATATGTCGGTGCTGGGCAACCGCGAGGATCTGTTCGGTGATTCTCCCTATGTGGACAAGTACATTACAAATCCTCCCGCCGACTACGATGTCAACCCGGAATACTTGACCGACGAGAAGTTTGCGACACTGATTACCGAGGCGGAAAAGTATCTCGGCTATCCGTATGTGTGGGGCGGCTCCAATCCCGACACGTCCTTTGACTGCTCTGGCTTCGTCAGCTATGTTCTCACGAACAGCGGTCTTGTGAATACCGGGCGGCTTGGCGCACAAGGGCTTTACAACGTCTGTACGCCGGTTTCAAAGGCGAATGCACAGCCCGGTGATCTCATCTTTTTCGTTGGGACGTATGACACCCCCGGTGTGTCCCACGTCGGCATTTACGTCGGTGATGGGGTCATGATCCACTGCGGCGACCCCATTCAGTACACATCCATCAACTCTTCCTACTGGCAGCAGCATTTCTACGCCTTCGGAAGACCCGCTTATTAAAAGAAAGGAGTTTTGCATGAATCCCAAGTATCAGAAAGTCCTCTCCGACATTGAGAAGGCTGAAAAGAAGAAGTCCGAAATCGAAGGACAGCTCAAGGAGCTGTACGACAAGAAGACGGAGCTGGAAAACCTTGAAATCATCAATACCGTGCGCTCTATGGTGATGGACAAGGATCAGATCATGGCATTCCTGTCTTCCATGAAGGGCGGCACCAAGCCCGCTGAAAATACGGAGGTAATCGACAATGCGTAAGAAGTTTCGTTTTCTGACCGTCCTTGCGGTCTGCGTCATGGTTCTGTCCTGCTTCTCGGTGACGGCGTTTGCCTACGCCGATGATACCGAGCAGAACCTTCCCGTTACGGAGGCAACCCAGCCGGAACAGCAGCCTGAGACTACTCCCGCGCCGGAAAAGCCGAAGGGTGAGCCGATTGACGATGAGGGCAACGCCTACACCCGCGACTTGCTCTATGACAAGGCAACCAACAAGCAGTTCATCACTGTCCAGACGAAGAACGGCAACACCTTCTATATCGTCATTGACTACGATGCACCCATCAATGAGGACGAGGAACAGTATCAGACATACTTCCTCAACATGGTCGATGAAAGCGACCTGCTTGCGCTGCTGGATGAAGACACTGCGGCTGCTCTGACCACCTGTAACTGCAAGGAAAAGTGCGCTGCCGGTCAGGTCAACACCGACTGCCCGGTCTGCAAGACCAATATGAGCGAATGCACCGGCACAGCCCCCGTTACACCTGAGCCGGATAAGGATGCGGAAGCCGATACCCCCGCCCCTAAGCCCGAAAAGAAATCCAACGTCGGCATGATCCTCGTCATCTTTGCCCTTGCCGGTGCTGCGGGTGCAGCTTATTACTACATCAAGTTCGTCAAGGGCAGAAAGCCCAATGATGAAGATATGGACTTCTTTGATGATGAAGGCTACGAGGAAGAGCCGTACATCAACGAGGATGAAGAGCCGCAGATTGCGGAGGACGCTGAAACGGATGGTGATGAAGATTGATCTTAGTCATTGCTGAAAAGCCCAGCGTTGCCCAGTCCATCGCAAAGGTTCTGGGCGCAACGTCCCGAAAGGACGGCTATATGGAGGGCGGCAATTACATCGTTTCGTGGTGCTTCGGTCATCTGGTGGAGCTGGCAGACGCCAGATCCTACGATGAGCGGTATGCCAAGTGGCGGTATGACGATCTGCCCATTGTTCCGGAAAGCTGGATGTTTGAGGTCACGAAGGACAAAGCACAGCAGTTCAAGGTGCTGTCCGCTCTCATGAAGGACAAGCGCGTCACCGAGCTGGTCTGCGCAACCGATGCAGGACGCGAGGGTGAGCTGATCTTCCGGCTGGTCTACGACAAAGCCGGATGCACCAAGCCCTTCAAGCGTCTATGGATCAGCTCATTGGAGGACGCTGCCATCCGAGAGGGCTTCAATCACCTGAAAGACAGCAAAGAATATGACCGTCTATATGTAGCGGCTCTGAGCCGTTCCAAGGCTGACTGGATTGTCGGCATAAACGGCACACGGCTGTTTACCACTCTCTACAACAAGAAGCTGGTAGTTGGTCGAGTGCAGACACCGACGCTTGCCATGCTGGTTGAGCGTGACGGTAAGATCAGCACCTTCAAGAAAGAGAAATATTTCAATGCCCATATTCATGCCGACGGTCTGACGGCTGATATGGAGAAGATCAAAACCGAAGATGAAGCGAATGCGATTGCGGCGGCTTGCGATAAAAAGCAAGCCGTCGTTTCTTCTCTCAAAAAGGAGACTAAGACGGTCAATCCTCCGAGGCTTTACGACCTGACCACCTTGCAGCGCGAGGCAAACCGCTATTACGGCTTCACTGCCCAGCAGACGCTCGATCTCGTACAAACACTCTACGAAAAGAAGCTCCTGACCTATCCGCGCACGGACAGTCAGTTCATTACGGACGATATGGAGGACACCGCCCGTCAGGTCATTTCTATTGTCTGCCGCCAGCTTCCGCTTTTCTCCGGTGTTTCGGTTACTCCGGACATTGCCCGCGTAACCGACAACAGCAAGGTCACAGATCACCACGCCATTCTCCCGACCGTCCAGCTTGAAAAGCAGGATGTTTCCGCACTCCCTCAGTCGGAGCAGAAAATTCTCAATCTTGTCGGGATGCGCCTTCTGTGTGCGACCGGCGAGAAGCACACCTACGCGGAAACGCAGATCACGCTCTCCTGCGAGGGCTATGCGTTCAAAGCCAAGGGGAAGACCGTCGTTCAAAACGGATGGAAAGCCATCGAAGAGCTGTTCAAGTCCTCCCTCAAGGCGAAGGAAAAGGACGATCCCATGAAGTCCCTGCCCGAAGTCCATGAGGGCGATGTTCTGGATGGTGTGTCCGCCAGCGTCACCGAACACTTTACGACACCCCCGAAGCAGTACACGGAAGACACGCTCCTGTCTGCGATGGAGACTGCCGGAAACGATCAGTTCGACGATGACACCGAGAAGAAAGGTCTCGGCACTCCCGCAACCCGCGCCGGTATCATTGAAAAGCTGGTAAAGTCCGGCTTTGCTGAACGCAAGGGCAAATCCCTCATTCCCACAAAGGACGGCTGCAACCTCGTCTGCGTCCTGCCGGAACAGATCACATCTCCCGCAATGACGGCGGAATGGGAAAACACGCTCATGGAGATTGAGCGCGGCAATGCGGATGCAGACGCATTCCTCAGCGGAATTGTTCGGATGACCGGTGATCTCGTGAAAGCCTACCCGTTTCTCTCCGATGCCGAAGCCCAGCGTTTCGGCACGGGCAAGGAGGAAATCGGCAAATGTCCCCGCTGCGGCTCTCCGGTCTATGTCGGCAAGGGCAACTTCTACTGCTCGAACAAGGAATGCTCCTTCTGCCTGTGGGAAGACAACAAGTTCTTTTCCAGCAAGAAAAAGAAGCTGACCAAGAGGATTGCAAAGGAGCTGCTGGACAAGGGCTGGTGCCGCGTGACCGGGCTTTACACGCCGAAGAAGTCTCAGCTCTACGATGCGGTGATCCGTCTGGATGACAGCGGCGGCAAATACGTCAGCTTCAAGATGGAGTTTGACCGATGAACCGTCCGAAGTATGTTGCCTCTTGCAGCGGAGGCAAAGACAGCGTAGCGACGCTCCTGCTGGCTGCACAGCACAATGAGCCGCTTGACGAGGCGGTTTTCAGTGAGGTCATGTTCGATAAGGACACAAGCGGCGAAGTCCCGGAACACCGGGACTTCATTTATGACCGGCTCAAGCCCTTCTGCGAAAAGGAGCTGGGCATCAAGTTCACCATTCTCCACGCGGACAAGACCTACGATGAGGTGTTCCATCATGTCATCACCCGCGGACCGCACAAGGGCGAGGTTCGCGGCTTTGCATGGGCTGGTATGTGTGCAGTCAATCGTGACTGCAAAATCCCGCCAGTCCGCAAGTACAATGCCGCACTCTCGCCGGACACTGTGAGCTATCTCGGCATTGCGGAGGATGAGCCAAAACGCCTTGCTCGTCTGGATGGAATAACGAAGGTCAGTCTGCTTGCCAAATACGGCATGACTGAAGCGGATGCCTACAAGCTCTGTCAGGAACACGGGCTGCTTTCCCCAATCTACGCTCACTGCCGAAGAAACGGCTGCTGGTTCTGTCCCAACGCCAGTGACTCGGAGCTGCTGCACATGGTCACAAAGCACCCGGATATGTTTGACAGACTGATTGAATGGGAGAAGGAGGATAACATCTTTCATCGTCGGCTGACACGCAGAGAAACCCCGTCTGAGGTAAAGGCTCGTTTACTGAGCAAATCCCAGACGGGGTTTTCTTCGCCCAAAAGCAAATAAGAAATGGAGGTTTGAGATGGCTGAAAGCAAAAATGCACAGCAAGTCCGCGAAATCACGGACAAGCTGGAACAGGGCATCAAGGAGCTTTTTGAATCCGAGCGGTTCAAGGAATATCTCCGCACGATGTCCAAGTTCTACAACTATTCCTTCAACAACACGCTGCTCATTGCGATGCAGAAGCCGGAGGCAACCTATGTTGCCGGTTATACCTCGTGGCAGCGCAACTTTGACCGTCAGGTCATGAAGGGCGAAAAAGGCATCAAAATTCTTGCGCCCGCGCCGTACAAGGCACAGGAAGAGCGTGAGAAGATTGATCCTTTGACACAAAAAACGGTAATCGGCGCAGATGGGAAGGCTGTCACAGAAACAGTTGAGGTTCTGCGTCCTGCCTTCAAGGTGGTGAGTGTCTTTGATGTTTCCCAGACGGACGGCAAGGAGCTTCCGGACATCATCGTCGATGAGCTGAAAGGCACCGTCGAAAACTACGAGGCGTTCTTCGATGCGCTCAAGCAGGAATCTCCCGTCCCAATTTCCTTTGAGGATATTCCGGGCGGCGCGAAAGGATTCTTCTCTCCGGTTGAAAGCCGCATTGCCATTCAGGAAAGCATGAGCGAAATCCAGACGGTCAAAACCGCCATTCACGAGATCGCCCACGCAAAGCTCCACGCCGTCAAGCCGGATGAGAAAACCGCCCCCGAAGAAAAGAAGGATCGTCATACCAAGGAGGTTGAAGCGGAAAGCGTTGCCTACACCGTCTGCCAGCGTTACGGCATTGAAACCTCGGACTATTCCTTCGGCTACATCGCCGGTTGGTCATCCGGCAAGGAAACCAAGGAACTGAAAAGCTCTCTGGACACCATCCGCAAGACGGCGGCTGAGATGATTGAGGGCATTGACGCCAAGCTCAAGGTGCTGCTGGCAGAGAAAGCACAGTCCGCAGAGATGGAAGTCGAAGCTCCCGTAAAGGAAGCTGTTCCGGAGGAAAAGCCGGAAGTCCCCATTTACCGCGAGACGGCGAATTATGCCTATGAAGCCGGTGAGCTGGAGTCATATCGTGCTTCTCTCGCCGCAAACGTGGAATGCCGCAGAGCGATTGAGGCGGCAATCAGCACCAACTACGGAGATAACCGGCTGGATGCGGATGCTGCCGTGAAGAGCGTCCTTGAGCAGTTCTCTCCGGAGCGCGTCCGATATGTCCTTGCAAACACCATTCAGCAGAAAGACTTTGACGGGCGTATTCCGCAGCCCCTCAAGGAATGGGCAAAGAGCGTTGAGGTCTGCCCCGAAAACGCCTCCCGCTTCCTTGTGGATAAACCCAATCCCGGACTGACGGCACTTTTCGTGGATGCGTTCCGACAGAAGACCGAAGCTCAAAAGGATGTCACTTCTGAGAAGGCAACGGAAAGAGACCCGGAGGTCGTTGCATGGGAGAACGATGAGATTACCTCTATTGAGGTAAAAACTGTGGAGGTCAAGTCTCCCTTTGCCCCCTTGCCGGAGGAAGCCGCGCAAGCACCGAAAGCGCATCGCCTGACTGCCGAGGAGAAGGCAATCAAAGCTGCCGTCATGGACACGCTCAAGGGGCAGATTGCCTATAACAACGACGGAATGCGGGCGTCCTATCGCGCCTCTAACCACTCCTTCAATCTGCTGGCGCGGAACGGCGTCAGGATCGAGGGCAACACGGTTACGCAGAACGGTGAGCCACTGTTCAAAATCCATCGCCGTCATGCGGCGAGGAAAACACAGGGCTGCTATCGTGAGCTGCTGCCGACGCTGGAATACGTCAAGCAGGAGCAGAAGCAGGAAAAGCCCTCTATCCGCGATCAGCTAAAAGCTGCCGCGAAACAGCAGCCGGAGAAGAAGTTACCGGTCAAATCCAAAACGCACGACATGGAGTTGTGAGAAAGGAGACGCATGAAGAAATACACAGACGTTGACATCATTGCGGAGCTGCAGAAGCTCGTGGACAGTCATGTAGACAGCTACAAGGAAGACTTCGACATCGACAAGCGCATCATCCGCCGCGCCACCGAAAGCCAGAATCCCGAAGACAAGACGCTGATGTGGTTCTGCCGTCCGCATGGGACGCACTGCCTCAATGAAAATCAGGTCTTTATTCAGGGAACGCGAGATCACAACACCTTCCGCTTTTACGCGGAACAGACCTACGACGAATGCGTTGCCCGCGTCATTGTCCCGAAAGCCGTCAAGCGCGGCAAGGTCTTCGGAGATGTCTTTGAGATCAACTACCGGGAACAGGCGGCAAATGTGGCGCAGAACTCGGTTGCGCCGGATCACGACCGGCTGACCTTTGCAGACGGCTTTGTGCTGGAAGCCCCCTGCCGCAGCAGCTTCGATGCAGCAATGGCTCTGATCGGTGAGCATGGCAGCGTCAAGACCCACCAGACGCTCCCGAAGGACGCGGATGCTCTGGTGGAAGTGCTGTCCAAGCAGAAAAGCCGCCGTGACAGACTGCCGGAGGCAGATAGGACAGAGGTGCTTTCGCCGCTCCCCGTCGCAGAACTCCGCAAATATGAGGCAGTCAAAAAGGCTCATCCGGATGCGCTGGTCTGCTTTGCTCAGAACGGCTATTTTGAGCTGTACGGCAAGGACGCAAAGAAAGCCGCGCCGCTTCTCGGCACAAAACTCCTTGAAAAGAAGGTGCGCGGCAAGCCTTCCATGCCGGTTACTGGTTTCCGTGAAAGCGCATGGGTAGCCGGTTCTCATAAGCTCTGGAAGTCCGGCGTGGATGTCTTTCTCAGCAAGGACGGCGAGACCTTCAAGGAACTCAAAGCCGCAGATTACATTCCTGTCGGCGCGACGCTGAATGTGGACGGCATCAAGTGCAGAATCGACGCGGTTGATTTTGCCGCTGATGAAGTCCGGCTGACGAACATCGAGGATAAGAACCGTCCCATCCGCTTTTCTGAAAGCATCCAGTATGTCCGCTCCTATGTGGAAGATGCCGGAACAGCCATCTACGACACCATCCCGAAGAAGCCCACTGCCCGTGAATCCATCCGCGACAAGCTGAAATCCGCGCAGAAAGCACAGCCGCCTCACACACCGAAGCCGCAGAAATTGAAAGGAAAGGATATGGAACTCTGATATGAAAAACTTTACCGTGGAAGAAATCAACCTGATGTGCTGCTTCAATACGTCCAGCCGGAAGCGGCTGATCGACGATATGAAGGGCGTCACCCTGAACGACATGGACGGCGAGATCGCAGAGCTGATGTATAAGACTATCCGGAAGCTCGAAGCCATGACGGACACGGAGTTTGAGGAACTGTATATCATGCCGGACGGCATGGTGGATGACTGAAAGGAGGATGCCTATGCCCGTATTAGACGGTAATTTTGAAGCCTTCGTCACAAACCTCGGCAAGTACAACGAGGGTATGCTGGTCGGTGAGTGGGTGAAGCTGCCCACCACCGAGGAAGAGATGCAGAAGATCTTTGAGCGCATCGGGATCGGCAAGCAGGACGAGTTCGGTCAGCCCTACGAAGAGTGGTTTATCACCGACTACGAATGCCCGATCTACGGCGTTCAGAAGATGCTTGGCGAGTACGAGAACCTTGATAAGCTCAACTACCTTGCCGCTTTGATTGACGAGCTTTCCCTGAGCGATCAGGAAAAGCTCGTTGCCATTATGGAGGCTGGCTGCGATGAGGTCAGCGACATCGACGATCTCATCAACTTGACGTTCAATTTGGACTGCTACGACATCATGCCCGGTATCAACGATGAATCCGACCTCGGCTACTATTACGCCCACGAAGCTGGTATCTACTCTGAAAAGGATCTCGGTCCTCTGGCAAACTATATCGACTATGAACGCTATGGGCGCGACATTGCGATGGATGAGCAGGGACGCTTCACCGATGAGGGCTATGTTCGTGTCGCAAGCGAACGCTGGGACAGGCAGTTTAACGGTGAGATTGATGATATTCCCGACGAATATCGGATCACCGGCTCAGGGGAAGCCGCCGAGCGTGACAGTACCATCGCCGTTCTCATTGTCGAGCCGGGAAAGAAACCTTATGTGAAGGAGATTGACTCGGATCTCAAGTCCTTGCAGCATGAGGTCGGCGGCTGCATCGAGGCGATTTATCCCTACGAAGACCCTGTTGCCTTAGTCTGTAATGAGGAAGGCAAGCTGGAAGGTCTGCCCCTGAACCGCGCTCTGCGTGATGAGGACGGTGACATCTACGACGTTGTTGCCGGAACATTCTTGGTAGTTGGCTTGACGGATGACAGCTTCGGCTCTCTGACCGTAGAGCAGATGCACAAGTTCTCTGACCACTTCAAAGTGCCGGAGCAGTTTGTTAAATTGGGCGATAAGATTGTTGCGATCCCCATGATCTCGAAGGAGCAGCAGAAGCAGGAAGCTACCGAGCAGAAGGACTTTGAGATGAATGCCGACACCTCCGGTCTGACGGTTGCCGGACACATCGGGACATGGCACACCATTGACCAGCACGAAGTCGGCGGTCACAGCTTTTATCTGATGGAGCATGACACCTACGGCGATGAAGCGGCTTGCATCATCGTCGATGAGCGCGGCAAGCTCGTTCTCGATGATGTCTACAACGGCTTTGACGATGACACGCTCCGCCTTCTCGACCTTGAGGTCAAGGAAGTGCCGGAAATGCCCGATCCCGCGCTCACTGTTCAGGATATGAAGGACTATGGCTACGCATGGGCTGGCGTTCTTCCCGCTGGGCAGGAGGCGGCAGAGAAGGCTTTGGAGAAGGGCTGCGAGGTTTACCGTCTATATTCCGATAATACCGAGGGCTTGTGCGTGGATGCCAAGGAGATTGCCGATCATGCGGCAAAGGGCGGAATGCTCGGTATCAGCAAGGAAAGCTGGATGGCAGCTCTTGAGAAGGAAAACTACCTCAAGGCGGCGGAGATGTCGATGGAGGATGACTACGGCATGATTGATGGGATCATCAACAACGGTCCGAAGGAGGACAAGACCGCAGAGGTCAAAGCCCCCGAAAGGGGCGAGAAGTCCTCCATCATGGACAGGCTCAAGTCTGCAAAGGCTGAAAAGCAGAAGGAATGCTGCCCTCCCAAAAAGCACAAAGGAGAGATTGAGCTGTGAGCAGAAGTCAGAAGTGGCGGCAGGAGTGGTCGTTCTTCATCGGGGACAGCGGACGCCGGAAGTATAACCGCTTCTGCGTCCGCTGCGTCCATAGCTGCAAGCAGAGCTTCCGTGCGGATCTCATCGCCTGTCCGCACTTCTCACGCAAGGCATCGAGGTGTAGACAGTTAGGGGTCGAAAAAGCCTGTGATAGCAAGCCCCAGAGCGGCGCAAATTGACCAACCTAAGTGATTGTATTCCCTGCGCGGTTTCTTCTTTAGCGCGGAAATAAGTGTCGATTTCGGCACTTGTTTGAATGCCCAGAAAACGAACCAAAAGCCTCTGTCGATGCCCGTTTTGGGTGTCGGCAGAGGCTCTTTTTTTATGACATATTCAAAATAGCGGACAGCAGCTCTTGAACCTGTTGCCGGTATTCCGGCTTTATATCCGAAATACGTCTGGCAAGCGCAAGGGCTTCCGCTTCTGGCTCATCGGTCCCAAAGATAATTCGGTCCGCACTGACGCCCAGCAAACGGCAAAGACGCTGCAAGGCTTCAAGAGAAATACCGGAAGCACCACGCTCAATAGCGCTCAGGTGATTCGGCGTCATGCCAAGCATTTCTGAGAGCGTGTCCTGCGTATAGCCCGCCTGTTCTCTTGCCACTTGAATATTGCCGCCGATTTCAATATTGATGTCCTTCTTCTCTCGCATAGCCTCACCACCTTTGCATTTAGTGTACCTAACGGCGGTGTCATTATCCACGGCACGCCGTCGTTAATTTTACTAACGACAATGCGTTGACTGTCCGTGATGAGGGTGATAGAATGAAGTTACCTACCAAAAGAGTGAAAGAAGGGGTGTCATGTCGCGCATTATTGAGTTTAGAAAGTCTGCTCAAAAAGCTGAAAAGCAATCCGTTCAAGGCAAGACTTGTGCGTTTACCGGTCATAGACCGCAGAGTCTTCCGTTCGGCTTTGATGAATCCGATAAGCGTTGTACTTCTTTGAAATCTGTTATGCGGGATCAGATTGTAGCACTCATCGAGAACGAGGGCGTCACGCATTTTATTACCGGCATGGCTCTTGGCGTCGATATGTACGCTGCGGAAATTGTACTCGATTTGAAATCAAAATACCCTCACATTACTCTGGAAAGTGCAATCCCTTGTGAGACACAAGCGATCAAATGGTCTGTGGCTTCACGGGAACGGTATTATAATATCGCGGCAAAGTGTGACAAGGAGACCATGCTGCAACGGGAGTACACGTCGGACTGCATGGACAAGAGAAATCGGTACATGGTCGATCACGCCGATTATATTCTCGCAGTATGGAATGGATGCCCCAGCGGTACCGGGAACACCGTGAGATATGCCCACAAAAAGGGCAAATCTATCATCGTTATCAATCCGGTTTCCCTTGATGTCACGCGGGAATAAGGCAAAAATCCCACTCCTGAATCAAGCGTTGCGAAAACCGTGAAGTATTTCCCGATAGTGAATACACATTGCACTACTCGGTGATTATTGGAAACGTGTACGGCGTATGCTGCCCAGTGAACATCTCCACGGAACACATCGAATTTTCACGGCTTCGTAAAACGGAAAGTGTCACCTTATGAACAGTCCCTTGCCGAGAGAAAAATAAATCGCTGGAAACGGGAACGCCCCCGGCACTGTGCGTCTGGCACAGTGTCGGGGGCGTTTTTCCGTGTCTTAGTTATGAGCCAGTTCATTTAGGAGCAGCTTTCGATAGTCCACATCCAAGACGCAGCGATGGAAGTCCATCAGACGGTGTTCGTCGAACAGCTTTTCACAGAGCTTGGTCAGCGGATGATTTATCAGCTTTGCAGAAATGCCAGTCTCGTTGAAAAACCTTGCCCATGTGAAGACCTCTTCTAAATCCTCTTGCCCAAGCGTGGCAGGAATGATGGCGTTGCAGAGGCGGACAATGGGGCTGTCCGCAAATCGCTCTGCGACTTCCTCCGGTGTGCATTCATAGCGGTCACAGTCAAAGGAAAGCGCATCCTCAATTTTAAGATAATTTTCGGTTTCATCCCGCGTCAAGGTTATGGTGTAGTCTCCCATACCGGACGGCACATCAATATTCTCCATGACATCAAGCTCGTAACGGGATCCGCCGATGATCGCTTCAAAGGAGAAGGACTGACAGATTACTGCTGGGTTCTTGTCTATCTTGTCCTCATTCAGAAAGGACAGCGGATTGTACTCTGTTAGTTCCCAGTCGATTTTTCCTCTCTCTGTTTGCTCGGCAATCTGCTGGATCAGATGTTGTTCTTCTTCGTGCAGATTTTCATTGTACAACATGATACACCTCCGTTTTCTGATTTCCTTTTTTGGGGGGCTGTTCTATGTTTCCGAAGAGAATGCCGTTTGTACCATCATTCCTTGGCTGAGGGCAGACCTTCGTAAAACTTCCTTAGTTCGTCCAGACTGCTTGTCCGATTTTTGATAGGCAGGGAGTCCCATGTAATGTCATGATAGCGTTCCGGCGGCTCATCCCGCAGTCTTCGGTCGATGATGCAGACAATGCCGGTGTCCGTGAAATTGCGGATCAATCGCCCGATGCCCTGCTTGAGCTTGATAATCATTTCGGGAACGCGGACATCCATCAGAGCATCCTTAGCAACGGAACACTTATACTCGATAATCGGATCGGGGACAGGGAACGGAAGCCGGAAAATGATGACATTGGAAAGGCTTTTTCCTTCAATGCTGATACCTTCCCAATATGCGCCCGTCCCCAGAAGCACGGAGTTCGTATCTTCCTTAAACTCATTCAGCACCTTGTCCTGCGACGATCCCGGCTGCTGCATCAAGATTTTGTACGGAAGATTTTTCTCACTGAGAATGGAGTAGACCTCTTCCATGTCGGTCTTTGCCGTAAACAGCACGAGTGCCTTTCCGTTGGAAATGCTCAGGATCGCAAGCAGTCGCTCCACGCCCTTTTCAATGAAGGCTTCATGTTCTCTGGTCGGGTGCGGGAGATCGTCGCAATAGTAGATCATGGCGTGTTCATCGTATGGATATGGGGAAGGCTTTGGCTCGGATAAGCAGCCGCGGTCACCAGCGGGAAAGCCGGTATTGCTGATAAAGTAAGAATACTGTTCTTCCAGAGACCCGCTCGTGGCGTTCGTCAGCGTGGCAGAGGTCAAGATGGTTCTTTCATCACCATTGAAGTATAGGCGGCTCACAATTTCTTTTGTGTTTTTAGGGCAATAGACGAGTTCCGTGTTGCTGCCGTGCTGCTCAATCCAGATCAGCATATCATCTATCCGGTCAAGAAGCTCTGAAAGGGACTCGCTGACGGCATCCAGATCATCAGAGGCAGCAAAGGAACGGTTGTTTCTGAAATCCATGCTGGAATAAATCTGAATGCTGGACGAAAGATTGTGTATGGCGGCGTTCATCTCGGTAAGCAGTTCAATCGCACTGCCATTGTTGTCGAAGAAAAAGCGGTCAGCGTAGCGCATATCCTGTTCTGCCTCGTTGATCTGCTTTTGGACTTGTGCTTTCAGGCAGTTATAGAAGGCGATGATTGCGCTCTCTGCCTCTCGCTTTTCACCGGACACACTGCTCTGGTCAGAGGATCGCAGCTCATAGAATGCACTCTTGATCATCCCAAAGAGCATACCCTGTCCGAAACGTTCCGTTGTAGCACTACGCACCTTATCATCTAAGTTGTGCGCTTCATCCACGACAAGCAGATCAGCGGCGGCGTTAATCAGCCCGTCTTGACCGCGCCGGAGCTTCATGAGATGCTGGGTGAGAAAGTCCTGATTGCACAGAACAACACCCTCCGTGAACTTTAATGCTGCGCGGACTTTGTAATATTTGCACTTCTTTTCACAGGAGCCGCAATTCTTCATGCTGAACCGCTGCACGTTTATCTTGTCCCAGACGCCTTGCGGCAAAACCTCCGGGAAATCCTTGCGTTCCTCATACCCTTGCTTGATTCCTTCTTTGATCGCGTCCGGTGGGTCTGCTTTCGGGTCACACATATACTCATCTGCGCGTTTGTTGCAGAGATAATGGGTCTGTCCTTTTGCGAGGATGACATCTCTGTTCAGCCCAAGAAGGGGCATTACCGTGTGGACATCGCGCCAGAGCTGTTCTTGAAGTGCAATGGTCGAGGTTGCGATGATAACCGGCTTGTTCATGCGTTTGCTGTACAGCAGCACCGGCACAAGATAGCCAAAGGACTTTCCAATGCCCACGCCAGCTTCAATCGCAAAATGCTGATCGTTTATGAGGGCGTCCACAATCTCAAAGGACATATCCTGCTGTCCCTCACGCATTTCCAAACCATGCTGCGGGGCTTCATCCCAAAAGAAGGTGCTGACTTGCTCACTCATGGAGTACAGCTCTGCTTTTCTGCGCTTTTTCCGTTCCTCCGATATATTGAATCCAAAATAGAATCTGTTGTCCATCCACATTCCTCCCGGAATAGAAACCTATGCTATCCGCGTTTCAGTTCAATGCTGACGTTTCCGTTCTCGTCGATGGTCAGCGTCATGTGTCTGATGTGCTTCTCATAGAACTGCCGCCGCTCTGCGGGAGACATTTCGATCCTCGTGTTTCGCAGAGCAGCGTCAAACATATCGTTGACGTTCAGGTGAACGGAGTTGTCAATCCAGCGGTACATCTCCTTGAACAGTGCGTTTTTCTTGATGTCCTCGCTGTTGCCGGAGTAGAAGTCATCCAGATAGCAGTAGAATATCCCGGATTCTGCGAGTGCCGCCTTCATATCCGGTCCGCATTTTTCCCGCTCAATCATGACAAGGAATCTGGCGTCCGGCAAGGAAGAGATAAGCCCCCAGTAGTCGGAATCGCTTGAGACGATGACGAAGGAATCCACTTGCTTCTGGTAGTGTTCCTGACAGGCTCTTGCGGTGAGCTTGATGTCTACCAGTGATTTGTTCTGCTTGATCCGCTCAATCATGATATGCTCAACGGGGATGCGGGTGTAGTTTTCAAGAATCCGCCATGCCGTAGCGGTATGTACGTCATCAAAGAGAATGATCGCCGTAATTTTCTGCATGACCTCATAATCAAGATTTTTGAGCGTGGCACACAGCTTGTACGGGTCGGAGTTTTCGCAGTCCACCACCAATACGGTCTTCTCGCTGTCATCAATGAAGTCGTAGATATTGTTTTTTACAAAAGCCCCTGCATCGGAGACTTTACTGTATTCCGTGAAGGCGTCGCAATGCCATTGATAAAGCAGGGTAGCAAACTTCTTGTCATTATAGAGGACATTACCCTCGTCCATCGGTACCCAGTTGATGTACATTTGATAGGGGTAGTAAGAGAGACTTGCGTAATAGATGTCCGCAGCATCTTTCGTTCCGTCCTCTGTCAAGCCGTTTGGCATAATGAACAGCTCTTTTATGTACGTCCAGTTAATCCAGATTGGAAAGAGGCTTTTGCAGTTGTTAATGCGGTCTGAAATCAGCCGGTTGATCTCGATAATGTGGTGGCATAGCTTTGTACTCGACTTTTTGATAAAGCTGATTCCGTCATTTGAAAGCTGCTGCATACTGGATGTTGGAAGGATCTCCGGCATCGAAAGAAGCCCACGGTATTCCATCCGCATGATGTCATTTATTTTCCGGTAATTGCGCTCAATGGCGGTGCGGATGATACATAGATTACGAATGATACGGGCATTTTTATCCTGTTCAAGCCGGTTGTATATCTCTATCTTCGGCGGCTCGTGTTCATTTTGGAAAATACGAAGCGGGACGCCGATCAGGTAAGCGACCTTTGACACAAGCTCATAGGTGCTGTCTTTGTAGGCAATCTGTTCTCCGGCATATTCGATGCCATTCAACATGACTGAATTGCCCATGATCTACTCCTTTCTCGTAGGGGAGTTAAGCGGTCATTACATTGTCCGTCCACATCTCACACTGGCTCATGACAGTCTGGACAGCATCATCCATACCCTCTGGCGGATATTTGTGTTTTTTCAGCAGCCTTTTGACCAAGCGGCGCATTCCAGCTCTTGCGCTCTCTTTCTTTTGCCAGTCTATTGTCTGGTTTTTGCGAAGCAAATCTGTCAGTTCTTTCGTGATAGCAATAAGCTCGTCATGCTCGTAAAAGTCCTTGATTGCTTGCGGCTTTGTGAGGGCATCATAGAAAGCAAGCTCGTCCGCTGTCAATCCGAGTTTTTCACCCTCGGCGGCAGCAGCGGCAATGTCTTTCGCCAGCTTGAGTAATTCTTGAATGACTTCCTCGTTGGTGAGCATTCCGTTCAAATAGCGGTTCATCGCGCTCTGAATGATTTCGGAGAACTTTTCAGACTTGACAATATTTGTTCGACGGTAAACAGAGACCTGTTCGGAAATCAGTTTTTTCAGGAGTTCGACTGCAAGATTCTTCTCCTTCATGTTTGCCACTTCTTCAAGAAACTTCGGATCGAACAGCGAAAACTCAGTCTGGACATCAGAAAAGAGGTTGATAACGCCTTCGCTCTTGATGCTGTGCTTCAAAAGCTCGTTAATGCGCTCATTTACTTCCGGAAGCGTAAACTTCTTTCCGGTACCGCCTGAAACCAAGCGCACGGTCATTGTTCTTACGGACTCGAAGAAAGCTGCCTCCATGCGAGTTTGCTCGTCTACCAAGCTGCTGCACAGCGAAAGTGCCTGCTTGAGAAGCAGGGCTTCTTTGATGAACACATTCTGTGTCTTCTCATTGTCGGGAAGCTCGTACTCTGCAACACTCTTGCCGAGTATGAAGTTCACTCCGCCGCTGATGAGCTTCGCCCTGTCGAGGTCGCTTCCGGTCATGAATTTCTCATAACTGAATCCGTGGAACAAATCTCTGCAAATAGAGAGCTTTTCAAGGAACTTCGGATATGCAGCCTTGCTTACATCTGTATCACCATAGTTCTTCTTGTCTCTGGCAGTATAGTCGTTCATTGCCTGTTTCAGTGCAGCCGCAATACCGACGTAATCGACAACCAAACCGCCTTCTTTATCTTTGAAGACACGATTGACGCGGGCGATAGCTTGCATCAGGTTGTGTCCAGCCATCGGCTTATAGACATACATCGTAGCGAGGGAGGGAACATCAAAGCCGGTCAGCCACATATCCACGACGATGGCGATTTTCAGCGGAGAGTTGTTGTCTTTGAATTTCCGCGCCATATCGTCCTTATGAGCTTTGTTGCCGATAATCTCACGCCATTCTTCGGGATCGTTATTGCCTTGCGTCATGACCACTGCAATCTTTTCCGTCCACGCTGGGCGTAGCTCAAGAATGCGCTTATAAATCTTCATTGCTATGGGACGCGAATAAGCAACGATCATCGCCTTGCCGGTTAGGATATTCTCACGGTAATTCTCGTAATGATCAAGAATGTCATTTACCAAGGAATTGATCGTCTGGTCGGCACCGAGGATTGCTTCCATCTGACCAAGTTCCTTTTTGCTCTTTTCAATGACATACGGATCGGCGTTGTCAGCCATAATGTCATACTCATTATCGATCAGATGGAGGGTGTTCTCGTCGAGTTTCAGGTGAATCACACGGCTCTCGTAGTAGACGGGTCTGGTCGCGCCATCTTCAACTGCCTGTGTCATATCATAGATGTCGATGTAATCACCGAAGACCTCTCGTGTACTGCGGTCTTTTGTGGAGATCGGTGTTCCGGTGAATCCAATGTAGGTCGCATTAGGAAGCGTGTCTCTTATAATGCGGGCAGTGCCGATAACGGTTTTCGCCTCGACTTCGCCGTTGTCCTTCTGCTTGACCACAACCTTCTCATTGAGACCATATTGCCCGCGATGCGCTTCATCAGCCATCACGATAATGTTCCGGCGTTCCGAAAGAGCTTCGTTGCTTTCTTCAAACTTCTGCATGGTCGTGAAGATTATGCCGTTTGCCTGTCTGTTTGCAAGCAGTTCTTTCAGATTCTTGCGGCTCTCAGCGTGCTGCGGCGTTTGCCGGAGGAAGTCCTTGCAGCGGGCGAATTGTCCGTAAAGCTGGTCGTCCAGATCGTTACGGTCGGTAATGACAACGATAGTGGGGCTTTCTAACGCTTCTTGCAGATAATGAGCATAGAAGACCATAGACAACGATTTTCCGCTGCCCTGTGTATGCCAGAAGACGCCACCCTTACCGTCCGTCACGGTTGCGTGTTTTGTAGACTCAATCGCCTTTTTGACTGCGAAATACTGATGATACCCGGCGAGTATCTTGAATGTATTCTGTCCATCCACATTAAAGCAGATGAAGTTTTTCACGATGTCAAGGAAGCGGGTCTTCTCAAACAGTCCTACAAAGAATGTGTCAAATGATGCGTGTTGCGTATTCTCATAGCTGCCGTCTGTTGTTTTCCACTCCATAAAGCGGTCTTCGCCGGACGTGATTGTACCAGCCTTTGAAGTGGTCAAGTCGCTCATGACACATACCGCATTATAAATGAACATAGAGGGGATCTCATACATATAGTTCCGGAGCTGACGGTATGCTGCGGAAGCGTCGGTTTCTTCGCGGGACGGAGACTTCAACTCCACAATGACGAGCGGGAGACCATTGACAAAGAGGATCACATCCGGTCTTTTTTCGGAGTTCTCAATGAAAGTCCACTGATTCGCAACTGTGAACTCGTTACTGGCAGGATTTTTGAAGTCTACAAGGTAAACAAGGGTAGAGCGTTCTTCACCCTTGTCATAGTATTTTACCGGGACTCCGTTTTGGAGGTAGTCCATAAAGACCATGTTCTTCTGCAAAAGCGTTCCGGTTTCAAAGTTCTTGAGCTTATAGATTGCCTCCGTCAGAGCGTCCATAGGCAGGCTCTTGTTGATCCGCTGCAAGGAAGGTAGCAGAACATCCTCATAAAGCGGCGAGTGATAATCGCGCTCCACCTCCGGTCCATAGACATAGGTATATCCAAGCTCATCATTGAGAAGCTGCAAGACGGCATTCTCATAATTTGATTCGGTAAAATAGCCCGACATTTGTACTCAACTCCCTCTATATAATATCCGCATAGATGCGGTTTTCAGTTTTTGTGAAGACTACCTCAGTAGGAAATAATTCTTCTCCTGCATTTGCTATTGAAACCAATGTCATTGCCCATTCTCTCAACTGTACAGGCAGCCTATAACATAGATTCTCAGGTGATGCCTCAATAGTCACCAATGGGATGCCGCCTTTTGCAATTCCAACAGATAGAACTACAAAGGCGTTTTTTCCTTTGGTGAGTTCCAGAATGGGTTGTCTGTCTACATCGTGATAAACTTTTGCGCCGCGTCGATTCCTAAAAAAATCCTTTTCTTGATCTTTCACCGGCTCAACAGGCAGCTTGTTTTTCATCTGCTCAAAATGGGTTTCAAGTCTTTGGCAGATGCAGCTATTACAATACTCCGGTTGCATATCAAAGTCTTGTTCGATGTCTTTAGCTGAATTGAAATGATTCATGAAATCCAGCAGTCCCAAAAAGCTAACAAGGTCATCTGAATAATTACCGGCATAGACCTTATACCAATCATTGTTGATCTCGAACACGATATGATAAAGCTGCTTGTATAGCTGTAACTGCCCATCGGTTAGTCTGAACCATTCTTTGCTAAGAAGAGTCTTCGCAATGCGGGGACTGTCCTGCGTCGGTGTCAAGGAATGGTATAGCGATTTCATCAGTTTGCCGATAATTCCTACCAGCATATCAGCCATTCTAATTCCAAAGTGGTCTATCGAGTCTGCCTCTTCGCAATTCTTCAAACTGGCTTCTTTCGCGGCAATGAGAGTTTTGCTTTCGGTTCCTGCTTCACCTTCCTTGTCAAGCAAGACTGAATAATCAAGAATGCCCTTGCTGCTCAGGAAATTTCCAAACCCGACAAACTGCGAATGGTAGTCCCAAGCGAGGGACTGCGGAACATCGACGTTATTCAGGACATAAAGGACGGCTTCAAATGCCGTGTTTTCCTGCGCCTTCAATTCGCGGTTTTCTTTGTTGCGCCTAATCCGGTTCGTCAAGAATGTCATTAACGCAGCTACAAACTCCGCTGGGCTTTTATACAGGCTTTCAATTACCTCTGTGGGTCGGTATGTAACTATCGCTTTGACTATTGAGTAGCGTGCAGCGTCCATATCAAAGAAGACGCTATTGCGATAGCCTTTGAAAATCTGGGTGATAACGTATTCGATTTTGCTTGCACAGAACAGATAGATATAGCTGTTCTCATCAAAGATGGAGAAGAAATCTCCAAGCAGCTTTGCATTTGCTTCGTTGAGAGAGGCAAATCCATGAACTAACTGCTTCGGCTTTATCGTTCCGCTTTTCAGCTCTCCTTTTTTCTTCCTATCAGCGTATTTTTCTTCAAAAGCATGATAACGCTGTTCAAAAGCTGTTTCGTGATCGCTGCGCCACCCGATAATAGCTGCCAGAAAACCATCATAATATGTCTCACCAGTAACGGTTGAGAGATTGATGACCCTGCTATGCTCAGACTCATCGTAGTAAAAGCAGTATTTCATCTTATCCCTCCTAGCGTAAACGATAATTTAGCTGATCTCCTACAAACGGTCTATCAGGAACGTTTTGGCGATACCAGTTTGATAGCAAATCAGGGCATCCTATCGGATATTTGCTCATATTCAAGAGACAAAGTAGCTGTCTCCGAGCTGAACGTCAGCACCTACTTCTCAACAGAGAATATGCTGTCGGGAAAAGCTGGTTCAACCGAGGCTACAAGCCTCCCAACTACATCGCAGACAACTGCTTGCCATAAAGGTGATACGTTGATTTCTAACATTCGACCTTACTTTAAGAAGATTGTCTACTGTGAGGACAACTGTGGCTGCTCAACCGATGTTCTTTGCTTTACGCCAAGTCAACCGCGATACTCGGCGTACCTATTCAGCACCCTATATGCCGACAAGTTCTTCGCATTTATGGTTGCTGGATCGAAAGGAACGAAAATGCCTCGTGGAGATAAGCAGCAGATTATGACATACCCTGTTGTTCTACCATCAGAAGAAGAGTTAGCCGGGTTTAATACCATTGCTTCACCACTCCTTGAGCAGATTTATTCCAATAGCGCGGAGAATAAACGGCTGTCCATACTGAGAGATACCCTTCTTCCCAAGCTGATGTCCGGAGAGATTGATGTTTCTGCCATCCAGCTCTAAGCTGCTAAATTATCGTTTACCGTCTTAATAACTCTCAC
>OHHJ01000209.1_pt1 | contig 19824 bp, 18 predicted proteins | sample 1568041 | NCBI WGS metagenome assembly OHHJ01 (sample SAMEA3879573, study PRJEB24766) | human gut metagenome | biome: human-associated habitat; feature: feces | place: USA | collected 1985/1987
GCGAGCAAAGTGAGCTACAGTGCTTCGCCCCAGGCCTCCGCCAAATGTTCGCGCGATGCTCCTTGCAGCGATGCCGCTCTCGCTTGCTATTTGCTCAAAAACGAGCCGAAATCTTTCTGGATTTTGAACACCCTATCTTACAGGGCGTAGGGAATGGATATGTTTTTTTGTGTCGAGCCTAAGGTAGGCTCGTGCTTTCATAGTTTTTAGATTAGGTGGCATTGCCTGTCCGTGAGGATCGGCGACGCTTTCTGTTTCCTATTCTATTAAATCGTTTTCGGCTACCATTGGGAGGACGGTAGGCTCTTGCTCGTAATGCGCGTTATGCTTTGCTTGAAGCTGCCGGTGTAATTTATTGATTTCGTTCACCAGATCTGTTATTTTTTCGTTTTGCTTTTCGATGATGTCGAGATAGCGCATGCGCTCCATGCTTGGTATTTCAGTCTGCGCCTTTCCACTGGTTCCGTTAACCATCGTCTGCACATCATTACTTGTGTATTTCCTTGTTTTAGCCGTTCTGACATAATTCGGCAGGTTGGAATTCCGGTGTACCGTCGTTCGCGGGTCACAGACTTTCATGCCGTTTTTTCTTTTTATTTTAGGCCATCCGCCGTCTGGTTCAATTTTCGATTGCGGTGTGATAGGGGAGAATATATCATCGTCTCCTGCTTGTTCATCAAAGAAAAAGGCCGTGATTGGCACACTCCAGGCATTGCAGAACTTCATCATCTGCGCCATCGGCATCATGGTTGCTCCGTTAATCCATTTGCCGAGTGTTCCGTAATCTTGTATTTCTAAACTTTCCAAAAGTTTCCTGCGCAGAATCTGTGGGTTGGCTTTCATCCAGTCGCACAAGAATCCGTAATTGTAGACGTAATTGTTTGTCTTCATGATGTATTTTATTTGGTGATTTTACTGCAAAAGTATAATTTATTATTGAAGTGTCAAAGTCTTTTTCAAAAAAAACTTTGTCTTATCTATAATTTCTTTGTAAAAGCAAGGCCGCTTATCTTCACAGACGAGCGGCCTTTGAATGTAAACAAAAAATTCATAAATGATTTGAATCCTGCCCGCTACTCTCACGAGCAACGGGTAGACACTAACATTATTTAATAACAAGGCAAAGATAGCGAAAACAGACGGTACAACAAAGCGAATTCCGCCGTTTTCGCATCCTTACGTCTCCTGCGATTTCGTTGTTTTGTTCAAACAATTTGTTTGATAAACAAATAGCATGGCGATGCCGTACCACGCCCCCTTCCCGCGCCAACCACGTCCGAGTCTTTTCCGCGCCGTTTTGTACCTTTACAACATGAGTAGTTTCATAAGACTTGTTCTGTTTTTATCAACGCCCATTCCAGACCATGTTTAACCTTTAAAAATGCTATTATGGCAAAGATTATATTCTTTGGCGGAGAGAAATCGTTGTGCGTTCTGCCCGCCTTATGGTTTTGTGGTTAACATAAAAAGTAGGTGGCCAAAACTGGTTTTGACCACCTACTTATCATTCCTAAAATCTCATTGCATCACAAGATGCCTTGTGCCATCATGGCGTGTGCCACCTTCATGAATCCGGCGATGTTGGCGCCCTTCACGTAGTTGGTGTATCCGTTTTCACGGCCATAGTGCAGACACTGGTCGTGGATGGCGCTCATGATGCTGTGCAGACGGTTGTCGACCTCCTGAGCCGACCAAGAGATGTGCATGGCGTTTTGCGTCATTTCCAAACCAGAAGTGGCAACGCCACCTGCGTTTACAGCCTTGCCCGGTGCGAAGTTAGTTTGGTGTTGGATGAAATAGTCAACAGCTTCGGCCGTACATCCCATGTTGCTCACTTCAGCCACGAGCTTCACCCCGTTTTCAACCAACTGGCGTGCGTCTTCTTCGCCCAATTCGTTTTGCGTGGCGCAAGGCAGGGCAATGTCAACGTGTTCGCACCAGGGCTTCTTGCCAGCGTGGAAAGTGGCTTCCGGATAGCGTTCTGCATAGGGCGCCACGATGTCTTCGCCAGAGAGGCGCAGTTCAAGCATATAGTCGATCTTTTCGCCGCTGACGCCATTGGGGTCGTAGATGTATCCGTCGGGGCCGCTCAAAGTGACGACCTTCGCGCCCATCTCTGTGGCTTTCTTGGCGGCACCCCAGGCCACGTTGCCGAAACCGGAGATGGCAACCGTTTTTCCTGCGATGTCGTCGCCACGGTCGGCAAGCATCTGCTTGACGAAATAGAGCGCGCCGAAGCCTGTGGCTTCCGGACGCAGGATGGAGCCGCCGAAGTCGAGCCCCTTGCCTGTGAAAGTGCCGGTGTGTTCGCGCGTGAGTTTCTTATACATTCCGAACATATAGCCCACTTCACGGCCGCCCACGCCGATGTCGCCTGCTGGCACGTCTTGGTCAGGTCCGAGGTTGCGCCAAAGCTCGAGCATGAAAGCTTGGCAGAAGCGCATGATTTCCGCTTCGCTGCGTCCGCGGGGTGCGAAGTCTGAACCGCCTTTTCCGCCGCCCATCGGCAGGGTGGTCAGGGCATTTTTGAAAGTCTGTTCAAAGCCAAGGAACTTCAAGATGCTCAGATTGACAGAGGGGTGGAAACGGATACCTCCCTTATATGGGCCGATGGCGTTGTTGAATTGTACGCGATAGCCGATGTTGACGTTGACATCACCGTGGTCGTCCACCCAAGGCACGCGGAAAGTGAGGATGCGGTCGGGCTCTACAAGGCGTTCCACGAGACGGACGCGTTCAAATTCAGGATGCTCGTTATAGACGGGTTCGATGGACTGCAAAACTTCGCGCACGGCTTGCAAGTATTCTTTTTCGCCTTGGTGTTTGGCTTCGAGCGCGGTGAGAATCTGTTCGGTTTTCATACAGATATTGTGTTTTTGGTTAGTATTGAGAAACGCCCAACGCAGCGTTTCTGCTTGGTGTTTAGATGTTTTTCAATGGGCCGCCCATACCTTTCCGTGTTGTGGGGAGGATGGGGTGCTGTCCAAATGAAAATTGGATGTCCCAAAATTATAGAAAGTTTTTGAGACATCCAATTTTTTATCAAGATATTTGCGGCAGGCGGTTGTTTAAAAATAGTTTACAGAGATGGCCTGCTTTTGTAAAGGGATTATATATAATGTCTTATGCGTTCTCCTGTTCGCTTTCCCTTTCGTTGGGCATTTCCGCTTTGTGGCAGCGTTCGTAGAGGTCGCGATAGAAAGCGTGGTGGCCGAGGGTTGACGACGAACCGAGAATAATCAGTTTCATTCTCGCTCTGGTGATGGCCACGTTCATGCGGCGGAGGTCGGAAAGGAAACCGATTTGTCCGCTCTCGTTGGCACGCACCATTGACACCAGCACGATGTCGCGCTCCTGTCCTTGGAAGGCGTCGACTGTGTTGACCGTGATTTGAGGTGCCAACGGGCGCAGAAAACTCTCGCGGCGAATCAGTGAGCGGAGGTATTGCACCTGCGCTTTGTAGGGCGAGATGATGCCGATGTCGGCACGTTCTTCCAAGAGGCGGTGGCGGCCAACGCGTTCCACGTAGGCTTTCAGCGTGTTGATGGTCAGTTGGGCTTCGGCCTTATTGATGCGGCCGTAGGAGGCGGCCACGAAGGCTTCGTGATAGTCCGCCGTTCCCTCTCCTTCATTCGCTTCGTTTTTCAGGGTGGGCATTTCGTCGGTGTCCACCCACACCAGCGGCCAGTCGAGCTCGTCGAGCATGCTGCGATGGCTCACCTCCGGCGCTGCTTTCAGTTGGCCACCATAAAACCAGTCGGAGGAAAAGCGCATCAGTGTTTCGTTCATTCGGTATTGCAGCGTGAGCAGTCGAACACATTCTGGACGCGTTTCTGCCACGTGTTCCATCAGCGTCACCGCCAGTCCGCCCTTCATGGCCGCTTGGCTTTTCACGGTTGGCGGCAATTGGCAGTGGTCGCCCGCCAGGATGACGCGGTCGGCCTTTTGCAGGGCAATCCAACAGGCCGCTTCCAGGGCCTGCGCCGCTTCGTCGATGAAGAGCGTGTGGAAATGATGGCCCGTGAGCACGGGGTTGGCCGTTCCTGCCAGTGTGGCCGCCACCACGCGGCAACCATCGAAGAGCGCGTGGCGGATGCGTATTTCCAGTTCGTCGGCCCGCTCCTTGAGGCGTGCAATCTTCTGGTGGAAATTTGCCGGGCGTCCTTTCCTCGGTTGGCTGTAGAGCTGGCGGATGGTGCGGCGCGTTTGCCAAAGCGCCGGATAGTCGGGGTGGGCCTCGAAGCGGCGCTCATAAGTGTTTTGCAGCATGGCGTCGGTCACGCGGGTGGGGTTGCCGATGCGGAGCACGCCGAGTCCGCGGTTGGCCAGCTGCTCCGAAATCCAGTCAACGGCCGTGTTGCTTTGTGCGCAAACCAGCACTTGCGGTTCGCGGCGCAGTGTTTCGCAGACGGCTTCAATCAGTGTGGTGGTTTTGCCCGTTCCCGGAGGACCGTGAACCACCATCACATCGCGGGCCTTTAGGGCTTCGCCGACGGTCGCTTCCTGAGCAGCGTTGAGCCAGGGAAGGCTCAGCGGCATGCTTCCTCCGGCGGCAAACTGCGGACGGAGGGAGCCGTGGAAAATGTCGCGCAGATGGGCAAGGCGGCCCTCCTTGGCGTTCATCACACGGTTGAGGGCTTCAAACATGAGGCGGTAGGTGGTCTCGTCGAAATAGAGCTGCACGCCAGGACGCTCCAGCGAGAGAATCTGCGAGAGCTGGCGCTCGTCGTTGAGGCAGACCACCATGCGCGATGCTTCGGCATAGCTCACAGTGGCCGTGAAGGGCAGGTAATGCAAAGAGCCCGTTGCATCTTGCGAGAAGAAAACAACGGGCTTTCCGTATTCAAAGTTGTGCTCAATGTCGGTGTCTTCGCTTCGCGTGATTTCCACCACCAGGCGGTCGAGCGAATTATAATAGCTGCGCCCGGCAGTGATTGGAAACCAGCAGTCGCCGCGTTTCACTTTTCGCCCGACGCCCATCAGTTCCGCCGATTTCTCAAAGGCGGCCTTTTCGGTTTCATATTCTTTGCGCAGGAGTTCGCGCTGGCGCAAGAGAGGGGTTGCTTTTGACATAAGTAGGTAAGTAGGTGTTCAAAGAAGACGGTTCTTGGACGGACGGGGTGCCTTTGTGGAAGGCGAGGCGTCCTTAAACAAAAGTCGCCTCCTTATATAAGACATGAGTGCGCCCTCGTCGCTGGCTTCTCGGCCGTTTTCAATATTTTTGGTGTTCCACGCTCACTTGTATCATGGCGTTCTTCCCCAATTTAAACTCCGCCATCGCGCCGAAGCGTTCGGAAGGAATGCCCCAGAAATAGGCGGGGAGCGGGGCAGGGGTGGCATAACCCGTGAGGAAGTTATAGCGGAGTTGTCGGTTTCGGCCGTTCGGGAAGAACGATTTGGCACCGTAGGCATACACGTTTACGGCATCGTTCACGCGGTATTGCACGGCTGCCGCCAGACCGACTTCGCGGTCGTTGAAAGCCCCCCAGTCCATATTGTTGGCATAAATGCCTGCGGCCACGGCAAAGCGCTTGCTCAGCGGCATGGCATATCCGAAGGCCGCTTGCTGGGAAAAGCCGACGCCGTGGGGCGCACCCTTGCCGAAGCCCGCCGTCAGCGATAGGCCGAGCTGAGCATTAAAGCCCTCGTGCATCTGCCACACTGGCATCGCGCCATAGTTCCAAGGCGAGAAACCATTGAAGCCCGGGGCTGAGAAATGAAGCATCGGCAACGCATAGCGCGTCATGCTGTCGGGAACAAGTATTTCTTCGCCCGTCATCTCCGCCTGGGGCGTGATGTCGCCCTGAAGCAATGTGTCGGCAATCTGCTCAGGCTGCTGCATGAGCGGCTGAGTTTCCGCGTTTTGCGCTGTGGCCTCAACGGAGGCAAAGAGCGCGAAGATAAAAGTGATGTATTTCAGCATGACTTGATTTTTATACCATTACTAAAGATGAAAGAGGCGCTTGGCTGTCTCAGTGGTTTGTTGCGCCACCTTCTCTGGCATGACTTCATAGATGTCGGCCAGTTTTTCGATGACCAGCGGCACGTAGGCCGGTTCGTTGCGTTTGCCGCGGTGGGGCGTTGGTGCCAGATAAGGGCAGTCGGTTTCCACCACGATGCGGTCGAGCGGTACTGCTGCGCGGAGCGTGGCGGGGAGTGTTGACTTTTTGAAGGTCACGACACCCCCAATGCCCAAGACGAAGCGCGGGAAGCAGTCAAGAAGTTCCTGCGCCTCTTCCGTTGTTCCGCCGAAGCAGTGGAAAACGCCGCCTGGCACTCTGTCGGCAAACGGCAGGAGCGTGTCAACGAGCAGGCGGTGGGCCGAGCGGCTGTGGATGACCAATGGCAGGTGGAAGCGTGCGGCCCATTCAGCCTGGCGTTGCAGGATGGCCACTTGTTCCTCGCGCCGCGATTCGTCCCAATAAAGGTCGATGCCCACCTCGCCGATGGCAATGTAGGGATGGTTGGGCGCTTCGAGCAGGCGCTCCATGTGGTTGAGCGCCGTTTCCACCTCTTCCGCCGTGTCGGGCAGTTCCGTTGGGTGAAGTCCCATCATGGGGCGGCAGAAGTCGGGATGCTTCTCACATAGCTCCAGCATGGGGCCAACCGATGCCTCGTTGATGTTGGGAAGCAGAATCATTTCCGCCCCTGCCTCACGGGCACGGGCGATGACGGCTTCGCGGTCGTCGTCAAATTCTTCCGTATAAGGATGGCTGTGCGTGTCGATAAACATGGGCTTAGTTTTTACGTCCCAAGAGCGACTGCGTGTAGGCAACCAGTGGTGCAAACTTTTCGGCGGCTGAGGCTGCACGTTTCAGGGCTTCGTTGGCTTCGTCGTAGAAATGGTTGATGGCGTCGAGCGTGAGAGCCGGGATGCCGAGCTGGTTGTAGATTTCCGTCACGGCCTGAATCTTTTCTTCGGCAGACATCTCGTGGTTGTCGAGAAGCGCTTGCAGGCGTTTGCGCGTGGCATCGTCGGCCTTGTTGAATGCGTTGATGAGTAGGAATGTCTTTTTCCCGCAGAGGATGTCGCCGCCGATTTTCTTGCCGAATACCTTCGGGTCGCCGTAGACGTCGAGATAGTCGTCTTGAATCTGGAAAGCGAGACCGATGCGTTCGGCAAAGGCGTAGAGCGCTTCGCAGTCGGCAGCGTCGGCATTGGCGATGAGTGCGCCCATCTTGGCGGCGCAGGCCAGGAAAACGGCGGTTTTCAGGCGGATCATTTCAAGGTATTCGCCAACCGTTACGTTGTTGCGCGTCTCGAAATTCACGTCATATTGTTGTCCTTCGCAAATCTCCTGGGCCGTTTGCGCGAAGAGCTGCAGGGCCTCCGTGGATTTCTCGCAGCGGCATTCCATGACATGGCGGAAGGCCATGATGAGCATCGTGTCGCCAGAGAGCACCGCCGTGTTTTCGTCCCATTTGCGGTGTACCGTTGGGCGGCCGCGTCGCATATCAGCGTGGTCCATGAGGTCGTCGTGCAGCAGCGTGTGGTTGTGGTAGGTCTCCAGACCGATGGCTGCGGGCATGGCGCGGTTGAGGTCTTCGCGGTAGATGCTGTAGGCCAGCAGAAGAAGGGTGGGGCGCAGGCGCTTTCCGCCTTCCTCAAGAACATACTCGATGGGTTCGTAAAGACCTTCGGGCTCTGAAGGGTAATTGGTCGTTGCCAATTCGTCTTCAATGCGTTGCAGAATATCTTGCGTGGTAATCATAATATACTGTCTTTATGTGGATAACTTGTTTTCAGCGTTTTATCATGTTTCCTCTGGGAGCTATCGCAGTTGGAAATGTATCGGCAGCGTAATCTGAACGGCGGTGTTCTTGCCGTCGGCCTTCCCTGGTGTCCATCGCGGCATGCGCTTTAGCACCCTGAGAACGAGGCGGTCGATTTCTGGGTCGATGGATTTGGTGATTTTTATGTCGCTGGCCGTTCCGTCCTTGAGAACGTAGAACACCACTTCCATGTCGCCCTCGGTCTTCTCGTCGATGCAGTGTTTCGGATAGCCGATATTCGTGTCGAGCCATTTCATGAAAGCCGTCGGGCCGCCTGGGAATTGCGGCATCTCCTTCACCACCTCTGTCGCCACGATTTGCGGACCTTCAATGGGGAGGTCTTCGCGGTCGCGGTTGTGCTGTAGGTCGAGGTCTTCAAAGGACGTCTTGGTGTCGTCAACGATGAAAGTTTCTGCCCCGCTGATTCCGAAGACGATGTCCTTCTTCGTGTATTCAACGATGTCGGGGGCCTTTTCCGTGGCGCCCTTGATGACCGTGTACGTCGGAGCGCCTCGTCCTGCCGATATATGCTTGACGGTGTATCCCTTCTCGTGCTCCAGTTTCTTGAGTTGGCGCACTTCCGTGGCGGCATTCTTGAAACTCTGGTAGAATTTATATCGGAAATAGAGGGTGAAGGCCGTGGGGACGGCGGCGGTCAGGAAAGCGCCCACGAACACCAGGGTCAGCGCATAGGCGTAGCGCCGACCCATGTTCTTGCGTATTTTGTATGCGCCATAGTTCTGATTGCGGCCGCTGAAGATAAGGTCGCACCATGCTTTGGAAAATAATTCGGAATTCTTCACGTTATACTTCTATAATGTCTCGCGAGCGGGAATGTGTCGTTTACCACCTATATATATAAAGGTGTGCGGCAGTCTCTTCGCGAGCGTTGCTTTCCGAATGCCGAGGCATTCTTCTGGCAACAGGAAATCAGGCCCACGGCCTGTTCTTTTTCAAACCACGAAGCCGCGTCGCAACTGTTCTTGCGGCGCGTCTCCAGTATTTCTCCTGCAAAAGTACACGCAAAATCTAAAATTTGTCGTACCTTTGGACACAATTTTTATTTCTCTAAATGAAAAAGTGTTTATATGCCATAGTTGGCTTGCTATATAGTCTCGGTTCTTATGCCCAGGAATCGTCGTCGGCCTATACGGTGCTCAAACTTCCCGTGTCGGCCCATGCCAGTGCGCTCGGCGGAGAGAACATCTCGGCCATCGAAGACGCGCCGTGGGTCGGGTGGTCGAATCCGGCGCTTTATTCTTCGGTGAGCGACCGCAGTTTGGGACTTTCCTTTATGACGTACGCCAGCGGCAGCAGCTGGATGGGCGCCCAGTTTGTCAAAGGTTTTGGCGAGCGACATACGGCGGCTTTTTCCGCGCAGTATCTCGGCTACGGCTCGATGGACGAAACCGACGCAAACGGACAAGTGATTGGTTCTTTTTCGCCGAAGGACATCGTCGTTGGCGCAGGCTATAGTTATCTGCTCTCCGACGCCTGGGCCGGCGGCGCCTCGCTAAAGATGGTCACCTCTTCGTATGCCGGCTATTCGGCCTTCGCGGTGGCGGTTGACCTGGGATTGAATTATTATGACGAGGAGCGCGACCTTTCCCTGTCGGCCACGATGCGCAACATCGGCGCGCAGGTGAAGTCGTTTGACGGCCGCACAGAGCGTGTGCCTTTCTGCATGCAGGTGGGCTTGACGAAGGGCATGGACCATGCGCCAGTGCGTTTCTCTCTGACCATGACCGACCTCACGCGCTGGAAATCCAGCGACTATTATCATGCCGAGGGAGAGAAAATGAGCTTCGGAAAGAAATTTATCAACCATTTTGTGGTTGGCGTTGATGTGCAGCCGTCAAGCACTCTGACGCTCAGTGCCGGATATAACTTTCGCCGCGCCTCCGAACTCAAGGCGGCCGATGGCGCTCATGGCGCCGGACTGACCTTCGGGGGAAACCTGAACTTGAATCGTTTCAAACTCAGCGTTTCTTACGCCCGCTATCATTTGTCAACATCCTCGTTGATGTTCAACGTGGCGTATGCTCTATAGCTTTCAGACCATATATAATCTCTTAAAAAATGCGACATGGATAAAGATGAACAAGACATAATTACTTTTAACCGCCGCTTTCGCCGTGCAGGTCGTATCTGTCGCGTGTTATGGTTGATTAATTTAGTATTACTTATACTTATTCGTTGCACAAAGTGGTAAGGTCGTGTGCTAAAATAGGGGCAAAATCCAGTGATTTTCCAAAGAGACAAAGAAAATTCAAGATTTTCGCAATTTTTTTTGCAAAAGGCTTGGCTGGTATTATAAAAGTTGCTACCTTTGCACTCGCAAACAAGAAACAACGCTAACGCAGAAACAAACAGTAAGCAACAAGGTGCCATAGCTCAGTTGGTAGAGCAAAGGACTGAAAATCCTTGTGTCCCCGGTTCGATTCCTGGTGGCACCACTTAAGAAAGCAATTAAATCCTGATTTCAAAATGAAATCGGGATTTTTTGTTTTTCGGCGGAATGCAAGAGGCGGCAGAGCCCAAGGGGACAATATAAGGTTAAAATGAACGAAGAAAACAAGATAATACTCTACCAGGACGATGACGAGATAACTCGTGTGTCGGTGCGCTTTGCTGACGAAGATTTGTGGCTGACGCAAAACCAGTTGGCAGAAATATATAGTACAACGAAGCAGAATATCAGTCAGCACATAGACAACATCTTAAATGATGGTGAGTTAGACGCAAATCGAACTGTAAAGGATTTCTTGACAGTTCGGCAAGAGGGTGAACGTCAGGTGCAGCGCTGTGTTCTGCACTACAATCTTGACATGGTTATCGCTTTGGGCTATCGTGTGCAGTCTCAAGTGGCTACTCGTTTTTGTCGCTGGGCCACGCAACGGCTTCATGAGTATATCCAAAAGGGATTTGCGATGGATGATGAGCGGTTGAAGTAAGGGGGCAATAGGTATTTCCGTGAGTTGCCCAGCGCATCAGGGATATTCGCAGCAGCGAGCGGAACTTCTACCAGCAGGTTACGGACATATATGCCACGGCTACTGACTATGACCCACGGGATGAGATGACAAAGATGTTCTTTGCCACTGTGCAGAACAAATTGCATTATGCCGTTCACGAGAATACTGTGGCGGAAGTTATCTACAATCGCGTGGACAATGAAAAACCATTTGTGGGTATGACGAACTTCAAGGGTAACTATGTGACCAAGGATGACGTGAAGATTGCCAAGAACTATCTGTCTGAGATTGAACTCCAGCGTTTGAATCTGCTTGTTTCCGGCTTCTTGGACTTTGCCGAGTTTCAAGCATTGGAAATGAATCCCATGACAATGAAAGACTGGATAGAAGCACTGGATAACCAGATTATTGCACACAAACGGAAAGTGCTGATTGGCAAGGGGAACATTTCTCATAAGCAAGCCGTTGAGAAGGCCGAAAAGGAGTTTGAAATCTACCGCACACGTGAAATGGAACAGCTTGAAAGCGATTTTGATAGAGAAATCAAGAAATTAAAAGACAGAAATGATGGTAGTTCCAAGTAATTCACTACCTTTGCAATAGGAAACCACCATGCAACGATGTGCAGAACAGCGCAAATTCAAGGTGGAGAAATAGGAGAAGATTACCATTTTTTTATTCCTGAAAAGAAACGATATTCAACCACTTGGTAAATCGTAGCGATTCCTGGTGGCACCACAATATGAAAAACAGTTAGGAGCATGCTCTTAACTGTTTTTTTGTATGCCCACCAGAGAGATATACCGAATACAAGAAAATTTTAAACGTATAATAATATGTCGCAAGAGAGAGTAAATTTTGGAAGTAAGTTAGGAATGGTGCTCGCCACGGCAGGCTCGGCAGTGGGCCTCGGCAATGTGTGGCGATTCCCTTATATGGCCGGACAGAACGGCGGTGCCTCCTTCATTTTGATTTATATAGGCTGTGTGCTGCTGCTGGGCATACCGTGCATGATGAATGAGTTTATCATCGGGCGTCACGGCGCTTCCAACACCGGGCGTGCGTATGGCAGGATGGGCAAGGCGGGCTCGTGGCGCTTCATCGGATGTATGAGCGTGTTGACGGGGTTCATCATCACGAGCTATTATGCCGTGGTGTCTGGTTGGTGTCTGCAATACATTTTCGCTTCGGCCGGCGGCGAGCTCAACGGCGACCCGCAATACATCAGCAAGTATTTTCAGGACTTCTCGTCGTCGCCCTTCCGTCCCATGTTGTGGACTATTGCCATTCTGCTCATGACCCATTATGTGATTATCCACGGCGTGCGCAGCGGCATTGAGCGGGCCTCGAAACTGATGATGCCGACGCTCTTCCTTCTGCTCATTGTGGTGGTTATCGGTTCGTGTATGCTGCCTGGGGCAGGCAAGGGCGTGGAGTTCCTTTTCCGTCCTGATTTCTCACACATGGATTCCTCCGTGTTCCTCGCCGCGATGGGCCAGTCGTTTTATTCGCTCAGCATCGGCATGGGCTGCATCTGCACCTTTGCCAGTTATTTCTCCCGTCAGGCTAACCTTCTCAAGTCGGCGGGCAACATTGTCGCCATCGACTCTCTCATCGCCATTCTTGCTGGACTGATGATTTTCCCCGCCGCCTTCTCCGTTGGCGTCGACCCCGACTCCGGCCCCTCCCTCATCTTCATCACCCTTCCCAACGTCTTTAAGGAAGCCTTTGCTACGATGCCGTTGGTTGGAACCGCCATTGCCGTACTCTTCTACGTCTTGTTGTCGCTCGCCGCCCTGACATCGCTGATATCCCTGCATGAAGTGTCGACAGCCTTCTTCCATGAAGAGTTTAACATCTCGCGTAAGAAAGCCGCCACATGCGTCACGGCATCGCTCTGTATTTTGGGTGCATTTTGTTCCTTGTCGGTAGGCAATCGCGATTGGCTCATAATCGGTGGCCGTTCGTTGTTTGATCTCTTTGATTTCGTCACAGGTCAGATCATGTTGCCCGTGGCCGGATTCCTCACCTGTATTTTCCTCGGTTGGGTTGTCCCAACCAAAGTAGTGAAAGACGAATTTACCAACGAAGGCACGCTGCGCTCCACCTTGTTTGGCGTTTATCTGTTGCTCATCCGTTACGTATGTCCGGTGTGTATCGTGGCGATTTTCCTCAATCAGTTGGGGTTGATATAATGGTATAAAAAATAGGTAGTCAGAATTAATTTTGACTACCTATTTTTTTGTTATATAGAAGCAATATTTTTCTTTCAAATACTTTATCCATTCTCTCTCGTAAAAAATAAAATGAGGCACAATTACAATCAATCATGCCTCATTTAAATTTATCATTCAGAATCTATACTTACTTAACCTCCTCGAAAGTAAATTGCGCTAAGAATCAGTTGTTTAGATAATATCGGTGCAAAAATGACTCATCTAAAGCATAGAAAATACAAGATGACACAGCTATTTTGTTTCTTGATTAGATGTGTCATTTCCCTCTTTTGACGAAGCCTCTTCATTTTCTTTATATTCTCTGAGTTCCTGCTCCACCATGTCAAGACGTTTTCTCAAATCTTCTACAGAAGGGAGTTTGTCTTTTATTTTTATTCCTTCATAAGTAGCCACACCCATAGGATTCTGTATGGTATCAAAAGCCCATTCAACTTTAGTTTGATCTTTTGACTTACAAAGCAAGAGACCAATGGTAGGGTTATCTTCTCGTTGACGGAGCAACTTATTGCATGCTGCCACATAAAAGTTCAGTTTACCTGCAAATTCAGGCTTGAAATCCACGACCTTTAGTTCAATGACAACATAGCAACGAAGACGAATGTGATAAAAGAGCAAGTCTGGAAAGTATCCCTCGTTGCCAACTACGAGTTCTGGCTGCCTTCCTACGAATGTGAAGCCACTTCCGAGTTCAAGCAAGAAACGAGTTATGTCTTTTGCAATTGCATTTTCCAAGTCACGCTCAGTATAACCTCTTTCCAATGTAAGGAAATCCAAACGATATGGGTCCTTCAGAACATTCATTGCAAGTTGACTTTGTTGTGCTGGCAATTGGTTCGAGAAGTTTGTTATGGCATGACCATGCTTGCTGAAATCATCAGCCTCGATAACGTCTTCCAATTCACGTTTGCTGAGTCCTTCGTCTATAATACGTGCAATATAATAGAATGCTTCTTTGATGGATTTACACTTAGATGTAATGACTAAGTGATGTTTCCATGGCACTATTCCGAATATTGGCAACATACCATTGTTTTCTAAAATGTCAGATATCTTATCTTCCGAATAAATTTCTGCACCTAATTGGTGCAATTTTATAGGATTCTTATTTTCAGCCTCTTGTAATTTTGCACCTAATTGGTGCAAAATTTGTTTGTGCTCATCATCTGTCATATAAAACTCATACCATTCCTTCATGTAATAAAGGTTTCGCACAGAGAATCCTCGAATATCAGGAAAGGTGGCTCTAAGGTCAAGACAGAGTTGATTTACTACTCCAGAACCCCATCTCGATTCTGCTTTTTTTTGAACGATGTCACGTCCTAAAAGCCAATTGAACTCCAACGCACCGTAGTTAGCCTGCAGAGCCACACGGTTACGAATGTTCTGATAGCGATTTTTAATCTCTTTCAGCCATTTGATATAATCATTGTCTCCATGAAAATTCTTGGAGGTGACGAAATATGGTTTGTTCTTATCAATCATGCAAGTCGCTTATTTAAAGTCTATTATTTTGTGGTAAAGAATGTTACTCCTCCCAATACGATAGCCAGGACAATATTTATAATCAAGCTATAATTCAATTTCGACTCAATCTTACTCAAGTTTCGGATTTAGGAATATTTGTTGATTGTCAATCATTTGGCTAATAAAATATAAATCCGAAACTTGAGGTACTTATGATACCGGCTACTAAGCAGCTTGTCCAGTATCTTATATCTTGGCATTGCATTCTTGTTTGCAGGCATAGCTATTTTATTGAATTAATAAGTGGACGGATTTTTGAATCATATTCGGCATTACCGAAATTGATGACAACTAGATTCTTTTTGCATCGTGTAAGTCCAGTGTAGAGCAACTCATCAAAAGACAAATTGAAAGCCGTTTTCGTATCATAACGAGGCTCCAAGATAAAAAACACAACTTCGCTTTCCCATCCTTTAAATGAATTGATGGTTGAAATTTTGATGGTTCCGCTATTCATCCAGAAATGCAATTTCTTGTTATCTCGAATGTATTTATAATTATCGGCATAAACCTCTTGTTTGAATCTGGTTAAGATTTCCTTATAGTGTTCTCTGAAAGCTTTAAATGTGGCAAGACTGATTCTGCATTTTACGCATTCTTCTTCCAATCGAATTTCGAATATATTAGTAAATTCGACATACAAATCGTATATAGCGAAAAGGACTGCAACGCGTTGGCGAACTTTAATGTTATCATTGTCATACAGAGTACTCCTATTTGGGAATAGTTTCTTCTTAATTTGTTCGCATATGCTATCAAACCACCTGGAATGCGGATTGTTTTCTCTGTTTTTAGCAATGCAATTTAAATGCGTCATGTACATTATTTCTATGGTCTCAAGCACCGAATTTGTCTTCTCTCTGCTTGCATAGCGATAGTACAAGTCGAATGTGCGCAATAAACTTGTTGTGTAGCCAAGGATTGTTATATCGTTCGGAGATATATTCGAATTCTTGTTTAGTATATTGCCACGTATGATATTATATAAAGCAACGATTGGCTTATTTTCCTGAAGATACATATAGTTTATGTATCCCTCTTTTTCCTGTTCCTGGCCAAAGAATGAATATGTACCATTCTCGGAAAAATCATCAACATTATATTTTTCGCCAAAGATGTTGCGTTGAAATGATTGCGCCAAGTCTCTTACCTTAAAGTCGGAACGGAAACAATATTTCAATTCATTCACACCTCGTACATTGGTAACAACATCCTTTTTCTCCGTTGGTTGGCCATATATGTTTTGCTTTACATCTCCAAACAAGACATAGTCGCCAAGTGGGTCGCGAAAATAATTCTTGATGATATCCATCCAAGCTCTATGATAATCCTGAATTTCATCTATAAGAACAGCATCATACTTACGTATTTCTTGTTTATGCTCGTCGAACAGTTGCAAGTTGCCATAGAACGCCTTTTCAAGGTACTCACCAATTTTATCTTTGGGCATTCCTTCAGGTATTTCGAACTCGATTCCCAAATTGTTAAGCTCTGCATTGATAAACTGGTGATAGTTCACAATGATAAAATTTTCAACAGGAAAATCTTCTTCGACTCTATTCAACTTGTCGTGGATAAAGTTTTTCAACGTTATGTTGAATGTTAGTATGAGAATTCGTGGATTATTGCTCCGTTCCAATGCTCTTTTATATGCCTGCACTGCACGTGCAGCCAGAACAGTTGTCTTGCCAGAGCCGAAAACGCCACGAACTCTTTGCTCTAAGGTTTCTGAATATATGATATCATTCTGCTTGTCGGAATACTTATATGGAACACCTTGCGAACGCAAGTGTAAGGGTGGTGTAAGTATCCTTTTGAAGTTTTCATACAGATTGCTTTTAAAGAACATTGAAGGTCGCTGTGCCATCATGTATCTTTTCTTCAGCAATGAGAAGAAGTTATTTTTGTTCAATGCATCGTTTCCGATAAAGTCAATATTGTACTTCAGGAATGTTTGATACTTCTTGTCATCCTTATATGGAGTTATGAACAAGTTGTTTATATAAGACTGGCTTGCACAATGAAAATATATTACACAGCTCACCATGTTGAAATGACGAAAATCCTTGATTTTCATCTGAAGCAAATCGGCCACATGAAGGTCAAAGAGATTATTCTTGTATTTCAATACTTGGTCTAACGGAGATTTTACGACAGAACCATTCGGTTTATAAACCAATTTCCTTTTTTCATTCAAGCAAAAGTTATCCAGATTCCAGTCCTTCACTTCTATAATCATTACGCCATAGTCTTTGCGCATAATGAGCACGTCAGGCCGGTCTCCATTGAGATACGGATTGAAGAACACCTCAAAGGATTCATCCAATGTAGCGGCAAGGAATTTAAGTAAAGTGCTTTCTCCTTCAGTGGGCTGCACCTTGAAACGCTTTATCTTGTCTAGGGATGGGTAGAAAATAGCCATAAAAATCAGTTATTTTTTATCAATGCCTTTAATTAGCAGACTTGTAATTTTACAAGAAAGCAAGTCATTGGATAACAATAAATTATACAATGTTGGCATATGTCAGAAAATTTACTTATCTTAGTGCTGCTAAAAAATCAAATAAAGAATATCTGATATATGGCAAAGGTAAACATAAAATCTGAGAAAATCACTCCTTTTGGAGGAATCTATTACGCAAGCAAGGCTTTTTATGCGCTTTCACTTGACAAGGTCTCAATGGCACTCTTGGTGTTCGCAGTTCTACCTACAACGGCTACCTGTGGGACGAGATAATGTCAGCTATGTCTGACGTTTTCATCTGTGGCGGTGACTGCGTAGAAGACATCAACAGAAGCGAGTGTCACTTGCGAGAATCACCTGAAATCCAGATACCGACGAGCCACACAATCGGACGTACCATAAAGGAAATCTCCCATGAAGATATGGAATACAAGGCTTTTTTAGGCAATGTGTTCAGATTCAACACCAGCCCAAGACTCAATGACCTTCTGCATGAATTTCTTCTCGTATTTTGTAAGAGCTGTGTCGTCCGTGTTCACCAACTTGTCTCCTACGTCAAGAGTCAAGAAGTTTGTCTTCCACTTTACCGCTGTATGCGCCAAATGTACAAGTACGGCAAGAAGATAGTGTCTGAATTTATATACTGGCATACCGTATGACAAACTTTCTTTTGGATAAATCCATTTTTTTGAGGCTTTTGAATTTCAATCCTCAATGGGGGAAAGGGGCGGTGTGTCCTGACTTGAACGTCTTTGGATCTTTACCGTGCAGATATGCGTATGCGCACGATAAAAATCTAAAGATTATACGAAAAGATTTTGTCTGCTAATTTAAGGTATTACGCTATTCAATAATTCCTCTTTAGAGGCTGTTTCTCCGCCGAACATTTCTATCTGTTTGAGTGCGTTTCTGTGAACGTACATCCCGAGAGATAGGGTGTTCAAAATCCTCATATTTTTTATGTCCAAATCATCCCCCAATTAGGCTTCTAACTAACAGTAAATCAATAAACTGCATTTTAAAAATCGTACAGAATTTCCATTCCGATACATTATGCATATAATTGTTGCAGAATATCAGTGAGTTATGGCGTTTATTTAGTCAAAAATCGTGCGGGATTTTTTCTATATTTTGAACACCCTACCCGAGAGGGCAACAAAATGTTTGTCACATTTCTTTTTATGCCTCGCGGGAAGATGTTGTCTGACGGTGGACACAGGCTGAAGTTTTATCAGCCCCCCGATGACGAACGAAAGCCAACGATGCCCATCCTTCCTCTATCTGGCAAAAGGTGTGCGCGTGTGTTCGTTTCTCTCTTACCTTATCGTATTCTGAGTTTCTGTCCAACGGCAATGGGGCCGCCGAGAGGTATGCCGTTGTTCTTGTAGATCGTTTCAACGCGCATGCCGTAGCGCTGCGAAATGGCGTGGAGGGAATCGCCGGGACGTACGGTGTGGTACGTGTGTTTCAACACACGGGCGGCTTTTTTCCTTTTCTTTTCCAGATAGACGACGTCGCCTGGAGAGAGCGCGGCGCGGCGCGACACTTCGTTGTAACGGCGCAGACGGCGCTCGGATTTGCCGGCCCATTTGCCAATGGAGGCGTAGGTGTCGCCGGGAAGGGCTACGACATAGAAACGCTTGTTGCAACGGTAAACACGGCGCTCGGCGGCGGAGGTGGAGACGAGGGCGGAGGGGGCGGCAGACGACGTGTTCGACACGAGGGCGGAGGCGGCATGGCGTGAAAAATGGTCGTAGCGATGGAGGCCGTAGCGCTCTATGAGGCCGATGAGCAGATGGGCGTATCGGGGGTTGGTGGCGTAGCCTGCAGATTTGAGTCCGTGGGCCCAGCCTTTGTAGTCGTCGCGCTCGAGGGCGAAGAGGGAGGCATAGCGGCGACCCCGGGAGAGGAAGAGGGAATGGTCTTCATAGGAGGCAAGAACGTTTGGATAGACTCGGAATTTCTCTCCAACGGCATCGTCGTCTTTCAGCATGACGGGGCCGGTCCACGAGGGGCCTGCCTTGATGCCGAAATGGTTGTTGGCCTTGGCGGCAAGGAGGCTCTTCCCGGCGCCGCTCTCGAGGAGGCCCTGGGAGAGGGTGATGCTGGCGGGGATGCCATACTTGTACATCTGCTGCACGGCGAGGGTCTTGTAGCGCTCGATGTAGGCCGTGTAGGGGTCGGTCTGCGCGCGAAGGACGGGGAGGACGGAGAGGAGGAGGCTGAGGGCGAGCAGGCGGAGGGGAATGGAGGGGTTTGTCATGTTTTCGCGGAGGGATTGTTTGGTGGAGAGGGGGAAAGGTGGTTTTGCAGCGGTGCATCTCCCGCTTCCCTCTGTTCTCTCCTCTCATCGGAGGGGAGGAAGGGAGGGGGCGCGTATTAGGTGTTGAGCACACGGTCGCCCAGAACTTGGGCAAATTGTTTTTCGATTTCACACATTTCCTTGTAGCGCTCCATGAGCGAGCGACACTTGGCGGCGTCGGTCTGGTTTTCGGGCTTGGAGAGCTCGAGGAGGATGGTTTTCATTTCTCGCTTGATGAAGATGTTTTTGAAATCGTGGACCAGACGCGGAACGAGTTCGCCGAGGCGGTCTTCGTCTTTGACGAATCCTTGGCGCTGGCTCTGGCAGAGGACGTATTTGTCGGTGCCCAGCCGCGCTGCGAGGCTGCTGACTTCGGGGTTGGGATGGGCAAGGAAATGGCTGAGGGCGGTTTCGCCAGGCGGCAGGGTGAGGGCGGCTGCTTCCTGGAGCACCTGGCGGAAGAGGGGGGAGCGAAACGTGATGGCGTCGGCAGCGAGGCTGTTGCTGACGTAGCGGGCTACGCTGGGGGGCGCTTCGCTGGGGAGGGGG
>OHHJ01000211.1_pt1 | contig 19800 bp, 17 predicted proteins | sample 1568041 | NCBI WGS metagenome assembly OHHJ01 (sample SAMEA3879573, study PRJEB24766) | human gut metagenome | biome: human-associated habitat; feature: feces | place: USA | collected 1985/1987
GGACGGTTCATGGCCACGATCACGTCGGCCTTGCCGAGACGCAGCAGGTTGAAAGCGTCGGCCAGCGCATTGGTCGAAGAGGCACAGGCGCTGGTGGTGGTGAAGTTGGGTCCGTGGAAGCCGAAGTGGATGCTGATCTGTCCAGCGGCGATGTCGGCGATCATCTTCGGGATGAAGAACGGCGAGAAGCGGGGACCTTTCTCCTTGTTGAGAGCGTAGTAGGAAGCCTCCTCCTCAAACGTCTTGATACCGCCGATACCTACGCCATAGATCACGCCGACGCGGTTCTTATCGACCTGGTCGAGGTCGAGGCCGCTGTCCTTCACACCCTGCACGGCACTGGCCATGGCCAACTGTGCGTAGCGGTCCATCTTGCGGGCGTCCTTGCGGTCGATCCACTCGTTAGGATTCCAGTTTTTCACCTCACAGGCAAACTGGGTCTTGAAGTTAGTGGCGTCGAACAGCGTGATCGGAGCTGCGCCGCTCACACCCTTGACCATGTTCTCCCAAGTCTCCTCGGGAGTGTTTCCCAGCGGGGTGACGGCGCCGAGACCCGTTACGACAACTCTTTTCAGTTCCATGTATATAGTGTCTTATCGATTGATGAAAACGTATATTGGGCGCCGTGCGGGGCTTACAGTGTCGTAAGTAGCGAATTTGCCCTTAGCCGGGCTATCCACACCTGACACCTGACGCCTGACGCCCGACACCCAATATATGTGTCTGTCCTAATGTAAAAAACGATACCGTAGAGACAGAAGACGCTTACTTAGCGTTGTTCTCGATGTATGCGATGGCGTCGCCTACGGTTGAGATCTTCTCTGCCTGATCGTCGGGGATAGAGATACCAAACTCCTTCTCAAACTCCATGATGAGCTCGACAGTGTCGAGAGAGTCGGCACCCAAATCGTTGGTAAAGCTCTTCTCCGGAGTGACCTCCTCTGCATCTACACCCAACTTATCTACGATAATGTTCTTAACCTGTGCTGCAATTTCTGACATGATAATCTTGTTAAAATGTTGTTACTTTGTTTTCTCTTTCAAAATTTCGGGTGCAAAGGAACGGAAAAAATTTCGTTTACACAAATAAATCTTGAAGAAATCCACCCTTTTATGCACACCAACACCCTATTTGTGCAAGAAAACGCCTGCTTTTCATGGGTATCTTGCGCTAAATCAACCCAATATTACATTCTCATTACATCCGATGTGCCTTAGTTTGGCAGAGAAATAGAGGGTTCCATGACCCATTTCCAGATCTTTTACCTTCCCTTCTCCCACCATCGAGCGGTCTTCCGGGCTGCCTACAGACACAGACCGCATTGTGCGTCAACCATTTCGGCAAACAGAGCAGGGAAGGGACATAATAGAGTACGGTAGAATAAAGTAGAGTAGAGGCAATATAATATAATAAGGAGAAACGAAGGGTGCAGACCGCTGGGAGGACAGAAAAGGAGGGTCATCATAACATGTTAACGTTTAACGTTATAATGTAAGGTCGCAGCCATTCCTCTCGCCAAATCAAAAACGTGACAATGTGACAACGTGACGTGTGACAACGAGAAAAAGCGCACGTCAAAACAAAAACGTTAAACGTTATTATGTTATTATGTTATTACGAAGCGGGGCGGGCACCTAACCGGAGACCGCGAACCAGAGAGCCTACAGACTGGGAATAGGAAAGCCCACAGGCAGCGAACTATAGGGACCACCGACTGCGACTTTGGGAATAAGTTAGGATCGAGGCAAGAGACAAGCAACCATCAGGGTGATAGGTTAGTTACCCCGCGGAAGGTGCCCAGTTTTCCACCCTCCCGCGTCCGTTGAAATAGATACCCAACAAGGGGTTCTGAGGCCCTAAAATGCCACGCGACCACGTGGGGACCCAGAAAAGCAGGCAAACAAGGCAGAAAACAAGGGAAAAGTTTGGCCAAGTGCGATTTTCTTCGTACCTTTGCACCGTTCAGAGGAATGAGGGGCTTGCGGAAGCTCCTCATTTTTATTTATATAAACGTTTATGATAGACAAGAACGTCGTAAAAAGATTAGTTGAGGAATGGCTTGCGGGGAAGGAATACTTCCTCGTAGATGTTCAGGTTGGCACCGACGATCGCATCGTCGTTGAAATAGACCACGCCGACGGCGTGTGGGTGGACGACTGCGCGGATCTGAGCCGCTACATCGAGGACCATCTGAGCCGTGACGAAGAGGACTACGAGCTGGAGGTGGGATCCACCGGACTGGGCCAGCCCTTCAAGGTACCCCAGCAGTATGTGAATAACATCGGCAACGAGGTGGAGGTCCTCACACAGGATGGCAAGAAAGTGAAGGGCACGCTCAAAGCCGTGGAAACCCCGCGTTTCACGGTCTCCGTGCCAGAGAAAGTAAAGGTAGAGGGCAAGAAGCGTCCCGTGATGATGGACGTGGACTACGACTACGACATGAATGAGGTAAAGTACACGAAATACATTATAAGTTTCAAATAAGCTATGGCAGCAAGAAAAAAAGAAGACATGCCGAACATGATCGAGACCTTCAAGGAGTTTAAGGACACCAAGAAGATCGACCGTGCCACCCTCGTTAGCGTGCTGGAGGAGAGCTTCCGCAGCGTGATAGCGAAGATATTCGGCTCCGACGAGAACTTCGACGTCATCGTCAACCCCGACAAGGGCGACTTTGAGATATACCGCAACCGCATCGTCGTGGCCGACGGCGAGGTGAAGGACGAGTACAAGGAGGTGTCGCTCACGGACGCTCAGAAGATCGAGCCCGACTACGAGGTGGGCGAGGAGGTCTCCGAGCGCATCGACTTCGCGAAGTTTGGCCGCCGCGCCATTCTCAACTTGCGCCAGACGCTGGCCGCCAAGGTGCTGGAGCTGGAGCACGACTCGCTCTACAACAAGTACAAGGACCGCGTGGGCCAGGTCATCTCCTCCGAGGTCTATCAGGTCTGGAAGCGCGAGGTGCTGCTCGTGGACGACGAGAACAACGAGCTGCTGCTGCCGAAGACGGAGCAGATACAGAGCGACAACTACCACAAGGGCGACACCATCCGTGCCGTCATCCTGCGCGTGGACAACACCAACAACAATCCGAAGATCATCCTCTCGCGCACGGCGCCCGCCTTCCTGGAGCGTCTGCTGGAGGCCGAGGTGCCCGAGATTGCCGACGGCCTGATCGCCATCAAGAGCGTGGCACGCATGCCGGGCGACCGCGCCAAGATCGCCGTGGAGAGCTACGACGACCGCATCGACCCGGTGGGAGCCTGCGTCGGTGTGCACGGTAGCCGCGTACATGGCATCGTCAAGGAGCTCGGTGGCGAGAACATCGACGTCATCTCCTGGACGGCCAACACCAAACTCTTCATCCAGCGCGCCCTCAGCCCGGCCCGCGTCAGCTCGCTCACCATCGACGAGGAGAACAAGAAGGCCGAGGTCTATCTCAAGCCCGAGGAGGTGAGCCTCGCTATCGGACGCAGCGGTCTCAACATCAAGCTGGCAAGTATGCTCACGGGCTACACCATCGACGTCTTCCGCGAGCTCGACGAGAGCCAGGCCGAGGAGGACATCTACCTCGATGAGTTCTCCGACGAGATCGACCAGTGGGTCATCGAAGCCATCAAGAAGATAGGTCTCGACACGGCCCGCCAGGTGCTCAACGCTCCGCGCGAAATGCTTATCGAGAAGGCCGACCTCGAGGAGGAGACCGTCGATAATGTCATCAAGGTCCTCAGGGCCGAGTTTGAGAGCTAAGATGGAGCCGTCCTGTCCGCGCCGACAAGGCGCATCCTCTCAGGAAGGGCAACACATCAGGAAAGAAGCAAAGAGAAAGGGTGGAGGACGACAGTCTCCACCGATAAAAGGTAATGGCGGGTGATGGTTTTGACCAGCGGCTCATAGGGTGTGGCCGCACTGGTCCGCACCATGTTCGGAACATCTGCGCCACCCTCACATCGTAAATCAATACCAGCACCCCCTACCTCTATTAAGATATTAATGAGTATCAGATTAAACAAAGCAATTAGAGAGCTGAACATCGGGCTCCAGACGGCTGTGGAATTTCTGGAGAAGAAGCCGAATCTGGGCGAAGTGAAGGGCGACCCCAACTTCAAGCTCAGCGATGCGCAGTATGAGGCCCTGGCCACACAGTTTAACAAGGATAAGCAAGTGAAGGCCATCGCCGACAAGAAGTTCCCCAAGAAGTCGAAAGAGGGCGGCAAGAAGAAGCAGTCCCAGGGAGGCGTGAAGCGTGGCGACGACGGTCTGACAAAGATACAGGCCTATACGCCGCTGGGCAAGATCGACCTTGACCAGCTCAACCGCAAGCCGGGACAGAAGGCTGACCAGAAGCCGAAGGCAGACCAGCCCAAGGCCAAGGAGGAGAAGCCCGTACGCAAGCAGGAGCCACAGCAGCCCAAGCAGGAGCAGCCGAAGCCCGCACAGAAGGAGGCAGCACCCCAGCACAAGGCAGAGCCGAAGGCCGAGAAGCCGGCCGTGAAGGAGCAGCCGAAGGAAACTGCCCACAAGGAGGTGGCCCAGAAGCCCGCGGCCCAGAAGGAGAACGCTCAGAAGGAAAACAAGGAGCAGGCCAAGCCCGCAGCCAAGGCTGTGGAGACGGAGCAGAAACCCGCCAAGTCCGCCAAGAGCAAGAAGCCACAGCCCGCAGCGGCAGCCCAGACTGAGACCGCCCAGAAGGAGGGCAAGGAGCAGGAGCCCGCCACGACAGAGGGCGGCGCACCCTTCCAGACGCAGAACGAGAAGAAGCTGTTCAACCAGCCGAAGCTCAACGTGCTCGGCAAACTCGACCTCAGCACCATCAACCAAAACACGCGCCCGAAGAAGAAGAGCAAGGAGGAGCGACGCAAGGAGCGCGAGGAGAAAAACGGACAGGGCAAGAAGAAGCGCGTACGCATCAACAAGGAGCGCGTCGATATCAATGCCGCTGCCAACCAGCAGCCCGCCCAGCAGGGCAAGAAGCAGGGCCAGGCGCAGCAGCAGGGCCAGGCCGACGGTGGCGGAAAGCGCAAGAAGAAGAACCGCGGACGCAGCAACAAACCGCTGGAGGTCGATGACGAGGCCGTAGCACGCCAGGTCAAGGAGACCTTGGCACGCCTCACCTCGAAGACCCAAAACAAGAAGGGTGCCAAATACCGCAAGGAGAAGCGCGACGCTGCCCAGGAGAAGCTCAACCAGGAGGCACGCGCCGAGCGCAAGCAGAGCAAGACGCTGAAACTGACGGAGTTTGTGACCGTATCGGAACTGGCCACGATGATGGACGTCCCCGTGACGAAAGTCATCTCCACACTCATGTCGGTGGGCATCATGGTCTCCATTAACCAGCGTCTCGACGCCGAGACCATCAACCTCGTGGCCGACGAGTTCGGATTCTCCACGGAGTATGTCAGCGCCGAGGTGCAGGAGGCTGTCAGCGAGGAGGCCGACGACGAGAACGATCTCGTGCCGCGCGCCCCGATCGTCACGGTCATGGGCCACGTCGATCATGGTAAGACCTCGCTGCTCGACCACATCCGCAACACCAACGTCATCGCCGGCGAGGCCGGTGGCATCACACAACACATCGGTGCCTATAGCGTGACGCTGAAGAACGGCAGCAAGGTGACGTTCCTTGACACGCCGGGCCACGAGGCCTTCACCGCCATGCGTGCCCGTGGTGCGCAGGTGACGGATATCGCCATCATCATCATTGCCGCCGACGACTCGGTGATGCCTACCACCAAGGAGGCCATCGCCCACGCACAGGCCGCCGGCGTACCGATGGTCTTTGCCATCAACAAGATAGACAAGCCGGGAGCCAACCCCGACAAGATACGCGAGGACCTGGCCAACATGAACCTCCTGGTGGAGGAGTGGGGCGGCAAGTATCAGTGTCAGGAGATCAGTGCCAAGAAGGGCATCGGCGTGGACGAGCTCATGGACAAGGTGCTCCTGGAGGCCGACCTGCTTGAACTGAAGGCCAACCCCAACCGCAAGGCCACGGGTACGGTCATCGAGTCGTCGCTCGACAAGGGTCGCGGCTTCGTCTCGACGGTGCTCGTGAGCAACGGCACGCTGAAGACGGGCGACATCGTGATCGCCGGCACCGCATGGGGCAAGGTCAAGGCCCTCTTCAACGAGCGCAACCAGCGCATCGAGAAGGCCGGACCCGCCGATCCCTGTATCGTCCTCGGACTCAACGGCGCGCCCACGGCGGGCGACACGTTCCACGTGCTCGAGACGGAGCAGGAGGCCCGCGAGATCGCCAACAAGCGCGAGCAGCTGCAGCGCGAGCAGGGTCTCCGCACGCAGAAGCGCCTCACGCTGGGAGACATTTCCCACCGCATCGCTCGCGGAGAGTTCCACGAGCTCAACATCATCGTCAAGGGCGACACCAACGGATCGGTGGAGGCACTGGCCGACTCCTTCCTCAAGCTCTCGACGGAGAAGGTGCAGGTCAACGTCATCAGCAAGGCCGTGGGACAGATCTCCGAGAACGACGTCATGCTCGCCTCGGCTTCCGACGCCGTCATCGTCGGCTTCCAGGTGCGCCCGTCTGCCGACGCGCGCAAACTGGCTGACCGCGAAGGCGTGGAGATCAACACCTACTCCATCATCTACGATGCGCTCGACGACATCAAGAGTGCCATGGTCGGCATGCTCGACAAGGTCAAGAAGGAGGTCGTCACGGGCGAGGTGCGCCAGGTCTTCAAGATCAGCAAGGTGGGTACCGTGGCTGGTGGTCTCGTCACCGAAGGCAAGGTGCACAACAAGGACAAGGCACACGTCATCCGCGACGGTATCGTCATCCACACCGCCGCCATCAGCGCGCTCAAGCGCTACAAGGACGACGCCAAGGAGGTGGCAACGGGTCTGGAGTGTGGTATCTCGCTCGTCAACTACAACGACATCGAGGCGGGAGACATCCTGGAGACCTTCACCGAGATCGAGGTGGAGCAGAAGCTCTAAGCCGACTGCGGGGAATCAACGGCCGTGGCTACTGCCTACGGCCCGCCCCTCGGCAGCCGCCTGCCCCCTACCTTATTAAAATATGGCCACAACGGCAGCCACCCACAAAAGGACGGCGCGCCGCTTGCGGCCTGTTTTTCAAAGCAGAACCATTCAAACAATGGAAGAAATAAAAGAAGAGAAGAACGCATTGGTGCGGGAGATAGCCGACAAGAAATATGAGTACGGCTTCACCACCGACGTGGAGACCGACATCATCCCCGTGGGTCTCAACGAGGACATCGTGCGCCTGATCTCACAAAAGAAGCACGAGCCCGAGTGGATGCTGGAGTTTCGCCTGCGCGCCTTCCGCCATTGGCAGACGCTCAAGCAGCCCACATGGGGACATGTGCACATCCCGCCCATCGACTACCAGGCCATCTCCTACTACGCAGACCCGCTGGCGAAGAAGCCGCAGAACAAGGAGATAGACCCCGAACTGGAGAAGACTTTCGACAAACTGGGAATTCCCCTGGAGGAGCGACTCGCACTGAGTGGCACGGCGGTCGATGCCATCATGGACTCCGTGTCGGTCAAGACCACATTCAAGGAGAAGCTGCGGGAGAAGGGCGTAATCTTCTGCTCCATCGGCGAGGCCATACAGACCCACCCGGACCTCGTCAGGCAGTATCTGGGCACGGTCGTCCCCTACGGCGACAACTTCTTTGCAGCGCTCAACTCGGCGGTGTTCTCCGACGGATCCTTCGTCTATATCCCCAAGGGCGTACGCTGCCCGATGGAACTGAGCAGCTATTTCCGCATCAACGCCCGCAACACGGGACAGTTTGAGCGCACGCTCATCGTGGCCGACGACGACTCCTACGTCTCCTACCTGGAGGGTTGCACGGCCCCAATGCGCGACGAGAACCAGCTCCATGCGGCCATCGTCGAGATCATCGTCATGGACCGGGCCGAGGTGAAATACTCCACCGTCCAAAACTGGTATCCAGGCGACGAACACGGACGGGGCGGCGTGCTCAATCTCGTGACGAAGCGTGGCGACCTGCGCGGCGACCACTCCAAACTCTCCTGGACACAGGTGGAGACGGGTTCGGCCATCACGTGGAAATATCCCTCGTGTCTGCTGCGCGGCAACGACTCCGTAGCGGAGTTCTACAGCGTGGCCGTAACCAACAACTACCAGGAGGCGGACACGGGCACGAAGATGATCCACATCGGCAAGAACACGCGTTCTACCATCATCTCCAAGGGCATTTCCGCCGGACACAGCCAAAACAGCTACCGCGGCCTCGTCATGGCTACGGCCAACGCCGACAATGCGCGCAACTACTCCAGCTGCGACTCGCTGCTGCTCGGCAGCGACTGCGGAGCGCATACGTTCCCCTACATGGACGCCCACAACGACACCGCAGTATTCGAGCACGAGGCGACCACGTCCAAGATCTCGGAGGACCAGCTCTTCTACTGCAACCAGCGGGGCATCCCGATGGAGGAGGCCGTGGGACTCATCGTCAACGGCTACGCCAAGGAGGTGCTCAACAAACTGCCGATGGAGTTTGCCGTCGAGGCACAGAAGTTGCTCAGCGTCTCGCTGGAGGGCACGGTGGGATAACGCTTCCACAGGCCACAACGCCGCAAGACCAACAAAAGAAGGAGGAACAATGAGAAGAAAGATGATCATGGGACCGGCCCTTGCGGCCACCCTGCTGCTGACAGCCCTGCTGCCGTCGGCGGCTTCCACACCCGTCCCACGCTGGACGCCGCAGCCCTACCGCCAGTATCTCATCAAGCTGGAGGTGGAGCGCGACACCATAACCGCACCGTCGATCATGCTCCACGGCGCAAAGACCAAACGGAAAGTGGACGTGAGCCATTTCAAGGTGGGGCCCTTCTGGGTACCAGACCCACCCTCGCTCTTCGAGCAGGAGGACGAATGGCGCGACAGAGACCGCTACAAGAAAGGGCGGATTCTCGGCGACATCATCGAGGACATCATCAACATCTTCCTGTTATAACTATCAAACGACAACCAAATCCTTATAGATATGCTTGAGGTAAAGAACCTGCACGCCACCATCGCAGGCAAAGAGATATTGAAAGGCGTCAACCTCACGGTCAGAGACGGTGAGATCCACGCCATCATGGGACCCAACGGGTCGGGAAAATCGACCCTCAGCGCGGTGCTGACGGGCAACCCGCTCTACACCGTCACCGAGGGAACGGCTTTCTTCAACGGCAAGAACCTGCTGGAGATGAAGCCCGAGGACCGAGCCCGCGAAGGTCTGTTTCTCTCTTTCCAGTACCCCGTGGAGATTCCGGGCGTGAGCATGACCAACTTCATGAAGGCGGCCATCAACGCCAAGCGCGCGTATGAGGGCAAGGAGCCGCTGAAGGCTGCCGACTTCATGAAACTCATGCGCGAGAAGCGCCAGATCGTAGAACTCGATCCGAAACTCGCCCACCGATCCGTCAACGAAGGATTCTCCGGTGGCGAGAAGAAGCGCAACGAGATCTTCCAGATGGCCATGCTCGAACCGAAACTCAGCATCCTCGACGAGACCGACTCCGGACTGGATGTCGATGCCATGCGCATCGTCGCCAATGGCGTGAACAAGATGCACTCGGCAGAGACTTCCGCCATCGTTATCACCCACTACGAGCGACTGCTGGACATGATCAAGCCCGACGTGGTCCACGTCCTCTGGCAGGGCCGCATCGTCAAGACTGCTGGTCCGGAGCTAGCGAAGGAAATTGAAAAACTCGGCTACGACTGGATCAAGGAGGAAGTGAAAGGAGAGGAGACCCAAGGATGACCGAAGCAGAAAAGCAATACATAGACCTATACACCGAGGCCTCGGAAGCCATCAAGGAGCATAGCGCAGAGGTGATGAACGCCGTCCGCGACCGCGCCTTCGAAGACTTCCGCCGCCAGGGCTTCCCGACAAGGAAGGTGGAGCGGTATAAGTACACCGACATAGAGAAGATCTTCGCTCCCAACTACGGTCTGAATATCAATCGCATCGAGTTTCCTGTCGATCCCTATGCGGCCTTCCGCTGCGACGTGCCCAACCTGAGCACGCTGCTCTATTTCGTCGTCAACGATGCGTTCTATGAGAAGCGGCTGCCCAACGTGCAGCCCGAGGAGGGAGTCGTCATCGGATCGCTGAGAAAGGCGGCCAAGGAGCATCCCGAACTCATCGCTCGCTACTACGCGCGCATCGCCAAGACGGAGGAGGACGCCATCACGGCGCTCAACACAATGCTGGCCCAGGACGGCCTCTTCATCTATGTGCCGAAAAACGTGCAGATGGAAAAGTGTGTGCAGATTATCAACATCCTGCGCGCCGACGTGAGCATGATGGTCAACCGACGCGTGCTCATCGTGATGGAGGAGGGCGCCAAGGCCAAATTCCTGTTCTGCGACCATACCGCCGACGACCACGACTTCCTCGCCACGCAAGTCATCGAGGCCTATGTCGGCGACAACGCATCGCTCGACCTCTACTGCATGGAGGAGACCCACTACAAGAACCATCGCGTGAGCAACGTCTATATAGAGCAGCAGCGCGACAGTAGGGTCAACCACAATGTGATAACGCTCCACAACGGCGTGACGCGCAACCGCCTCGACCTGGTGTTCAAGGGAGAGGGCGCGGAGTGCTATTGCAGTGGCTGCGTCATCGCGGACAGAAAACAGCACGTGGACAACAATACGCTCATCGATCACCAGGTGCCTCACTGCACAAGCAACGAACTCTATAAGTATGTGCTCGACGATGAGGCGGTGGGTGCTTTCGCTGGGCGCGTCCTCGTACGCCACGGAGCACAGAAGACCACCTCGCAGGAGACCAACCAGAATCTCGTGGCCACGAAGACGGCAAGGATGTACACACAGCCGATGCTGGAAATCTATGCCGACGACGTGAAATGCGCACACGGATCCACGATAGGACAGCTCAACGATGCTGCGCTCTTCTATATGCAGCAGCGCGGCATCAGCCAGAAGGAGGCCAAACTGCTCCTGGAGTTTGCCTTCATCAACGAGGTCATCGACAAGATGGACCTCGAACCGCTGCGCGACCGTCTCCACTACCTGGTGGAAAAGCGTTTCCGTGGCGAACTGAGCAAATGTGTAGGATGCAAAATGTGCCAGTAGGACCGGCAGGATTCATTCATCAAAAGCAAGAAGCGTAAAGCCATGTTGGATATAGAAAAAATAAGGAAAGACTTCCCCATTCTCAGCCGTGAGATCTACGGCCGCCCGCTGGTCTATCTCGACAACGGTGCCACGACCCAGAAGCCGCTCTGCGTGCTTGATGCCATGCGCGACGAGTATTTGAACGTCAATGCCAACGTCCACCGTGGTGTCCACTGGCTCTCACAGCAGGCCACCGACCTCCACGAGGCGGCCCGCGAGACGGTCAGGAAGTTCGTCAACGCCCGTTCCACCAGCGAGATCGTTTTTACGCGGGGCACAACGGAGAGCCTGAACCTCGTAGCTTCGTCCTTCGTGGAGGGCTGCATGGAGGAGGGCGACGAGGTCATCGTGAGCACGATGGAGCACCATTCCAACATTGTCCCCTGGCAACTGCAGCAGCAACGCAAGAACATCCGCCTGCGGGTCATTCCCATGAGCGACGACGGCGCACTGCTCCTCGACGAGTACGAAAAGTTGTTTAGCGAGAAGACAAAGCTCGTCAGCGTCATGCACGTCAGCAACGTCCTGGGCACGGTCAATCCCGTCAAGGAGATCATCCGCATCGCCCACAGCCACGGAGTACCCGTGATGATCGATGGCGCACAGAGCATCCCTCACATGAGGGTCGATGTGCAGGACTTGGATTGTGAATTCCTCGCTTTCAGCGGCCACAAGGTCTATGCGCCCACGGGGGTAGGCGTGCTCTACGGCAAGGAGGAGTGGCTCGACAGACTGCCGCCATACCAAGGGGGTGGCGAGATGATCGAGCGGGTGAGTTTCGACCACACCACCTTCGAGCGTCCGCCACTGAAGTTTGAGGCTGGAACGCCTGACTACATCGCCACCAACGGACTTGCCAAGGCGATCGACTACGTCTCAGCCATTGGCATGGAGAACATTCAGGCGTATGAGCACGATCTCACCGACTACGCCCTGCAGCAGCTCCGCGAGATCGAAGGAATGCACATCTATGGCCACGGCAAAGACATGGAGGCTGACGCCGTCATCTCCTTCAACGTCGCCGACATCCACCATGCCGACCTCGGCACGCTCCTCGACCAACTGGGCATTGCTGTGCGCACAGGCCACCATTGCGCCCAACCCCTCATGGACCGCCTCGGCATACTCGGCACCGTCCGTGCGTCATTCTCCTTCTACAACACGCGAGAGGAGGTCGATACGCTGGTAGCAGGACTACGCCGCGTCATCAAGATGTTCTGAAAATGATTCCGAGGGGCAAAAGATGGAGCCATCTATTGCATTTTTGACCACAAAATTTTGCAATATAAGAAAATCTCCGTAACTTTGCACCTGGATTTTGTCCTATGGTGTAATGGTAGCACAACAGGTTTTGGTTCTGTTTGTAGTGGTTCGAATCCGCTTAGGACAACATACAAAAGGATTCCTTTCCGAAGAGAGGAATCCTTTTGTTGTATTGCCACTTATTATATCGTCGTTTGTTGTATGGTGATTGTTGAAGCGTAGTGAGTTATATTGCGCTTGTATTGTACTGCAACACAACATTTCACTCAAAATAGGCACGAAACGCCTCTGCCTGCTCCTCCAACAATGTGGGTTGACCATTGGCGTAGCGGTTCCACACCTGCTGACACGGAGCCAAAAGGGGGAGGGGAGAATCGGTAGTACGCATCAAATAAGGGTCGCAGGCTTGGAAGGTGTCCAGCACCTGCACCACCTTCTCGGGCTTCAGTTTCATCAGACGAGCCAGTTCTGCCACCTCGGGCGTGTCCACCACCATAGTATGGGGCACAAGCCGGAAATAGAGATCGAGGATGAGGACCAGCATAACAGGCTTCAATTCATGGTCTTCGGTCAATGGCAGAAAGAAGTCCTCAAACGTGTTGCGCACCTCCACCCCCTCGTAGAAAGCCTGCTCACAACCGAACCCCTTCATCTTCCGCAGCCGCGCAACATCTTTTGCAAGCCGACGCGGCTTCTGGGCGTAAGTTTTCCAGACCAGTTGTAGCACCAGGCGGTCACGACGGTCCATCTCCTGCAGTTGCTGGTGGATGAATGGGGGCGGAAGATGTAATTCCACAGCAAGGTCAACAGCCTCACGCGCATACACAGCCTTCACGCCCGTAGGACGCTTCAGGTAGAGTTGCAGCACGAGCAGCCAGTAGTCATCGTTCCAGAGAGGATGAGTAGCCATACGCATTATCTTAGGTTTTCTATACTTTATCTTTAGATGTAATCCTTATCTACGGCACACGGGCTGACCGGCCTGGTCAACTCGTTCACCGTTAATATAGATATCAAACGTCGGTCCGTTCGACCAACCGTCGCCAAAGTCCTGATTGCTGCCTCCCAAGATCTTCACGTCGTCGAGGGAAAATTCCAGCGGGGAGACCTTCAGCGTAGTGGGATCTTCACCATCGATACCGATAAAGATAGAGCAATCAAAGTCAAACTCCACGACGCATTGTTTGCCACCAACATTGAGCGACAGCGACAGAGGCTCAGGTGCAAGGCGCACATAACCCTCCGACTCCTTGCTCGAAAGGCCTCCGGACAACCCATATCTGACCAACAGGTTCTGCAGCGGCGCAGAAGCAACAGCACGCGCCAGGGCCGTATCCTTCAGACAGGGCGCCACGAGGCTGATGGGGAAATTGGGGATGGTAATGCGCTGGTCCCCATAGCCACCTACGACGTATTGCAGCGGCGCAGCAGAATCGGGGAGCATGGCCCGTATCACACTATCCTTGACGACATCCTGCCCACCACGCAGGTCAGTGCGGTAGATGCGAAAGTAGCTCATATCGTAAGTGCCTGCCATCGTGTCGCAGATCCGCTTCACGTTGGCCTCTCTATGGAAATAGCTATTGGTCCAACGCGGGGTCGCACGGTGGCAACTGCCCAACAGACAAACCGTCACAACGGCGAAAACAGAGAAAAGAACAGACTTCAATCTTTGTAGCTTCATATCTTTGAATTTTTAAATAACTGCCTTTAGATAACGAAATCTGCACCGAATTATTGCACCATTGGCCTTTTTATGACCTTTTGCCAACAAAAAAGAAGCACGACATGATGGAAAACGAGTCTTTTTTTGTAATTTTGCAACGGAATTGAAACAGTCAATGTGTACCAGCTCCTATTGATGATATCATCACAACAACATCACACAATATGCACACCAGCGACTATCTGATCATCTTCATGAAAGTTTTGGGCGCGTTGGCCCTGCTTATCTATGGCATGAAGGTTATGAGTGAGGCGCTCCAGAAGATGGCCGGCTCTCAACTGCGCCACATCTTGGGAGCAATGACCACCAACCGCTTCACAGGAATGCTCACGGGAATGTTTGTCACCTGTGCCGTCCAGTCCTCTTCCGCCACCACCGTCATGACGGTGAGCTTTGTCAATGCCGGTCTATTGACCCTTGCCCAAGCCATCTCCGTCATTATGGGTGCGAACATCGGCACCACGCTCACGGCGTGGATCATGTCGCTTGGCTTCAACGTCGATCTGACCATGGTCGTCTTTCCGGCCTTCTTCATCGGCATCATGCTCATCTATTCGAAGCGAAGGCGCTTCATCGGCGATTTCCTCTTTGGCATTGCGTTTCTGTTCTTTGCCCTTGTCCTGCTATCGGCAGCTGGCAAAGAACTTGATTTGGAACACAATCCTGACGCCATCCACTTCTTCTCCTCCTTTGACACCCATAGCCATTTCAACATAGTGGTCTTCGTGCTCATTGGCACCCTCATCACCTGCATCGTGCAGAGCAGTGCCGCCGTCATGGCCATCACCATCCTGCTGTGCTCCACGGGCGTCCTTCCGATCTACTTTGGCATTGCCCTTGTGCTGGGCGAGAACATCGGCACGACGGCCACGGCCAACCTCGCGGCGCTGGGAGCCAACACACAAGCCCGAAGGGCGGCCCTGGCCCACCTGGTGTTCAACGTCTTTGGCGTGGTCTGGGTGCTCTGCCTTTTCTATCCCTTTGTCGATGCGGTCTGTTCTTTGGTAGGCTACGATCCAACGGGCGCTGGTACCTCTCAGACACAGAAGGCAGTCCTCCTTCCGATTGTGCTGGCAGCGTTCCATACCTGCTTCAATGTCACCAACACCTTCCTGCTCATCTGGTTCATACCCCAGATAGAGCGTATCGTCTGCCTGATCATCAAGCCGAAGGCCAAGCAAGACGAGGAGGACTTCCGCCTGCGCTTCATCCAGGCTGGCATCATGAAAACCCCAGAATTTGCCGTACTGGAAGCCTCCAAGGAAATCCACTCCTTCTCTGGGCGCATCCATAGAATGTTTGGAATGGTGCGCGAGTTGCTCGGGGAGCAAGATGGCGAGGCCTTCGTCAAACTCTATTCGCGCATCGAGAAATACGAGGGCATTTCCGACAACATGGAGATAGAGATTGCCAAGTATCTCGACCAGGTGAGCGACGCCCATCTGAGCGATGACACCAAGGAGAAGGTGCGAGCCATGCTGCGCGAGATCTCAGAACTGGAGTCTATCGGTGACGCCTGCTACAACATGGCACGCATCATCAGCAGAAAGCGTTCGGGCAAAGATGAGTTTACCGAGGATCAGTACAACCATCTCCACCAGATGTTTGAACTGACCGACGATGCGCTGGAGCAGATGACACAGATCCTGGTGGCCCACCGCGGCAGCGTGGACGTCAACCGTTCTTTCAACATCGAGAACGAGATCAACAACTACCGCAACCAACTGAAGAACCAGAACATCAACGATGTCAATGAGCATAAGTACTCCTATGCCAGTGGCACGATGTATATGGACCTCATCAACGAGTGTGAGCACCTGGGCGACTATGTGGTCAATGTCGTTGAGGCGCGCATGGGCGTGAAGCAGCACGAGCCAGAACCAAACATAGACTAACGACCGCCCACACCCGCTCTACCAGCACGAGAAGCCCCGACTGTACAAACTCCTGTACCGTCGGGGCTTCTTGCCAATAGGCCTTCCTAGAGCACGCCAGCAAGCCATTCTCCATTGACTCGAGCAAAACACAAGGGCCAGGAAGAATCGCTTGCAAAAAGAAAGGCTGGCTCCTTTTGGGAACCAGCCTTTCTTTTTTAGTTTATTTCTTGCAATAAGCAAGCCTAATTTCTTGCTCCAAGCGAGATTACTTCTTGTTCAAAGCGAGATCGAGGGCGACGGCGATAGCCACCGTAGCACCTACCATCGGGTTGTTGCCCATACCCAGGAAGCCCATCATCTCGACGTGAGCAGGCACTGAAGAAGACCCTGCAAACTGAGCGTCGGAGTGCATACGGCCCATGGTGTCGGTCATACCGTAGGAAGCAGGACCAGCAGCCATGTTGTCCGGGTGGAGCGTGCGGCCCGTTCCACCACCAGAAGCCACTGAGAAGTAGGGCTTACCAGCGAGGGTACGCTCCTTCTTGTACGTACCAGCTACCGGGTGCTGGAAGCGGGTCGGGTTGGTGGAGTTGCCAGTGATAGACACATCGACATCCTCGCTCCAGTTGATAGCCACACCCTCGCGTACGTCGTTAGCACCGTAGCAGTTGACCTTGGCACGAGGACCATCAGAGTAAGCCGTGCGATCCACGACCTTCAGCTCGCCCGTATAGTAGTCGAACTCCGTCTTCACATAGGTGAAGCCGTTGATACGGCTGATGATCTGGGCGGCGTCCTTGCCCAGGCCGTTCAGGATGACCCGCAGGGGCTCCTTGCGGGCCTTGTTGGCGTTGCGGACGATGCCGATCGCGCCCTCAGCGGCGGCGAAGCTCTCGTGACCTGCGAGGAAGCAGAAGCACTCTGTCTCCTCGGAGAGGAGCATCTTGCCGAGGTTGCCGTGGCCGAGACCGACCTTGCGGTTTTCGGCGACGGAGCCGGGGATGCAGAAAGACTGAAGACCGATGCCGATTGCGGCAGCGGCGTCGGCAGCCTTGACAGCGCCGCTCTTTATAGCGATAGCGCAGCCGACTGTGTATGCCCAGATAGCGTTTTCAAAGCAGATGGGCTGGATGCCCTTGACGATCTCATACGGGTCAAAGCCCTTGGCCTTGCAGATCTCGCGGCACTCTTCGACGGAAGAGATACCGTACTGAGCGAGGACGCCGTTGATCTTGTCGATTCTTCTCTCGTAGTTTTCAAATAAAGCCATTGTTTCGTCCTCCCTTCCTTATTCCTGACGCGGGTCGATGTACTTGGCAGCGTTGTCCCACTGACCATAGTGACCCTTGGCCTTTTCGAGCGCTTCGTTCGCATCGATACCCTTTTTGATGAAGTCCATCATCTTGCCGAGGTTGATGAACTCGTAGCCGACGATCTCGTTTTCCTTGTTGAGCGCGACGCGGGAGCAGTAGCCCTCGGCCATCTCGAGGTAACGGGGGCCCTTTTCGGCGGTGGCGAACATCGTGCCGACCTGGGAGCGAAGGCCCTTGCCGAGGTCCTCAAGGGACGCGCCGACAGCAAGGCCGTCCTCAGAGAAGGCGGACTGGGTGCGGCCGTAGACGATCTGCAGGAACAGCTCGCGCATTGCCACGTTGATGGCATCGCACACCAGGTCGGTGTTCAGAGCTTCCAGAATGGTCTTGCCGGGCAGGATCTCGCCAGCCATAGCAGCAGAATGGGTCATGCCGGAGCAGCCGATGGTCTCCACCAGCGCCTCCTCAATGATGCCGTTCTTGATATTCAGCGTCAGCTTGCAGGCACCCTGCTGGGGGGCGCACCAGCCCACGCCGTGGGTAAAACCGGAAATATCGGAGATTTCCTTGGCCTGGACCCACTTGCCCTCCTCGGGGATGGGAGCCGGACCGTGATAAGCGCCCTTGGCGACGGGACACATATGCTGTACCTCAGTGGTATAGATCATAGCGAATTCCTTCCTTCTAAATAATGAGGGATGTCCTCTTATACGCCATTATAGCAAGCCCACCGCGAATTTGCAAGTAATATTCCGAACATTCCGTGCAGCAGATGGTGAGACGATACGTTTTGCTGATTTGCTGCATCCTGTAGGACAGCTCTCTGTCAAGTGTATCGTCATGGGGCGAATAGCCGCGCCGCCTTTATCCGTCGGAAAGGCAATCATGCTATTCTTCCGCTCCGAATCCCATAGCACTTTTTCACGAACAATTTGGAAAAAGTTCTTGCCAAGCAGGGGTATTCGATTGTATACTTAGGATAGTTGACAGCGATGCGCTGAAAACGACAAATCCGAAGGGCAGCAGATGCAGCGGACATAGTTCTAATATGGGTATGGGCCGAAGGGGCCCGGTAAGGATGACTGTATGAAGAAATTAGAAAAAGGCAACATGCGTATCTCCTCATCTGGGATGCATGACCAGATGATGCTGTTTATCATCCTTGGCGTGGGCATTGATGTGTTTTATATCTACGCCTATATCTCCTACTTTAAACCGCCTACTCCAATAGCCCTTGACGTAGTCGCATTCTGGATTTTTGGACTGATATTTAATGCGGTGATATTTACCATGATTATTGCGCTCAGCCGGGTATACATTGTATCCACCAAGGGGATTACCGTGATATGGCTGGGTATCTTTCGTCACCTCTATCCGTGGGAACGGTTTCAGATGGTGGGCCTGTATCCCATATCGAAAGTTAGCGAAGAAACACCTGGCGAGGCATTCATGATGGTATGCAGCACCGTAATGTTAGAAGGAACAGCCGGTGGACGGATCAATATAGAGCGTGCCACCTTTCGCTGGCCGCAGGTTTTGATTTTTCCATCGCTGACAGGCGAGGAACGCATGCAATTTGAAAGCCTGCGGCGCGGGGAAATACCTCCTGACCTGGAGGATCAGGAACCCGACGAGGAGGAATAAGTATCCCGGCTGACGGAGATGACATGGGGCAGCAACAAGCTGCACTTTACCTACGACTCTCTGGGTCCCGCGTCCGTGACGTATAACGGCAACAGGTATTTCTATCTGAAGAACGCCCAGGGCGACGTTACCGGTCTTGTGAATGCCAGCGGCACCATGGCCTCCACCCTCGGCGCTGTGAATCCCCTGCGCTACCGCGGGTACGTATTATGTTAGGGGGCTTTATCGCCGCCAACTTCTGCGCATTTCCCGCGGTGTTTATATCCATTGCAGCCGGAGTAGCGGTTGACGGTTTTTTCTATGTGTTAAAGGACCGCTTCCTAAAGGCATACAGAAAGAAGGGTAAAACGTGATCGGTAATATTTCCATAATAGGCTTTATTGTAGTGATGATTGCCTCTGTTGGCTGCATGATAACAGGGCTTTGGATGCTGTTTTCCCGGAAGTATAAGCATGATCCGCGGAATCCCATAGGCGCCAATATTGCTATGCTCCTGATGCCGCTTGGAATAGGATTGCTGACCTTTAATGAAATGGGCCTTTTCCCGGCGCGATACGACCGTATTTTGATTATTATTGGAATTGGATTAGGTGGAGGCGGCGCTGAGCTCCTCACGCTTTCTATCGTCCATGTTTGTCGTAAAGGTGGAAAGAAAAAGGACGCAAGAACGGGCATAGTAGGGGCATGCCTTGTTGGAATCTTTTTCCTGATGATCTTGACGTGCATGATTTTCATGCCTTTCGTACCTTGAAACAGCAATTAAGGACGAAGAACCCAGCCAGGGAAAAAATCGTCCCGGCTGACGGGCGTGGCCGTCT
>OHHJ01000221.1_pt1 | contig 19460 bp, 17 predicted proteins | sample 1568041 | NCBI WGS metagenome assembly OHHJ01 (sample SAMEA3879573, study PRJEB24766) | human gut metagenome | biome: human-associated habitat; feature: feces | place: USA | collected 1985/1987
CCGTAGGAGACTGAGGGAGAAGAAGGTAAGTTGGAGGGGATCGGCCGCTTAGGTTGAATCCCCGACAGACAATATAGAGAAAGGAAAAAGAATAATGAGATTGAATCTTAGCTCACAGATTGCATTCAACAAAGTGCCGGAGGAGTACTACCATCCGCGCTCTGCCGTGGAGCGTTCCGAGTTGACACGTCGCGAGAAGATCCCTACGGACATCTTCCCGAAGATGGAGGAGGGTGCTCAGGCTATCGTCGATGCGGTAGAGAAACTCATCAAGCAGAAGGACAGCGACGGAAGAATGTGTGTGCTCGGACTGGGAACGGGTACCTCGCTCACTCCTATCTACGAGGAAATGGTGAGACGCTACGAGGCGGGACAACTTAGCTTCCATAACGTCATCGTCTTCAACGCCTATGAATACTATCCGTTGAAGCCGGACGACAAGAACAGTTGTATCCGCCAGCTCCACGCACGGCTGCTCGACCGGGTGGATATCGCTCCGCAGAATATCTTCTCGCCCGACTCGACTATCAACCAAAACTATGTGCTCAACTACTGTCGCCAGTATGAGCAGCGCATCAACTCTTGTGGTGGTATCGACGTGATGCTGCTGGGAATCGGACGTATGGGCAACATCGCTACCAACGAGCCGGGATCTACCGTTACGTCCACCTCGCGCCTGATCCTGCTCGACCCCGTGGCGCGAGAGGAGATGTCGATGAGCTTTGCCTCGCAGGACTTGGTGCCGCCCTGTTGTATCACGATGGGTATTGCCACCATCCTCAAGGCGCGCAAGATCTATCTCACGGCTTGGGGAGAGAGTAAGGCCGACATTATCCAAAAGACGGTAGAGGAGCATGTGAGCGACTCCATACCGGCCTCGTTCCTCCAGACGCACAACGACACCCATTTCGTCATGGACCTGGCCGCTGCTTCGAAACTGACGCGTATCGTTCACCCGTGGCTCGTCACTTCGTGTGACTGGACCGACAAACTCGTACGATCGGCGCTCGTTTGGCTCTGTCAGAAGACGAATAAGCCTATCCTTAAACTCACCAACAAGGACTACAACGAGAACGGCCTCTCTGAGCTCTTGGCGCTCTATGGGTCGGCTTACAATGCCAATATCAAGATCTTCAACGATCTGCAGCATACCATCACGGGATGGCCTGGTGGCAAGCCGAATGCGGACGACAGCAACCGTCCGGAGCGTGCGTTGCCCTATCCGAAGCGAGTGGTGGTCTTCTCGCCACATCCCGACGACGACGTGATCTCCATGGGTGGCACGATTCGCCGATTGGTGCAGCAGAACCACGACGTCCATGTGGTCTATGAGACCTCGGGCAATATTGCCGTTGGCGACGAGGAGGTGACGCGCTTCATGCACTTCATCAACGGTTTCAACCAGTTGTTTGATCACAATAAGGACGAGGTCATCAAGGACAAGTATCAGGAGATCAAGCATTTCCTCGCCACCAAGAAGGATGGTGACATTGATACGCGTGACATTCTGACTATCAAGGGATTGATTCGTCGTGGCGAGGCGCGCACAGCGAGCACCTACAATCAGATACCTCTCGACCATGTCCACTTCCTCGACCTCCCGTTCTATGAGTCGGGCAGGGTAGAGAAATTCCCCATGACGGAGAAGGATGTGGAGATCGTTCGCGACCTACTGCGCAAGGTGCAGCCTCATCAGATCTATGTGGCTGGCGACTTGGCGGATCCCCACGGCACCCATCGCAAGTGTACGGATGCAGTCTTGGCTGCCATCGACCTGGAGAAACAGGAGGGAGCTCCCTGGCTCGAAGAATGCCGCATCTGGATGTATCGTGGCGCCTGGGCAGAATGGGAGATCGAAAATATCGAGATGTGTGTCCCGATGAGTCCAGAGGAACTTCGTGCCAAGCGCAACGCCATCCTCAAGCACCAAAGTCAGATGGAGAGCGCACCCTACCTGGGTAACGATGAGCGCCTCTTTTGGCAGCGAGCCGAGGACCGCAACCGGGCCACGGCAGAACTCTACGACCGTCTCGGACTAGCTTGCTATGAGGCTATGGAGGCTTTTGTGGAATATAAACCGCTCTGATATGAATCATTTTTCCACCCATCCTCTCCCGACCTGGGGGAGGCGGGGTGGATTGCTTTGTCCCGACCGTTTGGACCTAATAAGTGCTTAGATGTTTAATAAGTGCTTAGAGATTTAATAACTGCTCAGAGTTTAATAAACGCTTTGGGAAAATAATCCTCAGGGTCTAAAAATCGTTAGGGTCTGTTAATACGGACGATGGGGACGGGGTGTTTTGACCTGCAATCTATGAAACTATTCGCTTTTATCAAAAACTGGACTTTGCCGTTGTCGATGCTTTCGGGAGCGGCGCTTTACTTGTTGTTTGCCTTCATTCCTGCTTTCGACGGGGTCTCGCCAGCCTTGGGTGCATTCTTCGACGCCATCTTGCCGCTCTTTATGTTTTTGGTGCTCTTTGTCACTTTCTGCAAAGTGGATTTCCGAAAACTCGTGCCTGTGAAGTGGAACTACTGTGTGAGTCTTTTTCAGGTGGCCTTCGTGTGGATCTTGGTTGGCGCCATTCTCTTCTTCCGCCTGAAGGGCAACGAACTGACGTTTGTAGAGTCGGTCCTGACTTGCATTATCGCGCCTTGTGCCGCGGCAGCACCCGTAGTGACCGCCAAACTCGGCGGACGACTGGAGGAAATCACCACCTATGGCTTTCTCTCCAATTTCCTCTGTGCGATCCTCATCCCAGTTTGCTTCCCGCTCATCGAGCAGTCGTCGGCCCACGTCTCCTTTCTTGCCGCCTTCCTCCGCATCCTCTACCAGGTGTGTATCGTCTTGGTCTTGCCGATGGGATTGGCTTTCTTCGTGAAGCATTTCAAGCCACTCCACGGCTTCCACCAATGGGTGATCAATGTCAAGGACCTGAGTTTTTATCTCTGGGCTGTGCAGTTGATGATCGTCTCGGGAGCAACGGTCAAGAATATCGTCCATGCTCATACCACTTTGCCCTTTCTCCTCGCCATCGCTTTCTCGGGCCTCCTCGTCTGCGTCGTTCAATTTGCCGTGGGCCGCTCTGTGGGCCGTCTCTTTGACCGGTCCATCGAGGCGGGTCAGGCCTTGGGACAGAAGAACACGGGCTTTGCCATTTGGATCGCTTTCATGTACCTCACGCCCCTGGCCTCTGTAGGACCGGGTTGCTATATTCTTTGGCAGAACACCATCAATAGTATCGAGATTTGGAAAAAGCGCAAGGCAGGCCAACTCAAGACCGTCTGAACGCAAGAAATGATATACTTGGGGTCCGAATGCAAGTGGTTAAGAAACAAGGTAGGATAAGTATCTTGTGAGGTCTGAGCCTTGTTGTTATATAGGGGGAAAAATCCAAACGTTTTTGCACCCCAAGAGTCTAATTGAAATCCACGAGTCTAGTTGAAATTCAAGCGTTAGCAGAGCCCCAAATCCTTGTCAAGTCCAAAAATCCCGTTGTCCTGTCTCCTCCATCCTGCCTTCACAACAGGGGCAGGTATGGCCGTCCCAGATACGGATGCGGTCTGATCCACACTGGAGGCACAGGCGTCCCACCTCGGAACGGAAAGACGGGGCTGCGTCGCCTATGACGCCCCCAACGACCAGTGGCTGGAGGCTGTGGCAGTCGGGGCAGGTCATCGTGGAGATATGTTGCCCCATGAAGCCGCGTCCCTCATAGACGTCGGCCTCGTAGCCACATTGCTTGCAACGAAATTGCTTTTTCCATGCCATCCTTACAGTCCCTTGTACAGTTGCTCATATTTTCTCGCAACCGTGACGAAGTCGTGGTGGCGGAGGACGTACGTCCAGCTATCCTGTTTCAACAGGCCGATCAGTTCAGGACTAAATACCAACCATTCGAGCGCATCGTACACGCTATCATAGTAGGGTTCGACATTCATGATAGGTCGGTAAACCTCCTCGTTAATAATCTCGTAGTTTTCGGGTTCGCCACCTCCCACGCAGATCAAGCCATGTGCCATCGCCTCCAGGGGATTCATGGATGGCGTGTAGCTATAGAGCTGGTCGAGGATCACATCGCACCCGTTCATCATCTTCACATACTCATCGAATGGAACGCCCTCTGCCTTGCGAAGCACCACCTTGTCAGGGAATTTACGGCAGATATCTTCGGCAGCCCGTAGCATGATGTCCGTACCCTTGTATTCGCTCCTGCCCTTGCTGATGCCGATGAAGAGTTTGAGCGGCGGCGTAAAGTCAGAACTGGGCATTGACTCTCGGATGTGGATGGGGAAGGGAATGAACGTGGTCTTGTCAGGGAAGAGCGGCTGGTAGCAGGCCCAGTATTCGTAGAGACCCGCTACGATTGCGTCGCAGTCAGCCGCTATAAACTGGTTTAGCCGTCCCTTGGCCGTCCCTAGCCACTCGCGTCGCTCCTTGACGGCGTCGGCGTTGTTGCGCAGCTTCTTTCCGATGTTGAAGTCGCTATATCGCAAGGGCATTTTGGTGGAGTTGACTTCCACCCAGTAGTAGTCCATGCCGAAAGCTCCGAGCACCACTCGCTTGTTGTGCTTTCGGAGATAGCGATAGAGGAAGAACAAGCGTTCGGCCTTCAGTTCAAAGAACATCGGGTTGATGAGTTGCACCACGTCGAAGCCCCTGAGTCGTGGCAGGAGACTGAGGATGCGGGCATAGAGGCGCACGCCAGCCAACCGTCCCGTGGGGCGCGCCACATCGATGTCCCGTGGGTAGTTCTTCCAGAAGTCGCCATTGGAGCAAACCACCACATCGTGGCCCAGCGCATGGAGGCCTTCCGCCAGCGTAGCGTGGACATTGCTATATTCGCCTAGCAATAGAATCTTCATCTGACAACCAATGGAATTGAATAGAGTAGGACCTTGCGTCCAGCCTTGTTGTTCATCATCGTGGCGAAGAGGCGATACTTGTTGGTGTAGTGCTTCGTAGGAAGCGGATAGAGACCCCGTCGGCGCAGTCGCAGGAGTCCGCGCTCCAGGTGGCGAGCACTCCGCGTGTAAGTGATGATGTTGACGAGATAGTCCATCGTCAGTTGATCTACCCTTCGTTGCAGAGCAGCGCGGTCGTCAGCAGGTAGTCGGTCGAGTCGCTCGGTGAGCGTGTCTAGGACCGTCAGCAGGTCGTCCAGCCTCCTTGCTTTCGCACGGTTGTCGTCGGCCTCCATCACGGAACCCTCGCGCTTGCGGTAGTAGTAGGCCACGGCATCCGTATCGACCAACTGTTCGGCACGAAGCATCAGTTGCGGCGTAAACTCCTCGTCCTCCCTTGTGATGCCCTCGTGGAAGCGAAGGTTGCCGAGCAGCGAGCGACGGAAGAGGTAACCCCAGACGCAGGATCGCAGGTTGTTGTGGCGCAGATAGTCGCTGCCACTCATGGGACCCCGATCAGAGGCAGTCCCCATGCTCTCCTGTTCCTTCGCCGACGAACGGAAGACGACCATGTCCGCCTCTTGGAAGCGGATAGTGTCGAGACAGTGTTCGTAGCCACTGCGAACTAGACGGTCGTCGCCATCGACAAACTGGATGTATCGGCCCTTGGCGATGCCCAGTCCCGTGTTGCGTGCCGCAGCCGCTCCCTTGTTCGGTTGTCGTATATAGATGATTTGGTCTATCCCGTCGGCCAGTGCCGCCAGTGGCGAATTTATGGATCCGTCATCGATGACGATTATCTCCCGTTCCTCCTGTGTGAGCGAGAGGTCCATGATGCTGTCGAGCGATTCCCGAAGCATATCGACCGGCAAGTTATAGGTCGGGACGATGAAACTCACGAGCGGTTGCGCCCCATGAGCTGGTGTGTAAGATGGATGAGTTGGCATAAGCGTTTCATTCCTAATAGTTGCAACAATAATAGTTTGAGGCTGCCGAGGAAGCGTCGGCGCGGCAGTTGAGGCTCCTTTCCCGTCAGGTCATAGACCGACAGTTGAATGTTGAGCACGTGCGCATAATAGGCCGCATCGACCTCGTTGCCTTCTCCGATGTAGGCGAGGTGCGCGTCGAGCAAGTCCTGCAGTTCGCGTCCCGTGGCCTTTCGGGTGATTCCATCGGGGTTGTCCGTATAGTGGTAGAATCCCTCTGGGGTGGTGGCGATGACCTTGGCCGATTGCATCAAGGGTGGCAGCGTGTGGACATCCTCAAAGAGCCGTCCCACGGGAAAGCGTACCGTGTCGAATAGTCGGCGTCGGTAGATCTTGTTCCATGCGTAGGTGTGGGCGTAGGCGCGTCCTTCAAGCCAGTAGCGGGTAGCGTTGTCGTAGCGTCGCTGGGGGAGGAGAAGTGGATGCTGTTCGCTGCCTCCCTCGCGCACTATCACCGAGTATTCGAGCAGGTCGATGTCGGGTTGCGTCTGTAGGATGGGCAACAGACGAGCATAGAGGCCCTCGTCGAGGTAGTCGTCCGAATCGACAAAGGTCAGGTAGTCGCCTTGCGCCAGTTCTATGCCCGCATTGCGAGCAGCGGAGAGACCCGCATTGCTTTGGTGGACAACACGTACATGAGTGTCACGTCGTGACCATTCGTCGCACATCCGCGGGCAGTTGTCGTCGCCTCCGTCATCGACGAGAATGACCTCGAAGTCGTCCAAATCTTGCCGTAGAACCCCCTCCACACAGCGGTCGAGCGTGCGTTCCACATGATAAACGGGTATGATGATGCTTAATATCATAGATGAAATTACGCTGCAAAAATAATAAAAAGTTTTAATCTACGTTTACTTTATAGATGAAAAAATCGGGAAGATCTTCAAGTTACGGTAATATACTCAAAAACACGGGGCTTTTTGGGGGTGTTCAGGCGCTGAATATCCTCGTAGGCGTCGTGCGCAATAAGCTCGTGGCCCTCATCCTGGGGCCTCAGGGTATGGGTCTGATGTCGCTCTTCAACTCTACTACGAAACTCGTAGGCGACAGTACCAATTTCGGTATAGCCATGAGTGGTGTGCGCAATATCTCCGAGGCCTATGACGCGGGCGACGCCCAGCGCCTCAACGACACTGTCCTCATGGTGCGATCTTGGTGTATGATCACCGCCATCTTAGGCATGTTGCTCTGTGCGTTGCTCAGTCCTTGGCTGAGTCGCTTCACCTTTTCTTGGGATGGCCACACGCTCCATTTTATCTTCCTTTCGCCAGCCGTATTTCTTACAACCATTACTGGAGGAGAGCTTGCTATCTTAAAAGGTGCCAGACGGTTGCGCGATTTGGCTAAAGTTTCAATTTGGAATGTTCTTCTCGCTCTTTTGCTTACCATTCCGCTCTATTATTTCTTCCAAGATGCGGCCATCGTCCCATCCATCGTGCTGATGGCCCTCACCCAGCTTCTGCTCACTATCGGCTACTCCTACCATCTCTATCCGCTTCGCCTCTCGCTCTCCCGTCGCGTCTTGGGGCGAGGTATGAGTATGGTGCGGCTCGGCGTGGCCTTTGTCCTGGCAGGCGTGCTCGGTTCGCTGGCCGACTTCCTCATCCGCAGTTACCTCAACAATGTGGCGCAGATCGACACCGTGGGCCTCTATAATGCGGGCTACATGATGACGATGACCTATATCGGCATGGTATTCTCGGCCATGGAGACTGACTATTTTCCCCGTCTCAGTGGCGTCTGCGAACGCAGTTTCACGTTTTCTCAGACTGTCAACCGCCAGGCCGAAGTGATGCTCTTGGTCGCTGCTCCCATCTTGATTGCCTTCTCTTTTTCTTTGCCCATCCTCCTTCCCTTGCTCTATTCCCACCAGTTTATGTCTGTCCTTGGAATGATGCAGGTGATGGTGATTGCCATGTATTTCCGAGCCATCAAACTCCCCGTGCAGTATATTCCCTTGGCCAAGGGCGACTCCCGGTCCTACCTTTTGCTGGAGGGTATCTATTCTGTGATGATCGTCTGTGCCGTCATCGGTTTCTTTAGTCTGTGGGGACTGACGGGAGCCGGTATCGGCATTTCGCTCGTCTCCTTCCTCGACCTGCTGGTCACTTTCGTCTATGCGCGCTACCGCTACCACTACCATCCCTCCGTCGGACTGCTGCGTTGCTCTGCCGTCCAGGTGCCTTTAGGACTGCTGGCCTTCGCCGCCACCTTCCTGTCCTACCATACCGTGGCCTACTGGCTTGCGGGCGCCGTCCTCTTCCTTGTCAGCATGGCCGTATCGCTCCATTTCTTCCGTTCCAATACTGACCTGATGCAACATGTCAGTAGTCGTTTCTTGCGCCGTTTCCACCATGAGCAGCAAGATTAGCATCCTTATGGCCGTCTATAATGCGGCCCCTTATCTCCGCGAGAGTATCGAGTCGATACGTCGTCAGACATTGAAGGAGTGGGAACTCATCGCCATCGATGACGCCTCGACAGACGATTCGCGCGCGATTCTCTCCAACTATGCCGAGGCCGACCCGCGCATCCGTTTGATCTCCTTGCCCTACAATGGCGGACAAGGCAAGGCCCGCAACGAAGGACTACGCCAGGCCCAGGGCGACTACATCTGCTTTGTGGATAGCGATGACTGCCTTGCCCCCGACGCCCTGCAAAAGATTGTGGATCGCTTTGAGGCGCAGCCTGAGGCGGATAGTGTCCTTTTCCGCCTTGTCTTTTGGCATGCTGATGGCCGACGAGAGCCCTATCCTATGCAGGATACATACGACGAGGAGGGTAGAACTGCTTTCGCTGACAGTCTGACATGGAAGATCCATGGCGTCTATGCTGTCCGGGCTTCCATCCACCAACGTTATCCCTATGACACGTCGAGCCACGCCTATAGCGACGACAACACCACGCGCCTCCATTTCCTGGCTTCCCGAAGGGTAGTGGCTACTGATGCCGACTATTATTATCGCCAGCACGATCAGTCCGTCACGCATCGCATTGACGGACATCGTTTCGACTACCTCCTGGCCAACCAGAGCATGAAACGCCAGCTCCTCTCGCTCCAGGTAGATGATGCGCTCGTCTCGCTCTACGAGAACGAACGATGGAAAAATCTCATTGACGTCAGCCTCTTCTACTATCTCCACCATCGCCAGCTCAGTGGCGAGGATCGCGCGCGTGGACGCCGCATCCTGCGATCCACATGGGAAAGTATAGAAGTCCAAAGGCTCAGTCCCGCCTTGTGTCGCAAGTTTGGTTATAGGCCCATCCGTTGTAGTTGGACCATCTTCTGTTGGCAACTGAAGGCCTACTTTTTCCTTCGTGGATTGTTGGGGAAGAATAAGGGGAAATAGAAGCGCAGAGAAACAGTCAGCCAAAGAAACCTTCGCTTATCGGCCCCACGCTTTTACGTTTTCACGCGACAACAACCGAAACAAATTGGGAGAGCATTTACTCTTCCTTTTGTGTTTTGTCTGACAGATCATTAGGGAGAGCATTTACTCTTCCTTTTGTGTTTTTGACAGGTGGAAGGCCAGTCGTTCGTCTCCGTTCCAGCAATGGATCAGGCCACAGTAGGTGAAACCCTCTTTGGCGATAGCATGGCGCATGGGCGCGTTGTCCTGGTGAGTGTCTATACGCAGGGTGTCGTAGCGAGTGAGTGCAAAGCGGATGATATGGTGAAAAATGCCGTGACGGTCCCCACTGCTTGCGATACGGTGGATCGTGGCGTAGGGACGGTTGTCGGGCCACTGCCCGTCGTAGATGACAGTATAGGTAGGATCGTCTCCGCTTCTAAGGACAAAGGTGGCTACGGTCCGTCCTTCCGAGATACAGACGAAGCAGTCGCCATGCGCTATGTCCTCGCGAATCAATTCCTCGGCAGGATAGCCCTCCGTCCATTGGTTGGGATTGCCTTTGTCTGCCATAAACTGGCGGGCGTGGCGGAATATCTCTTGCATACGGGGAATGTCCTCCTCCGTAGCCAGTCTGATCTCCATGGGATGGTCTGTCGTTTCCATTTTCTACTTTTGTTTGCGTTTCTTTCTACTCGTATTTACGTCTCTCGCGCTTTTATACAGGAAGAATACAATGATTAGGACAATGACTATGCCCTCAACAATTGCTTGATAGCAACCTTCTCCGTGCTTAGGACATCACGAGCGAGAGGACGCCACTGATGGCGATATAAGCATAGGAGATTTTCTTCACGACATCGGTCGAGAGTCGGTGGAACACCTTGCTCCCCACCCATGTGCCAATGGCCACGGCAAAGATGCCATAGAGGAAGGCGTGGCCCACGGCTGGCGTGAGAAAGCCGTTGTGGATGCGGAACCCGAGCATCATGATATTGCCCAGCAGTAGATAGGTCATCGTCAGCACCACATACTCGTCCTTGTCCTTGGCGCAGGCCAGGAAGTAGAGTACAGCTGCAGGTCCGTGCATGGCGAAAAGTCCACCCATGACACCCGAGATGGTGCCCATGGTGATTTGTACCGGCAGCGTGGGCTTCACCTTGACATGCTTGCTGATGGCAAGAAACCAAAGGCTGGCGATGATGAGCATCACGCCGAGGATGCGTTTCAACAGGTGGTCGTCGGCGACAGAGACAAAATGGATGGAGGCACACGACGAGACGATGAAGGTGATGAGGATCGGCGTGAGCTTATACCAATCGATCTTCCTCCAGTTTTTGAAAGCCACGAGGATGGATCCTGCCATGGCCAGAATGCCCGATAGCGTTGTCGCCTCGCCGTAGGAGGGGAGGAGATAGGGCAGCCACGCCATCGTGAAGACGCCAAAGCCGAACCCGCAGACGCGCAGCACGAATGCGCCAGCGAGGCTCAGAAGAAAAATAAGTATCTCGTTCATCGTATGATTTTTGCAATTCGCATGCAAAAGTACGGTTTTTTGACGAGATAATGAACGTGAAATCAAAAAAATGAGGAGACGAGATAGGTCCGAATTCGTTTCTGACCCTCATCGTCTCCCCAAATGCCTTAAAGAAGTCCTATTTTTCTTATTAGAAGCGGTAGCCAACCGTAAGAAGCAGTTGACTGCGGTTGTTTTTTACTTCGCTGACCGTTCCGATATTGTCCTCTGCCGTCGATTCACGATCGACATAGTCCGCAAACGGATGGAAGTCACCCTTCTGCGTACTGTACTGGTACGCCAGGTCGATATTCCAGTTGTCGATATTGTAGCCCAAGCCGCAGGTGAAGCGGTTGGTTGCCTTCCAGTTGGTGTAGTCTCCGCTGCTGGTATAGTAGATACCCGGCGAGTGGACGAGGTTGCCGTTGTCGTAAACCCCCTTCACGCCCTGATCATCATAGTGAGCACTCTCGTAGTTGTAGCCCACACGGAGCGCGAGGTTGCTGATCGGCTTATATTCAGCACCCAGTTTGAGCAGGCTCACGCCCTTGAGCGTCTGGCTGGTGTGCTCGTTCATGTCGGCATCGTTATGAGAGTAGGTGATGACGTCATCATAATACCAGTCGATGCGCTGTCCGTCGATGATGCGCGTCTTGGTCGTGGAGTAGTCAGCATACTCATAGGTAGCACCGAGCGCCAGTTGCTTGCCGACGGTGTGTCCGAGCGAAAATCCGAATTTCCACGGCGTGAAGATTTTGTAGTCGTAGGACTCCACGTTGCCGCCCTCGACGAGCGAACCCGTGATAGAGTTGCTGTAGCTCATGGTGAGATCGTACCATGTCGGTGTCTGCACATAAGCACCGAAGCGGAAAGGCGAGGTCTCGATCGGGCGCACGATGATACCCAGTTTGAGGTCGATACCATCGCCATCCACCGATCTGATGTCACCATAATAGACCGGATAGTTGCGTCCTTCGCCCACCAAGTTCTCTGTATAAACCCCTCTGTGTCGGTAGTTCACATCCTTGTAGCCCACGGTCAATCCGAGATAGACAGCATCGCTGAGGTTGGCGCTGAGGTTGAAGTCATAATCACCGATGTAACCATAGTGCTCACGGTTGATTTGGTAGTCGGCTGCCGGGTAGTTATAGACCTCGCTGCCATCCATTTTGAATCCCTTCACGTTGAGGTGGTCGAAGCCCGAATACGCTCCGTCGTCGCCGTCAAAGGCACCGTTGCGCAACTTCTGATACGTCAGTTTGTTGGCCGAAGCATTGTTCAGTCGGTTGGCCGCCCCCAGCAGGAAGTTGAAGTTCTTGCTCTTGTGGTAGTTGAAGCCCATGTTGACAAACGTCCGTTCTCCAGCTCGCATGGCATAGACGAAGCCCACCTGGTCGAAACTGGCGTTGGTCTTGTCACCTTTGACATACGCTGGCGCATTACCCTGCATCACCAGTCCTCCCGATATTGTCACTTGACTGCGGCGGAAGAGGCCGATACCTGCCGGGTTCGACTGCATGGTACTGATGTCTGCGCCCAGCGCCTCCATCGCTCCACCCATACCGACGTAGCGTGCCGTACCGTTGAGGTCGCTTCCTGTCAGCTTCTCGTTCTCGTAAGTCTCCTGCGCAAAGCCAGGAAGCGTTGTCAGCGCTGAGGCTATCAATAGATATTTTGCTTTCATTACTCTGAGTTTTCTTGTCCGAAGATCCGTTGTTGGTCGTTATTGCACCTTAGTGGTCGTTGTTGCACCTGATTGGTTGTTGATGCGCTTGTACCACTCATGCCAATCATTCTGCAAGGCCCCTTTATCGGCGACCGCCAAAGCTGCCGTGGCTGCCGCCACCTCCGCGGCTTCCGCCACCTCCGCGGCTTCCGCCACCAAACGATCCTCCGCTACGGCTTCCACCGCCGAAGGAACCGCCACCGAAGGAAGACCGGCTACCTCCGAAGGAAGAACCGCGTGGCGAGGCTTGCTGCGGCGTATAGGACCGCGTGCCCGTGGTCTGCTGACTGGGATTGTAGCGGCGAGACCCGCCGAAGTTGCGTTCCCTCTGTGCGCCGTTGTACTCGCGATTCATGCCCGACGGGCGCGTTGCGCTTCCCGGCCGTCTTTGGTTGCCAAACGATCCCTGTTGCGAAGCCCCCATGCCGCGAGAAGGAGTGGTTGCGCGTGCCCGTATGGCCTACCCAAACCGTGGAGGGATAGCCCCATCCCCAGCCGTAGCCCCAGTAGCGCGGATAGTGCCAGGCCCAGTAGCTGCCGCCCCAGCCGTAGCGCCAGGACCAGGACGCATAGTAAGGCCAGCCCCACAGACTGTCATAATACCACGGTGATCGCCATCCCCAGGCCCAGCTGTTCGCATACCAAGGGTCGTACCAGTAGTTGGAGAAATAGGGGTCATACCAGCCGTAGAAGTTGTCAAAACGTCCCATGCGGCGACTGTAGGCGAAGTCATCATCATCGTCAAACGCATAGGGGCTGCTGAAAGGATAGACCGTGTCGGTGGAGAGCGTTCCGTCGGCGCCATAGAAGCCGATGATGTCGTTGCCCAGCGAGTCCGTGCCTATCTTTTGGTAATAACTTCCAAGGGTGTGACGGCGGTTATACTCGTCGTCGCTCATATCGAGTCCACCGTAGTAGGGTGCGCCGTCGCAGTCCGTCACTGTCGATTTGACCTCATCCTTGTCCACTGCCGGATTGAAGTAGAGGTCATCCTGTGCCATCATCCCCAGCGGGATGGCAGCGAGGAGTACTGATAGTAATCTTACGCGTTTCATATTTATGTCCCTTTCTTGATGTTCTTGGTGAATCGTATGCTCTGTCGAAAGCCTGCGTCCCTCCTTGCCTTTTCGGATCCTTTCTGGCCGAAAAAGGCCGTTTGGGGGCTTTCTTGTGCAAAAATACCACCTATTTGCGATGCAAATGTACGGATTTTCCCTAATCTATGGTAGGTTTTTCCCTAAATTTTATAATTTTGCACGTATCTTTTAACAGAGACACGACCGATATAAGAAAATAGCAATGAAATATACAGAGATTACCTTTACGATTACGCCTGATAGTGAGACGGCCCGCGACCTCGTTTCTGCTCTTTCGGGCGACTGCGGTGTCGATTCCCTTGAGGAGCGCGACGACCACCTCATCGGCTATGTTGCCACCGACTGTTTCGACCCCGTTGGGCTGCAGTCCGTTCTCGACGACTTCCCCATGCCCGATGTGAAGGTGACCTTTTCCGCCCAGCAACTGGAGGACCACAACTGGAACGAGGTTTGGGAGGCCCACGGCTTCGATCCCATCGACGTGGATGGCCGTTGTATTATCTACGACGCCAAGCGCGGACTCGAAGGCCATGATCCGTCTGTTTCCTCCGATGCGGCTTCCTCCGATGCGGCTTCCCGCGATGATGCTCCCCTCTATGTCGGTATTGAGGCCGTCCAGGCCTTTGGCAGCGGCACCCACGAGACCACCCAGATGATCGTCTCCTCGCTCCTTGACATGCCGTTGAAGGGCAAGCGCGTGCTCGATTGCGGCTGCGGCACAGGCATCCTCGGCATCGTTGCTGCCAAGTTGGGCGCCCGCGAGGTTGTCGGCTACGACATCGATGACTGGAGCGTGCGCAACGCCCAGCACAATGGCGAGATCAACGGTGTGGAGATGGAGATTTTTGAGGGCGACAAGCAGGTTCTGAGCCATGTGAGCGGCCTTTTCGACCTGATCCTCGCCAATATCAACCGCAACGTCCTCCTGGCCGATATGGACAGTTTTGTCGAGGTGCTCGCCCACGACGGTAGCCTCATTCTTAGTGGTTTCTACGAGATGGACATTCCTTTGCTCGAAGAAGCCGCTACTCGTCAAGGCTTGGTAGTGAGTCGGGTGTCTGCTCGCGGCGACTGGCGCTGTCTCTTATTACAACGACCTTCCGCTCAGGGATAGTCAGCTGCTTCAGGTCATAGTAGCTTCCGTTGTAGATATTGAGATCGACGTAGGTGCCAATGCCCGGCATTCGCCCTGCGTCGGTATGCTGCCAAAACTTCCACGGCCCGCGATAGCCCATCTTGCTCACATAGTAATGGGCTATCCAGTACGGGTAGCCATCGAAGCGCGAGTCGTTGAGATACTTCTGTTTGAAATTATAATACGTATAGATGATTGGCTTCACCTGGTAGTAGTCCTCCACGATGTGAAGCCATGTGAGGATGTTTCGCTGAAACTCCTCCGTGCTGAGATCTGCGGGTTTCGTCTCCACATCAAGCACGGGCGGCAGGTCTCCCGGTTCCAGCCGCACCATCGCCGTGAAGTAGTACGCCTGTCTGCGCGGCGACGACTGGTTGCTCCAGAAGTGGTACGCACCCCGGATGAATCCCGCCTCCTTGGCATTGTCGAAATTCTCCCTAAACCGTGTGTCGATATGGCTGTCGCCCTCCGTGGCCTTGACGAAGACAAAGCGTAGCGGATCGTGGGCCACCAGCGCGTTGCGCAGTCTGTGCCAGTTGATGTGGCCCTGGTGGTGACTGATGTCAATGCCGTGGATGGAGTACCCCTTCGGATAGTCCGGGTCGCCATAGATTGCGCGCCATCTGAATCCCGTAGGAGCGACGAAAGCCGCGTAGAACACCCAACTGTAGGCGATCATCACGAGTACGCCCACAGTCCACCTTGCCCTGCCAGGGAGCTGGCAGAAGGATTGGATCAAACGGTTGAGGAGACGAACGGCTTTCATGACTCTGTTGTGGATGTTCAGGTACTTTGGTTGTTGATACGGTTGTTATTGATTCGTTTGTTTCTGATTCGTTTGTTATTGATTCGTTTGTTGCAGCTATGGCAGTTGCAGCTACGGCGGTTGTAGCGGTCGCTTTTTTCTTTATTTTCCCATCGACCTCATCCCCTCCCGCCTTCCTGCTGAGCAATCGGGCAGGGGAGGGTGATAGTCTTATGGGATCGTATTACTACTACTTATTACTACTACTTACTGCTGCTTGTTATTAGTACTTATTGTTACTACTTTATTGTGACTTATTACTACTTCTTCTGTTGCTCTCTGTCTTCGTTGTCCAGTCTCAGCGTCAGCGTCGTTTGGTCGCAGACGTCGGAAGGTCCCCAGTACTGCACCGGTCCTGGATAGAGGTAGCAAGTCTTGCGCGCCCACTCCTCACGCCTTGCGGCGAAAGCCTGGAACGGACGCCCGTTGAGATTGACGAGCGCTTTGCGGATGACCGGGTTCAGTTTTCCGTTTCTGCGCTCCATGTTCATCATCATCGTCAGAGGCACGCCTCCCGGCACCCAGTCCTCTGACTTCTCCGTGAGATGCTTCACGAGCGCCATGTAGCCCGTCTTGTCGCAGGCGATGAGCATCGCCGCACTTGTGCCGAGCGCATAGCAGTAGTCGGCGTCGAAATTGGAAGGCGCCGCACAGCGTCCCTCGTAGCCGAAGAAATGGTGCTGCGCCGCATACTTGCCTACGAAGAGCCCCTCCTTCTTCCATTCCGCCAGTTTCACTCCCACCATGTCCGAGAGCAGTTTCTCCGTTTCGATGAGCGAGACCGGCACATTGCCGTGCGGGTCGCGGTCGAGGGAGAGCTGGAGCGCAACCTCCTTCGGCAGCGTGGCGAAGGTGGCGCGGTTCTTGCCCTTCAGATGGTCGAGGATATAAGTCCATTGCGCCTCCTCGTCCAGGTCTCGGTATTCGTCGCCGTTGGTCGCCAGCAAGTCGTTGAGATCCTGGATCAGACGGCCGATGGCCGGGATAAACTCGATCAGTCCCTCCGGCACCAATACCACGCCGAAGTTGTTGCCCTGAGCTGCACGATGCGCCACGATCGTGGCGATATACTCCACGATATCGTTGAGCGAAAGGTCCTTCTGCTGGATCTCTTCCGAGATCAGACAGATGTTGGGGTGCGTCTGGAGCGCACATTCCAGTGCGATATGCGAGGCCGACCGGCCCATGAGTTTGATGAAGTGCCAGTATTTGCGCGCCGAGTTGCAGTCGCGCGAGATGTTGCCGATCAGTTCCGAGTACGTCTTGGCCGCGGTGTCAAATCCGAAGGACGTCTCCACCTGGTCGTTCTTCATGTCGCCGTCGATCGTCTTCGGGCATCCGATCACCTGCACGCCGTATTTTTTTGCCGCGTAGTATTCCGCCAGCATGCAGGCGTTGGTGTTGGAGTCGTCGCCACCGATGATGACGAGCGCCTGGATATCGAGTTTGCGAATGATCTCCATGCCCTTCTCAAACTGATCCACCTCTTCCAGTTTGGTGCGTCCCGATCCGATCATGTCGAAGCCACCCGTGTTGCGGAATTGCTCGACGAAGTCCGCCGTGATCTCCTTGTAGTTGTGATCCACCAGTCCGCTCGGTCCCATGAGGAAACCGTAGAGGCGGTTTTCGGGATCCAGTTGTTTCAGTCTGTCGAAGAGACCGCTGATGACGTTGTGTCCGCCCGGCGCCTGTCCGCCCGAGAGGATGACACCCACGTTGACCCGTTTTCTCAGCATTATCTCACCCGGCTCAAAACTGATGAGCGGCAGGCCGTATGTGTTGGGAAACAATTTCTTGATCTCATCCTGATTGTCCACGCTGTGAGTGGGCTTACCTTCTTTTACCTTGACGGCGCCACGGAGAGCCATTGGTAGTTTGGGTAGGTAGGCGGCTCTCTCTTTCTGTAATGCGCTTATTTCCATAGAATGTATCTATTTGTGTTGACTAATCCTGCTTCTTGCAGAGAAGCTATATTATTTTGCAAAGTTATGGAATTTTCGTCAGAAAACGGCAAAAACCCCATTAAAAAAGAATTTCAAGAAGTTTTTTCCCCGATTCGTTTGCCGTTCCCCATTTTTTTCCTATCTTTGAACCATCAAAAGCAATTATTATCGTCTAATCGTATAAAAAAATTGAATCATGGCAAAAAGAAGAGAACTCAAACGCTCGATCAACTACATTTGTAGTGACCTGTTCGCAGAGTGCATGGCAGCATCATTATATAATGGTACGCCCAATCCCGAGGATGTGAAAAATCTCCTCACCTCCATCCTCACCATGCACAGCAGCTATATCTGCCGCGTCTCCCATGTGGAGCCCGGCATGAAGGCGAGCGTTTACTTCCAGGATCTCAAGACCCATTTCAACAAGGACGTCAACGGCGTGATCGACCAAATCAACGGTCTTCACTAACATTATATATAAAGGTAAAACACTCGGAAGGGCGACCCGGTCCCGCTCTGTGGCGGCTGGGTCCTCTCCGCTATTGTGAGGATGTGTCGAGGCCCTGGCTTTGACATAGCCTCCTGCGGCGTATAGCCACGGCTGATCGGTTTGGAAACCGAGTCTGTGCGCCCGTGTGTGGTCCGCCGCCGAGTGTTCATGTCTCACCAATGTTTGGCAAAATGCTACGAAATCTTTGTCAGTTTTTGCTCTACCGCCTGATGGGGTGGAGAAAAGAGGTCACGACCGATCTCCCCACGAAAGGCATCATCTGTCTCGCCCCCCATACCAGCAACTGGGACTTCATCATCGGCCTGCTCTATTCGCGCGCCGAAGGCATCTGGAGCAACTTCCTCATGAAGCGTGAGTGGTTCTTCTGGCCCCTGGGTCCCCTCTTCCGCCATCTGGGCGGCATTCCCGTTTGGCGCGACCGCCGTTCCTCCCTCACCGACCGCCTCGCCGAGTCCGCCCGCCAGGCCGACCGGTTTATGATCTGCGTCACCCCTGAGGGCACCCGTTCGCTCAATCCCGACTGGAAGAAGGGTTTTTACTTTATTGCCCAGAAAGCCGGCCTCCCCATCATCCTCTACGCCATCGACTACGAGAAGAAACTGATCGTCTCGACCAAGACCCTCCATCCCACGGGCGACGTAGAGAAGGACATGCGCGAGATCAAACTCTATTTCAAGGACTTCAAGGGAAAAATCCCCGAGAAGTTCACCATCGGCGAGGTGTAGGAAGTTCATCCTCGGTGAGGGGAAAATTTCCTCGGCGAGGTGTAAGAAAATCCCCATCGATGAGGGAAAAAACATCAGCAAGGTGTAAGAATTTCACTATCGGCGAGGGGGAAAACGCCATTGGGAGGAGTAGCCCCTGCGAGTGGAAAAGAGTTGTAGAAAGAAGTATAATAAAAAGAGGTGTAAAAAAGACTCATCATGTGTAGAAAACTGTTGGCAACGCTGCTTGCCGCCACTTTGATCACCCCCTGTCAGGCTCAGTCCACGACGTGGGGGAAAATTCAATACAAGGGTCGCCCTTGGGTTGAGAACGTCTCGCGCCCCAACACCATCAGCCACGGCCTCCAGGGTCGCCACCTCTCCCTTTGGGCCAGCCATGGCCGCTACTACGACATCGGCAAGGGCGAGTGGCGCTGGCAGCGTCCCTTCCTTTTCTGCACGACCGAGGACCTATACACCCAGACCCTCGTCGTCCCCTATCTCATCCCGATGCTGGAAAATGCCGGCGCCAACGTCTTCACGCCCCGCGAGCGCGACTGGCAGCGCAACGAGGTGATTGTCGATAACGACCAGCGATCCAGCGGCTATCTCGAGGTCACCACCAAGGAGCCGTGGAAACTCACGGGCAAGCCCGGCTTCGCCCTCCACGGTGGCACCTATGCCGATCTGGAGAATCCCTTCCAGGCTGGATCAGCCCGCCAGGTGAAGGCCCGCAAGCGCCGTAAGCGCCTCTCCGAAGCCTCCTACCAGCCCTATTTTCC
>OHHJ01000258.1_pt1 | contig 17439 bp, 21 predicted proteins | sample 1568041 | NCBI WGS metagenome assembly OHHJ01 (sample SAMEA3879573, study PRJEB24766) | human gut metagenome | biome: human-associated habitat; feature: feces | place: USA | collected 1985/1987
TCGACGCGGAAATCAGCGAGATGACCGGTCGTGTCCACAAATACCAGACAGCTTTCAATGCTATCATTCTCGATTTCCTGAAGGCTGATATGCTAGATGTCTATAAGGCAGGTTTCATCGACATGCGCAAGCAGTATCTTACTGTCGGCGTCAATGGCCTTACAGATGCTGCCGAGTTCCTCGGCCTGGAGATTTCTCCGAATGAGGGATATCGTGAGTTTGTCAATACCATTCTCGAGACTATCAATATTTCCAACAGGAAGGACAAGACCCGTGAGACTATGTTCAATACTGAGTTCGTCCCGGGCGAGAACCTGTCAGGCAAGAACTATAAGTGGGACAAGAAGGACGGTTTCTTCGTTTCTCCAAAGCACAATATGTATAGTTCATACTTCTATAATCCTGAGGATGAGGGACTTTCCATGATTGACAAGTTCAAGCTCCATGGAGAGGATTATGTGAAGTATCTCGATGGTGGCTCGGCTCTCCACATGAACATTGCCGAGCATCTGAGCAAGGACCAGTACAGGCAGCTGCTCAATGTTGCGGCTCATTACGGTACGAATTATTTCACATTCAACTGCCGCAATACCGTCTGCAATGACTGCGGATATATCAGCAAGGATACATTGACAGTGTGCCCTAAGTGCGGAAGCAAGAATTTGGATTACCTCACCCGCGTCATCGGTTATCTGAAGAGGATTTCTTCTTTCAGCGAGATGCGTCAGGAGGAGGCCGAACACAGATATTACGCTGAGGATTGTCAATGATAACGTACGTGCCGGAGATGACCAGTGTCGTGATGGAGGAAATTCCGGACAAGGTGACACTGGCTGTGGATATCTCGAATTGTACCGGACTGTGTGAAGGCTGCCATTCTCCGTTTCTTCGCACTGATATCGGACTGGAGCTGACGCCGGAAAGGGTTGAGTCAATGCTGGCAGACAATTTCGGTGTGAATTGTTTCCTTTTTCTCGGTGAAGGCAATGATCATCAGGCTCTTATGTCATTGGCTTCTTATATCCGATCATCGCATCCATCACTGGCCTTGGCCATTTATTCGGGAAGGGAAAAAGTCGAAGATGAGGTGTTTCAGGCTTTTGACTATGTCAAGGTAGGGCCTTATCGCCCTTCTTGCGGACCTCTGAACAATCCATCCACTAACCAGCGACTGTATCACGTGACGCGCAAGCCGGCCGGCCTGCTGTCTTCCGGTGACTCCGGCTATGTCCTGGAGGACATCACCTCAAGGTTCTGGCACAAAGGCATTGACCCTCTCCTTACTTCAAAATAGCCTTGATGGCTTTTGCCAGTCTTCCGTCAGGGTCGGAGAAGTGGTTTTCTGGGTTTATCTCGAAGTCAAAAACGAACTGCACATGGAACTGGCTGTAACTGTTGGAACTTACGAAAAACTGGCGGAAATATTTGGTGCAGATTCCACGTTGACTATATTCAGGAAACAGGTCAATGCCGTTAGAAGGGAATCCCAAAATCGAAGCGAATAAATCAAGAAAAAGCGGAAATGCGGCTAAGAAGTCGATTTTGCTGTAGTTGGAAATAATTGATATTCAATAAGATATTATTAAAAAGTGCTTATCTTGTAGTCAGAAACCTGCAAATAATTGAACACATGATAGGCAAGAAACCAGCGGAATACCAGATGTCCATCTTCGAAGTAGTATTGGAAAGTTTCATAGACATGAACCACGAGTTGGTCCTTTTGTCCAAGTATATTGACTGGACGGAAGTAGAGTCTGAATTAGCGGAGTACTACTGCGTGGACAACGTCTGCCAGAGTATTCCCATCCGGACAATGGTAGGTATGATGCTCCTGAAGAGCATCTACAACCTGAGTGACGAGGGTGTCGTGTCGCGCTGGCTTGAGAACCCCAACATGCAGTACTTTACGGGCGAGAAGGTGTTTCAGAAGCGCCCGCCGATGAACTCGATGGACATGACGAAGTTTCTGAAGCGTATTTGTGAGAAGGAGTGGAAAAAATCCTCAAGATAAGCCTGCTGGTGAATGCTGCCTAGATTACGGAGAAGGAGATGAAACGGGTGGTGATAGACAGCACGGTGCAGGAGAAGAACATTACATTCCCAACGGATGCGAAGCTTTATCGGAAGATAATAGACCGCGTATTGAAGGTGTCAGAGTGTGAGAATATTGAACCTCGTAGGAGCTATATCCTCGAAGTGAAAGCCTTGAAGTTGAAGGTTCGTTTCGTGAATCTCCCTATCTGGATGAAGGAAGGGAAGAAATCGGTGAAGCGTCTTCGGACCATCGCTAAGGCCGTAGTAAACGACATTGTGCATAAGATGAACGATATCCAGCTGTCATGTTACAGGGAAGATATTGAGTCGTACTTACGTGTAATCAAGCAGAAGTGTGGCGACAAGGATAAGGTATACAGCCTTCATGGGCCAGAGGTTGAATGTATCTCGAAGGGAAAGGAACACAAGAAGTATGAGTTCGGGAACAAGAGTGCGATAGCTAAGACCGGGAGCGGATTGATTGTAAGTGCGCTGGCGTTCCATGGCAATCCGTATGATGGTCATGCGTTGTCGGCACATCTGGAGCAAGTAAGTCGTTTGACTGGTTACACGCCGAAAGAGGCATTGCCTGACCGTGACTATCGCGGAAAAACGGGTTGGAAGTACAGAGATCAGTATCCCGTCATCCGGTTCTCGTATCCAGAAGGATACAGCGGGCGTGTACCTGATATGATGGAAGATCCATCCCAGAGACTGACACATAGTCCGGTATGCTCGTGATCACTGCTGCGTCGTTCGCGGTCCCTTCCACCAGATCATTCCGCAGGGCGCCGGTATTACATTCGCGATCGGGCCGGCCGAGTTGAACCTTGGTGAGAAGCAGGTAGCGGCCTGCGCAGTCTTCCATCTCAGCTTCCACCGGATCTGCAGCGTCCCTGCTGCAACGCAGACTCCCAGAATACTGACCAGAAATGTCGGAAATGCCTCGAAGGGCACTGGAGTCGGGACGTGTTCACGACCTAGTGTGGCGAAGCCGCTTTAGAGGAGCGAACTGGCTTTGACCGCTTTTATCTATATCGGCCTGTTCTCGGTAGACGTGGCGGACGTGATGGATAGAGTTGACGGCCATCGAATTCTGCTCTATTGACCCGAGAATTGTTGGTTATCTGGAAAATGAGTAAATTCGCCTTAGAAATCATCAAGGAAGTGAATATAAGCCAAATCATAGATAAATACACGAATTTGTCAGCCGGAGTCTCATATGACACGCTGTACTATTATATGCCTGTTTCTACTTTTCTCAATAGCGTTATCAAGAATGGAAAAATAACGCTTTGGGCTGGGCACGTTGATTACATGGAAGATAGGCTTGAGTTTGAGAAAGGCATGGGAATCATCCGTTCCATTACTGAGATGGATCAGGCATACGCATTAACGATTGAACATAGTATCAAGAATCGTTTTCCTTTCCAACTTTCTTTTTCACGAGCAAAAGACTGCTACCCAATGTGGAAGATTTACGGTCATGGAGAGCTTGCCGTTATGCTTATGCTGGATTACAGCTTAATGAAGAAGGAGTTTGAGTTTATTTCTGAATGTATCTATGAAGACTCAGAGGAGTACGAAACAATCAAGAGTTTTATTGAAGGAAGGGAGTGGCTTAACCGAAAAGGGCAGCCAAAAAACAATCAGGTTGAGTCTTTCCTGCTCCAATTTCCATATCTCGCAAAAGACAAGCACTATGCTTACGAGCAAGAAGTCAGAATATTCCGTGGAGTTCGAAAGAATGACGACAAGTTGAACTATAAGATATCCGGTAATATAGTAGTGCCATACAAGAACTTCGTTTTCCCCAAGGAGACACTAAAGGGTGTCATGATAAGTCCTTGCACTGACGAAGAGTTTCAGTTGAATAAAACAACAATTAGCTTAAAGCTGATTGAGTACGGTTTTACTCATCTTCATTATTCGAATCCCTTATTTGAGGATAGCATTGTTAGATCTGAGATATTAATACGGAGATGAAACAATAGTAAGCATTCGGTAAACCCTGTCTTTTCTGCATAACTCCACCGGAGTATTTTTGCGGTTCATAAATAAGGACCCGTATGGAAACGATAGACACATTTAGGCCGAAGTATCAGTCCTTCCTTAAGAGCAACATATCCGCCAGAGCCTTCTGCGGGCAGATCGGAATGAATGAAAGCCACTTCTATTACTGGCAGGCCAAGATCTGCAAGGAAGCGGCGCGCCAAAACGGAGGGTTTCTTCCTGTGAACATCAACAACCACGCAGGGAAGTTCGTCCTCACCGGCGGACAAGGGATGAACCCGATGAAAATGACTCATCCCGTCTGCGAAATCGTCTTTCCCAACTGCGTAACTGTCCGCATGTCTGGAGAGATCTCCAATTATTTTTGCTACCTTTATATATAGAAAAAGGGAGCAAAAATGAACGAGGAACTCAAGAAATATCAGGACCTTGTGTCCGGACTGATGCAGAAGTTGGACGCAGCGTGCCAGCCGTCTTGAGCACGAACTCTCCCAGTATTGCGAAGGCAAGTCCCTTGCCGACCAGCTCGTCGAGAAGGATAACATAATCAATAGGCAGAAGCAGACGATAGACAAACTCAACGCACAGCTTGATTGGCTCAAGAGAAAGGTCTGGGGACGATTGTCAGAAAAGAGGTCTTCGTCATATTACCCTGCGCAGCTCACCTTCGACTTCGGCGAACTGAGTGTCGGCCCCGAAGAGGAAGCGGCATACAGGAAGGCCCATGAAGAACTCGATGCTTATCACTAGCAACGCAAGGACGCTGCTGAAAAGCGCAGGTCCGAGAATAGGCCTTCACATAGGCCCATACCTGATAGCATCAGGCGTGAGCGCATTGACATCTATCCCGAAGGCTACAATGAGGAAGAATGGGAACTGCTCTCGGACAAACTCAGCGAAAGGAAGGTCGTCCTCCATCGCAAGCCTACTGAGTATGTCGCCATCGAATACGTCCTCCACAAGGCAGTCCGCAAGGATGACATCGAGAGGACAATCAGGTGCGCAGCTGCTCCTCAGGCTCCAATCGCTAAAAGCTATGCGGGTTCAACCGTCTTGGCAACCTGATGGTGGGCAAATATGTTGACAGCCTTCAGTTCTACAGGCAGATAGAGATGATAAAGCGTCTCGGGATGGACATTCCACCGGACACCGTGAGCGACTGGTTCAAGGATGTCGCCGACCTGCTTAGGCCTCTCTACTACCGGATACGTGACCAGGTGATGGATACCGACTACATTCAGGCCGATGAAACGACGGTGCCGATAGTTGACAACGAGAAGCACAGGACGGTCAAGGGCTACCTCTGGCAGATATGCGTCGTGACACGAAAACTGCTTTTCTTCCATTAAGACAAGGGCTAGCGTTCGAAGGACGTGGCACAGGGGCTGCTCGCACACTTCAGGGGCGCGCTCCAGACGGACGGCTATGCCGTGTACGACTATTATGAAGGCAAGGACGTCGTCCTGTGCCTTAACTGCTGGGCCCATACGCGACGTTATCATAAGTATGATATTATCAAAAGAGCGAGCGCAATTCATGCGTAACTTATTGACATCTAATTGTTCTTTTGATAATGATTGTTGATAATATTTGCATCGGCAACGTCGCCGAAGTAAATATAAATCAACATGGAAGATAAACAGATTACTAAAAATCAACTGCGCAGCATCCTAGAGGACGGACTGCGCATATTACAGATGAGCGAGGCAACCATCGAGCGTCGCATGCTAGACCTCAGAGCTCTTGTCCGATATATGGAGGAGAAGAAAGTCGAAACGTATAGTGAATGTGTCGGACAAGCTTTCTTGCAAAGTCATGCATTGAATGAAAACATTAGTGACTACTTGAAGTCCCGCAGAAAATCATTCATCAGAATCCTTGACACGATTGTTAACGACAAACCTTATAAGCCAAAGCCGTCAAGATGCAATCTATATCCTCTTTATGGCGAAATTGGAGAGAAGGCTGTCGATTATATAAACGACAGAAATCGAGCGGAGCGCTTGTCAAAACAGACTCTGAATGACTATAAGTACCATCTTTCTCTGTTCACTGAACACATGTACGCGTCAGGAATAGATTGCAAAATGCTTTCCGAACAATCTATATTATCTTTTGTTTCATCCTATCAAAACTCCAGACCAAAAGTCATAACCATTGTGAAGAAATTCCTGTTGTATTTGTACCAAAAAGGCTTTGTAAAAAATGACTTGTCGGAGTTATTTGCAGGGATACGGGAGCAACGGCATGAAAAACTGCCATCATATTATACCAAAGAAGAGATTATGAAACTTGAGCAATCAGTTGATAGGAGTAGCGCCTTGGGCAAACGCAACTACGCGATAATCCTTCTCGCTTCAAGACTAGGGATGAGATCCTCCGACATACGGAATCTTACCTTCAAGGAAATAGACTGGGATAACAATACGATAAATCTGACACAATACAAAACCAGGAAAGAACTTACCTTACCATTATTAGCTGAAGTCGGTGACGCAATCATAGACTATGTCAAATATGGAAGACCTGTATCCAAATCCAAAACCATCTTCCTTTCCGCACATCCGCCATATGGGCAAATCTCAGCATCAGGAATTTCATCAATTGTGACATGTTGTATATATGAAGCCAATATCGAATACAAAGGGAGGCATCATGGCGCTCATGCTCTCCGCCATAGCCTTGCAACCGCTTTGATGAATAATGGTGTTCATATGCCAGTGATATCGGAAGCATTGGGCCATGCTGAAACACAGTCAACAATGTATTATCTAGGGATTGATGTTACTCATCTACTGGAATGCTCATTGGCCGTCCCACCGATAAATGATGCTTTTTATACACAGGGAGGAGGAATGCTTTATGAATAATGGAATCTTCTATCATAGTGTGTTGGCTGCATATATGGAAAGTTATCTTGAGCGGCAGTATGCTCTAGGTCATAAGGCCGAAGATGTCAAATACAGTCTAATAGTCATTGACAAATATCTTTCTGAAATCGGATTGCGCAGCGAACATATAAACAAACAGACTTACGAAAAATGGCTGGCTTCGGTATCATGGCAGAAACCCACCACAATATACCAAAGGGCTTCTGTGTTCAGACGGTTATTGCTATACATGTCAAAACTGGGCATTGAATGTTACATACCAAGGCTACCTAGAAAGCATCAGAGCTCAACAATACCATACATCTTTACTAGCAATGAGATACGTGCTATCTTCAATGCCTGTGATAATATTATGATGAAGGAGCGTCAGACCTCAAGTTGCCTGATTGCAATACCGGCCTTGATGCGTGTCCTGTATAGCACCGGCATGAGAATAAGTGAGGCGCTTAGCATAAATAATGGTGACATTGACTTCGAAAGACATGTCATAACTCTGTATAACACTAAAAACGGATGTCAACGCCTTGCACCGATAAACTCCACTCTTGAAGTTGTCCTTAAGCAATATATCGGATATAGGAACAGGTTGCCATATCCGAACATAAATGCAGATGAAAGTCCGTTGTTCACTTCGTCGATCGGAGAACGTTGCAAACGGAGGGTTATTGGCAAATACTTCCGAACATTACTTAAATGTGCCGAAATCTCATATATCGGGAATGGTAGTGGTCCACGGTTACATGATCTAAGACATACGGCATGTGTGCACTCTTTGAAAAAAATGACAGATAACGGCATCGACGCCTATTGTTGTCTTCCATATCTCTCAACCTTCATGGGTCATAAAAAAGTCATGGATACAGAATACTATCTGAGGCTGACAGAGGAAGTCTATTCCGATATTGTAAAAAGAGAGTCTGGAGTGACATCCTGTATTCTATCCGTTGCACAATTGGCACTAAACAACAACGAAAATGGACAGATATAAAGACTTCGCCACTGAATTGGAACGCTTTTTTCAGGAATACCTTGTCAAGGAATCCGGAGCAAGTGCACACACTATACGCTCATACAGGGATACATTCGTTCATCTTATAGACTATATTGAAGCCCAAATGCATGTGAACCCTGAAAAGATATCGCTTTCAATGATGACCAAGAGCACCATGACTGCTTTTCTGGACTGGCTTGAGAGTGATAGGTCTTCTTCAATCAGAACAAGGAATCAACGTTGTGCAGCATTGAAATCCTTCTTCAGGTATATGATATACGAGGATCCCACTCATATGTCGCAGTGGAAGGAAATATCTTCAATCAAATCCAAGAAAGGCCCGAATGGAAGACTCGACTATCTAACTATAGATGGAGTCAAATTGCTTCTGGAGCAAGTGGATACGAACTCAATCAGAGGTCGTAGAGATCTTACCATGCTTATGCTTCTATATAACAGTGGAGCTCGTGTAGGAGAGCTTACTAGTTTGACAGTATCATCAGTCAGGGCAGACAAACCATATGTTGTTACACTTATCGGCAAAGGGTCAAAGAGGCGAATTGTTCCTATTGATGAAGATGTCATGAACCTTGTTGTTGCCTACTTACATGAAAACAATCTCGACAATCCATCAAAAGGAGCATACCCCCTTTTCAGTAATATATGGGGAGAACCTCTGACTTCATCTGGAGTTGCGTACGTAATCAATAAATATGCAGCACAGGCCAGGATACTTCATCCGAAACTCATCCCATCCAAGATAAGTCCACATATCTTCCGTCACTCGAGAGCGATGCATCTGCTTCAAGCCGGTGTTAACCTCGTTTATATAAGGGACATACTGGGACATGTGTCCGTTAAAACCACTGAAATCTACGCTCGAGCCGACTCTGGTCTAAAAAGGGACGCTCTGGAAGCCGCATATGTAGACATGGGCATACATGAGCCAGAACAGAAGAGTTGGGAGAAGAATCAAAAGTTACGTGAATATCTCAAAAGCTTGGCTTAAATATGGAATGTTATCAGAAGCAGTCTTGCAAAGAAGACATGTTATAGCGCATTGAAATCATGCTGCAGCAAGTCTGCTTTTGATAATATCATACTTATGATAACGGCGTTTATCAACAGCTTATGATAAACGCCGCGGGTTCGACAGGAGTATGAGCAATGACGCGGCACGCTCGAAGTACGCCATAGAATAGATTGGCCTCCTGTATAAGGTCGAACGTAAGGCCGATGACGAGAACCTGACATACGACGAGCGACGGGACCTCCGCATGCGTCTTGCGATCCCTATACTTCAGACGTTTGAAGTATGGCTCAAGAACGAGGCCCCCAAGATCCTTCTCAAGAGTCCGATAGGCAAGGCCATCAACTATGCGATCGACCACTACGACCGCCTGTGCCGCTATGTCATCAACGGCAGGTACAGGATAGACACCAACCTCGTCGAGAATGGGCAGCGTCCAGTCGCGCTGACGCGCAAGAACTACCTCTTCTGCAAGAACCACGATGCGGCAGAGGATGCGGCTGTGATGTACACAATTATGGGCTGCTGCAAACTTACGGAGTCAATGTCGAAGCATGGCTGACGTACTTCCTTGACCACGTTCACGAGTACGACAACGACTACAGCCTTGACATTGCCGACTTCTTGCTGTCCAGTCTGGTCTCCAAAGGCCTTTTAAAGGCATCGGAGAATCTCCGATAATCTTTAGAGAGTCTCCAATATCTTTCGAAGAACCTCCGAAAATCCTTGTAGAGACGTCATAGTCTCCGAAATACCTACACGTGGTTTACCGTATGCTTACAAACAATAAGTGCCCTAGGTAAGAGCTACTTGGAGTGAATAACAATATTATTTCTAGAGGTCGAGAATTGCCTGATCCCCACCCTCCTGTAATATCTAATCCTCTTTCTTTCTCAGAAATGTTATCGACGGAGTAGAAGGACCATGATTATTCTTCATTGACCATTGGAGACAATACGGACGAGAATAATCTGTTATCTCTATACTGCTTCCAAAATGCAAACCCCGCGCTTTGTCCAAGATTCTTAAGAATGAGAAACTGGCACCAATAGTATAATTGTTTGAGAAGGAATGTATCAATTCAGATTTTCCATCTTCGGCCACATATGGCGTTATCTTCATTTCCTCTCCTTGCCCCCTCCCTTGTGCTTGATTAACAAGAGCTACAATGTCATAATTTGTATGTGAACCCGGAAGGAAATATATGGCTTTGTCTGCGTGAAGGACAGTCAACAAATTGATCCAGTGGAGGTCCTTAGGATTTGAAATACGCACAATTAATTCTTTCCGATTACCTATTTTGTAGTATGCCTCATCGTAGAGGACAATAGCACATGTTGGGTAGATAGGGAGAAACAATAACAAACCGATTGCGCACAACCCATAATTAGCTATCTTATGCAATTCTAGTAATGGGTTATATTGGATAACCGGATCATCTGACGTAACAAATGAGCCTACGCCCTCATAAACGAGTATTTTGCATTTCAAATCAACTGTAATATCCAGTGATGTTTTGAAATTGTATGTCAATAGTTCAACGACGTTTTTTTCGGTGTTCTCATATGCATCAATCTGTTTCTTTAGGCTATCTGCCATGCCTATCGAATACAAATACTGTCTAACTTGTTCCATTCCGTCCCGGACTATCCTTGCCTCATGTTGAGTTCTCGTTTTCTGTAAAAGGAGAAACGATCTTAGCAAAAAGAAATCTTTCTGGACAAGGCTCTTATATTGGCCAGCAACCACTTTGCCGATTGCAAGACGGCATTCCCCCTCAAACATACCTAACGCCTTTTCATATTCCTGATCCTGGTAAAAGTATGATTTGCTGCATTGGTTTCTTATAGAGACGTTGGAATACAACAAAGCGTTTTCTTTCAGACACATCGATATACTTTTCTTGTCTACTGAAAAGTTTTTCAAGAAAAACTGGGGGACGAAATGTTGATTCTTGTTATTCGGCATACTTATAATAATCCTTCGAGTAATAATTGAGCCATCTTCACTGGTACTAGAAAGTTTCTCAAAAGACAGTCTAATAACTAGGTTTCTCTAAAAGACTTTCAGGTTCTCATTTTGGACAAACGGGAATTCCTGCGTTCCTATGAACGAGTACAGTCTACTCTGCGGGAATAGGAGACCCGCTGCGGACTTCTTAATTTTGAAACTGACAGCATCACCGCCTTTCTTCGGTTTTCCAGTGACTAAGTCCACCTTGGGACGCCCAAGAAGAAGATCTACAGTAATCATGCTCTGCTCCAAAAGAATATCGAACTGGGAAACATTAGGATTGCGCGTATGCTCAATCTTATTGAAGCGGAATTGCTCTTGACCAGAATCTCCTTTACGGGAATCCACCTCGATCCAGAACGTTTCGTGGTGTTTGGTTAGCAAGCACTGATGAAGTGTCTGGAGTCGCCATACTGCAACATCTGCCATTTTCTTGAAAATGTCTACATCAATTCTGCGGTCCTCCTCTATTTCAAGAAGATTATTGGGATAATTCATGTTAAGCCGCAGGTTCTGTGTATTTGGCGCCGCACACTGGAGAGTATTCCTATACGATTTGACACCACCACTCATGTAACCATATTTTTCAACAATCTCAGCACCACTCTTCAAGAAACTGATGTCCCAGTCCGGAACTTTGCAGAAGAGATTCTTTCTGATGCTGGGCCGTTGGCTGCGGAAACTCTTCAACTCGATACCCTTATAGTCCGGTTCACGGCTCGCGTTCATCTGGATACCAAGTAAAGCTTCAACCTGACGCCCAATGGCTGTATCAGCTCGAAGGTCGGTATCCAACCACATTCCTTTGAATTTCAGTAAACGATATAACAACTCTTCGGAAACAATGTCCGCATAGTCTGATAAGCCTTTTACCAGATTGCGGATAGGGTTTTCAATATCTGTTTCACAAGAACGGGGAATATTAATCTTAGTAAGGTTTATCACATACAACTCGTCCGGATTCCGGGCAATGATAGCGTGTATGTCATCGGCTTCAGTCGTATCTTTCAAGCCGTATATCCATAGGCGAGGATCACCTTCCTTAGTAACAGGGCGGTAAAGTGACGTCGTAGTTTTAATAACCTTTCCGCCAGTGAGAATGAACGTTTTTTTTGTAACCTTGTTCTCGGGGCCTTGAGACTGAAGTTCGTAGTCGTGGATATTGTTCTCCTTGAAGTATGTGCGCATAGGTGTAGTGGCGTCAAGAATTGATTTCTTAAGGCCGGTGGTCGTGATTTGAACCTGCGTAAATTTGACGTTGTGATTGACAAGATACTCCATGTTCGTTTTCTCGAACGGAGTAAAAGGACGCATATGTATCATGTTATTTTATCGCTTTAAGAATTGTGTTACCTATTGCCCTAGCCATCAGCGGAGGAACAGCGTTTCCAACAAGGGTGTACTGTGGAATCTCAGACTTGCGTTTGTCCCCACCTGTCTGACGCTTTCCCTGAAATACGAATGTATCATCAAAGGATTGTAGACGAGCCATTTCACGGACAGTCATTGCCCTAAACTGGGAATAATGGATGAAGTCATCTGGCATCGTGACGACCGTGGGACTTTGGCTCGTGGGGTCAAGCACTGTATAATTACGCTTCTGGGATCTGAGATTCTCCTTCTTTAATTCTTCCTTGCAGGCTTCGTTATATTCGCCATGCTTGGCAATAATTTCAAGGCGTCTCTTGACGTCGGTGCTTTGGAAACTTGTCTGATGGTTGAAGAGTTCGTACTCGACGTGAGCTAGATTATTCCTCAAATCTTCATCATTCCTGACATAGAAAGGTTTGCAGTCGAAAGTGAAACGGTGGCCCAAGCGTCCTATGCGAGACCACTCGTAGAATGTGTGCTTCTCTTCCTCAGACTCAAGGCCTCCTGTTAAGGCCCGAGGGCGTACAAGGCCATCAAGTTTCTTGTTTTTCTTCACCTTGCCATATTCGGTCCGTGTTTCACCATTGCCAATAAAGTCAAGATCGGAAATAGCCTCGAATACCGTTACTTTCTCGTCTTGGGATACTGTTGCAGGAATATCCGTGATAAGATTTTGATCATTTCGGCATCCAATGAACAAGACGCGCTCTCTATTTTGAGGGACACCGTAATTGGAAGAAAGGACCACAATAGGACGATCCACACGATACAAGCGAACCTTGTCAAGAATCATTTTAAACTCTTCTAATGATCCATCTTTTTGGGCATATTCTGCGAGGACTGTGAAACTTTCGTCTAATGTCATGGCGTAAAGTTCAATCATGTCCTTAAACAGTTTCACGTCATGCTCTTGTTTTTTTAACTCCTTGACGTTGTCCAATGCGAAGAAAATCTTCTGGATGATAGCTTCATCTTCCATTGCTCCGATGAAGTCATTCATGCCATGGACAAATGCATCGTTGTCTATGTTGGATGATGTCTTCTCCTGAATAATTGCGCTTTGGATCGTTTGACGCTCACGGAAGTGTTTCAAGAGGCTCAGCCCGTGGCGTATAGTCGAAATATTCGCATCGGACTTGCTGATGCGATAATCAATATTGCGAGTTAGTACTTTGAACTGCTCTTCTATGTGGGCAAAGAAATCATTCACAAGAGCATCGGTCTTAGAATCATTCTCGATCTCAATGCGTACCTTGGCCAAGAGGCAAGCTTTTTCGAAAGGTGTGGCTGTCTTCCCTAACATCTTTTCAAGATAGCTCATCAATGCAGGAATCTGCTTTGAATCCATGATAGAACGGATCAAAGAAATGATTTCGTCTTTGAAACGCCCCTTGTCTTTGGTAAGGATTCCTTTCACGTTTTCCATTACAAAATACTTGGGCTTAAACTCCTCAATAACCTTAAGGTAGTGTTCGAAGAGGTTGTCTCGCTTGTCATACTTGCGCCGGCGGCCAGATAGACTGAACGATTGACAGCTGGGGCCACCGGTCACGACGTCAATAGTTCTTTTACCGACTCGTTTTTTTAAATCGGAAACAAACGTGTCTGACATTATATCCTCCAACAGGAAGTCCGTATCGAGGCCAAGCTGGTGATTATACCTCACGCGATGAGTTAATTCGCAGTTGGCATTGATATCGCTGGCTAGAACGAAATCATAATACTTGTCAGGAGTATAGGATTGGAGAAAACCTTCACTAATGCCACCGGCACCGGCGAATAAATCCAAAAATGTAATTGCTTTCTTTCCTTTAAGGAAATCTTGCTTTTGGGCCATATTATAGTTTTTATTGCGGTCAAACGTTCTTTTATTTGACAAATTTAACAATATATTGCGAGATATAAATCAATCCGGGTAATTTTTTTTTAAAAAAGTCTATTCTAATGCGATCAGGGCTGGAATTCTGCCCGACAAAAATCACGAAAAAATATACCATTCTATCGCTATGGATTGAGTTTTTTTTCGCTGTTTTACATATCTTGCGAAGATAAGCATTCTGAAACATGGTCGACATCAGGACAAAGGAGGAACGTTCAGTTCGAATGTCCCGAATCCACTCCACTTCAACGAAGCCTGAGATGAAGCTGCGCCACGTACTCGGGAACCAGAGATTCCGCTATCGGGTAAATGATAAACGCTTCCCCGGAACGCCAGATATTGTTCTTCCCAAATACCGCAATGTTGTTTTCGTTCACGGATGCTTCTGGCATGGGCACAAAGGTTGCCCCACATGCCATATTCCCGGAATAAACACGGCTTTCTGGACAGCCAAGATTACCCGCAACCAGCAGCGCGACCAGAAAGTCTGGCGTCAGCTGGAAGCAAAAGGCTGGTACGTCATCATTGTCAGGAAATGCCAACTGAAAAGCAATAGTCCAAGAGACAATTGAGTCCGTCGCCGCTGAAATCCGCCAAAACGGAGAGAATCTGCGGCAAGAGCGCCAGGACAGAAGAGCCTCCCGTGAGGCATATCGTCAGGAACGGAAGGCTCGAAAAGAGAAAGAGACTGCTCTTCTTGAAGAAATCAAGCATCACTAGTCTCGGAAGCATCGTTTTCCGTCGTTTCAATACTCTCTGCACTCCAGAACTCCAGATCGAAGTCCTCAATGAGCGCTTCCAACTCCTCGTGGTACTCGGGTGAGATGTACCGTGCGGCCTTCAGGAAGTCGATGCGGTGTTTCTTTTGAGATTCTTCGACTCCGCCCTGCGGACTCCGCTCAGAATGACAACCGCGGCCTAACTTGTAGCGGATGAGCCAGTCGGCGATGTCGATGTGTGCTTCCAGGTCTTCGTCCGTTGCATTCTACTGCAGGATGGGGCTGACGGTGATGCCGAGATGGGGGGTATTTGGCCAGCTGGAGATACTGGTGCATCAGGCCGGAGCAGATGATGGCGGTTTTCTCGGACTCAATCAGGGCAACCGGCATCCCCGGATGCTCGAGCAGGAGGTGTTCGCCGAAAAGTCACTGTGAGAGTTCCCAATCCTTCGGCAGTTGACCGGATTACTTCATCAGGGAATGGACCCAGATGATGCGGCTGGGTACGTTAGGATCTTTGATGCGATGACCTGTCTTCGGGTCATATTTCATCACCTTACCTGCGCGGCAGAGACCCAGTTTATCTATCTGGAAGAAAATGGTAGCACCGGAGCGAGTAACGCCGATGCGGTAATCCTCAATGAGGGACTGGACTACCATCGGATTGATGATGGTTTTGAGGAAGTTAATGAGGTCGGAATTGTGGTTGAAGTGGACGTTGTGGGTGACAACGTGCTCGGGGATGGTGCAGAGCGGCTTGTGTTTTATCTGCGGCACAAAGACTGGATGGCCGTCTCTCCAGTTCGTCCCTGACTTTAAATCCGAGTGGGCAGCGAAGAATTGCTTCGGAGTGTAGTGTTAGCCGCAGCTGGACTCGTGGTCGCATCGGCCTACGGATTCGTGCAGCGGGTCTCCGGCTTCATCGACATAAAGGGTGAAGCAGCGCTTCCGTCCACGGTGTCCTTGGCGTCTGCGCCCTCGGACGGGGACATGGACTTGATGCGGGCGGTGATCTCACGATAGGATTTCCCCTTGTCCAGCAACGCTTTGACGTTCTGGTCTGGGTGTTGTTGTCCTGCTCATTGGGCTCCAAGAGGTGGCTGAACTTCGAGCCGAACTCCTTGAATTTGTCCTGAAAAGGGCCACTTTCCACGGACATTTTGCAAGACGTGACGCAATCCCAAATGTTTGAAAGAAATCGAGGCCGGCTCTCCAGCCACCAAACTGTCTTAAAACTTATTGCTAGACTGAAATGCTCCGATCACTTATACAAGGTCGAAGACGGATTCCCGATTCTCACTGAGGATTGTTTGACTTTTCGGATAACCTCCTCCTGACCCATAGGAATAACGTGGAGGATTTCTTTTCTTTGCATAAACTGACATTGATCTCCCAAGCATTACAACAATGCGATTCCTCTTGTCGAGCGTACCGGAGGTGATAACTACGTGAGCAGCAATAAGTCCGTATCCGGAGTTCGTCTTAATCACTACAAATTGTCCGACGATGGAGTCATCTTGAGATAGACCTTGCGATTACCCTTTACCGTGAGACGAAAGGCGATATCCGGGTCCTCTACAAAGGTCCGGTTACCAAGACTTCAAAATAGCCTTGATGGCTTTTGCCAGTCTTCCGTCAGGGTCGGAGAAGTGGTTTCCGGGGTTTATCTCGAAGTCGTGCGCGATTCCGGTCTTGTCGAGGAATGACAGTACCTGGTCGGTGCATTCTCCCACGCGGCTCATGACGGGATGTTTCGTGTTGCTTTCGTTGTCGCCCAATGACAGGTATATGTAGTCGGGTTTGCTTTTCATTGTATTGGTGTTCATGAAGTCAATGAAACCGGGGTACCAGAATGAGGCTGACCCGCATCCGACTCTGTGGAATACGTCTGTCTTCCATTGGCTCCAGAATGCGAACAGCCCTGCCAATGAATATCCTGCAATGGCATTGACAGAACTCGGGTGTGGCAGGCTTCTCTCCACTTCCGGCATTATCTCGTCCAGAAGTTTTTCGAGGTGTGCTTCAGCATTGCCGTTGAACATCGGCAGTCCCTTTCTGACTCCCGGCGCGGGCCATGGTGTCAGTTCGCCTTCGAAGTCGAAGTCGTGTATGGATACGAGGTTGAATTCAGGGCATCCCATTTCTCTGCACCTGTTCCATACGTTGTGCCCGTCTCCGGCTACCGAATGAATATAAACCGTCGGCAGGCTTCTGTCAGCCGCGCCTTTCCATATTGTAGTTTTCATGTTTTCTCGTGTTGGGGAATTGTGTCAGGTTTTTCGCCGCAAATTCCAAGCCTGCAAGGGGCTGAACACTTGCAGGCATCATTGACCTTGGCGCGAAGAAAGGTGAACCTACAGGACCCACATGCCGGTTCCGTCCCAGTAGTCTTTGAACTCTATTGTCTTGACGGTCTTCTTCGAGGTGAACACATGTTTTCTTACAGGTGTGTACCATTCGGCTTTCACATATACTGTCTTGAAAGACTAGATCGGAAG
>OHHJ01000271.1_pt1 | contig 16952 bp, 13 predicted proteins | sample 1568041 | NCBI WGS metagenome assembly OHHJ01 (sample SAMEA3879573, study PRJEB24766) | human gut metagenome | biome: human-associated habitat; feature: feces | place: USA | collected 1985/1987
GCAAAATTCGGACTTTATTGGAGGCTTTCCAATACGGCCTGCATGGGATGCTTACCGACATCCTCCCATAAAATTCTTGGCTGTTACCCAAGAAACAGGCCGATGAATATTATCAAAGAAACGGGACATAGCCATCGGCTACGCCCCGTTTCTTATTTATAATGGTCAGACTCTCCGCCACTATTATTTCTGGCGGAAAATCCCCATTCCATATATGTCATTATTACTCAGACAATGACCAGTCTTCCTTCGTCTTGCGAACGTAAGAAGCATAGCGGCGCTGAGCTGCGCGCTTGGTCTCGTCATAGAGTTCCTGTGCCTGTGCAGGCAATGCCTTCTTCAATGAGAGGAAGCGCACTTCGTGGTCGAGGTAATCCTGGAAATCATCCCACTTCGGTTCCTTAGAATCGAGGGTGAACGGGTTCTTACCCTGTTCTGCGAGTTCCGGATTGAAACGCCACAGATGCCAGTAACCACAGGCAACGGCACGAGCCTCTTCTGCCTGGCTGCGTCCCATACCGCCCTTGATCTTCAAACCGTGGTTGATACATGGAGCGTAGGCAATGATGAGTGAAGGACCGTGGTAAGCTTCAGCTTCCTTGATGGCCTTGAGGCACTGTGCCTGGTCGGCACCCATAGCAACCTGAGCCACGTAGATGTAACCGTAGGTGGTCTGCATCAAACCAAGGTCTTTCTTCGTCACGCGCTTACCGGCAGCGGCAAACTGTGCGATGGCGCCGATTGGAGTTGCCTTGGAAGCCTGACCACCCGTATTTGAGTAAACCTCTGTATCGAGCACGAGGATGTTAACATCTTCGCCGCTGGCCAATACGTGGTCGAGACCGCCGTAACCGATGTCGTAAGAAGCACCGTCACCACCGATGATCCACTGGCTACGCTTCGTGAGATAGTGGCTCAGATCTGCCAACTGCTTGCAAGTTTCGCAGCCCTTCTCAGCACCGGCCTTGATCATTGGTTCGAGTTTCTCAGCTGCTGCACGGCTGGCGTCAGCATCGTCCTGACCTGCAATCCATTCCTGAGCTGCGGCCTTGAATTCTGCTGGAGTTTCTTCGTGTGCAATTGCTTCCTCGAAGATAGCCTGGATGCGGTTGCGCATCTTCTTGTTGGCCAAAATCATACCCATACCAAACTCACAGAAGTCTTCGAAGAGGGAGTTAGCCCAAGCAGGACCCTGACCCTTTTCGTTGGTGGTGTATGGCGTTGAAGGAATTGAACCAGAATAGATGGAAGAGCAACCTGTTGCATTGGCAATCATCTGACGGTCGCCAAAGAGCTGGCTGACGAGCTTCACGTAAGGAGTTTCGCCGCAACCTGAGCAGGCGCCAGAGAATTCGAAGAGAGGCGTAGCAAACTGAGAGTTCTTCGGATTGAGTTTAACGTCAACGAGATGCTGCTTGCTGGTAACGTTCTTGGTGCAGTATTCCCAGTTGGCAGCTTCGCCTTCCTGACCTTCGAGCGGAACCATTTCGAGTGCCTTGTTGCCCTTCAAGCCCGGACATACGTCAACACAGTTGCCGCAACCGAGACAGTCCATAACGTCAACCTGCTGCGTGAAGTGCATACCCTTCATAGCTGCCGGAGCCTTCATTTCGATGGTTTCGCCACCGAAGCCCTTCAGTTCTTCATCGGTGAGAACAAACGGACGGATAGCAGCGTGAGGACATACGAAGTCACACTTGTTACACTGGATACAGTTTTCCTTGTGCCATACAGGAACGAAGGCGGCAACGCCACGCTTTTCATAAGCGGCAGTGCCCTGTTCCCAAGTACCGTCTTCAGAAACCTTGAAGGCGCTCACAGGGAGGAGGTCACCATTCTGTGCGTTGATAGGACGAACGAGGTCAGAGATGAAAGCAGGTTCTTCGCGAACAACCTTCTCATCTTCTGGCAAGTTAGCCCAAGCGGCCTCAACCGTGAGCTGCTGGTATTCGCCACCGCGGTCAACGGCCTGATAGTTCTTGTCAACAACGTCCTGACCCTTCTTGCCATACGACTTCACGATGAATTTCTTCATCTGCTCAACGGCGAGTTCAACAGGGATAACCTCCGTGATACGGAAGAAGGCCGACTGCAAGATGGTGTTGGTGCGGTTGCCAAGACCAATTTCTTGAGCAATCTTCGTTGCATTGATATAATAAACAGTGATGTTGTGCTGAGCGAAATAGCGCTTCACGTTGTTTGGCAAATTCTGTGCCAACTCTTCGCCTTCCCAAACGGTGTTGAGGAGGAACGTACCGTTGTCACGCAAACCACGGAGCACATCATACATGTGCAGATAAGCCTGAACATGGCAAGCCACGAAGTTCGGGGTCTTAATCTGGTAAGTTGAGCGGATTGGATGGTCACCAAAGCGGAGGTGAGAGCAAGTGAAACCGCCCGATTTCTTAGAGTCGTAAGAGAAGTATGCCTGGCAATACTTGTCGGTGTTGTCACCGATAATCTTGATGGAGTTCTTGTTGGCACCGACAGTACCGTCTGCACCTAAACCATAGAACTTGGCCTCGAAGATGCCTTCGCCGCCGAGTGCCATTTCCTTCTCCAACGGGAGAGACTGGAAGGTCACGTCGTCAACGATGCCCAAAGTGAAGTGGTCTTTTGGTTCTGGCAAAGCAAGGTTGTCAAAGACGGAGATGATCATGGTCGGCGTAGTGTCGCAAGAGCCGAGACCATAACGGCCACCAACGATGACAGGACGGTTTTCAGCATTGTAGAATGCGTCTTTCACGTCGAGGTAAAGCGGTTCGCCATTGGCACCTGGTTCCTTCGTACGGTCGAGCACTGCAATCTTCTTGCAAGTCTTAGGCACAGCGGCCAAGAGGTGCTTAACGCTGAACGGACGATAGAGGTGAACGCTGACCATACCGACCTTCTCGCCCTTGGCGTTCATATAGTCGATGGCTTCGCGGGCAGCTTCAGTCACAGAACCCATGCAGATGATCACGCGCTCTGCATCTTCTGCGCCATAATAGCTAAAGAGTTTGTATTCACGGCCCGTAATCTTAGAAACGGCAGCCATGTATTTTTCAACGATTCCAGGGATGGCATCGTAGTAAGGATTGCATACTTCACGGTGTGCGAAGAAGGTTTCAGGGTTCTCAGCCATACCACGAGCAACAGGATGCTCTGGCGTCAGGGCGCGGTTGCGGAACTCGCTCACCTTGTCCATCGGAACGAGCGGACGGATATCTTCCATGTCCATCTCTTCAATCTTCTGGTATTCGTGTGAGGTGCGGAAACCGTCGAAGAAGTTGATGAAAGGAACGCGGCCGTCCAAGGCTGCCAAGTGTGCCACGGCTGAGAGGTCCATCACTTCCTGAACAGAACCTTCGCAGAGCATGGCGAAACCTGTCTGGCGGCAAGCCATCACGTCGCTGTGGTCACCGAAGATACAGAGCGAATGGGTGGCCAAGGTACGGGCTGAGACATGGAATACGCAAGGCAGCAATTCGCCGGCGATCTTATACATATTAGGGATCATCAGCAAGAGACCCTGAGAGGCGGTGAACGTCGTGGTCAGTGCGCCAGCTTGCAACGAACCGTGAACGGCTCCGGCTGCACCACCTTCAGACTGCATTTCCTGAACGTGTACGGTGTCGCCGAAGAGGTTTTTGCGGCCTTGTGCCGCCCATTCGTCAACGTGTTCTGCCATTGGAGAAGATGGCGTAATGGGGTAGATGGCAGCAACCTCAGAAAACATGTACGCGATGTGCGCTGCGGCTTGGTTACCGTCACAAGTAATAAATTTCTTGTTTGCCATAAACTTTTTAGAATGTGCCATACTGGGTGTCTGCATGCCAGAAGTTGGAGCGTCGCGCACACCAGCGCTTTTCTCCCAACTCTCTCTGCAGGTGCCCACACGGCTTGTTAACTATGTAGAATTGTTATATCCGAATATCTTTGGAGGCGGACTTGTAGCTACCGACAAAACCAGCTCCTGCCAGGAGCCTTGTCCCTTCTCGCCACCCGCCAACCACGTTCAAACGTCAAAACGCTGACAACTGATGGAATAAGTAGGTGTTCAAAATTGGTTTATACTATCCATGTAGGGATAAGCCAGTTAAATATTGCCTTGCCGCATTCTTTTGCCCCTACAACTGTCTTTCATCAGTCACGTAGCCCGCTACGCTCCTTCTTCAAGACAGCTGTAGGAACAAAATAATACGACAATTCAATATAAACTAATTCTGAACACCTACTTATCTCGTCGGCGACCTCTGTTCTTGCGTTCTTTGCTGCAAAGGTACTTACTTAGTTTTAATTTGCAAAATTGGCGTTGCAGAAAAATAAAGGGTTTTTCTAAAAAAACATTCTACGGGGCGCAATGCACGAGAAAACCAAAGCTTTTGATTCAGTTTTCAAGCAACGATGTCCTTCGCAAGCTTTTTTCTCCTCCCCTCATACTCCTTTTCTCAACACGCCTCTCGCCTTTTCGATGATGGTGTCTATGCTCCGCGCATAATCTTCCGACGTGATGTCCACCGCCACATCGGGCGCTATGCCCAGTTCTGTATGTTGCATCTCGCGGTTGAACATCGGGCAGGCGGAGAAGCGCAGGGTCCATCCGTTGGGGAGCTCCGACACGAAGGGCATTCCCGAACCGCCGCCGGTCTGGTCGCCCACGATGGTAACATTGGGCAATCCTTTCAGGTACATCACAAAACTGTTGGCGGCGCTATACGTGCGCCGGTTTGTCAACACCGCCACGGGTTTCTGCCAACGCAAGCCCTCGAAGGGATCGAGATAGATGGCTTTTGGCGAGGAGAAATCGTCGTGTCCGCGCCCTGTCTTGTGACACATATAGCCAGCGAGGGTACGCTCATTCACGAAGAGCGAAGCGAGTTTTTCTGCCGACGTAAGCATGCCGCCGCCATTGCTGCGCACGTCAACGATGAGCCCGTCGCAGAGCGCCAGTGCCCGCATCATCTCATGGAGGTTGCCGCTGCCAAACCCATTTTCAAACGAGGGGCAACGCACGTAGCCGATGTTGTCGTCAAGGATGCGATAAGACAAACCGGAAGTGATGGTGTAATCGGTGGTGCGTCCGAGATAGGCCCGGATGATGGAGTCGGAATAATTCATCGGATGGTTGTCAAACCATTCGCCGTAGCGCGATGTCCCCATAGCCGACGAGAGGTTGACATGCCCGTCACGGAGTTCACGCGTCAAGTCAGATAGCACCTCAAAGAGCTGCTGCCCCGTCAGTTTGTCATTGACTTGCGAAGCATACCGTCCATGCACCTCGTCCCAGTCAAGCCCATAGGCCGCTTTTTTATAGGAGAAAAAGCAGTAATGCTCGTCAAGCGTCTGCCAGAGCAACTCGAAATTGCCGCGCGGCGTGTTGTCGGGCACGTCTTCGGTGATGCAGGATGTCAAGAGAAGAGCAGACAACAATATGGAGAATATTTTTGGAAGATGTATCATACGAAGGTTTATAAGTAGGTGGCCTGAATTATTTTTTCACCATTACTAATCTCTGACGAGCCGTAGGCGTCGCGTATATCCAATCATAAACGTGTGGTTCCACGCATGATATTTCAATCCGCCGAGATGGCTTTGCACGATGTCGGCCTGATACCCAACAGACACCTTTGCCCCGAGCACGGAGATGCGGCAAAGGGTTGTCCAGCGCAATGAGGGGGCATTGAAGGGATGGGTGACGCGCACGTTGTGGTCGGAATGCCCCAAGGAGAACATTTCGTAATACGACTGCCCGTAGGTGGGGGTAAACGCCAGACCGAGCAACGGGACATCCATCTGCGAATTGACCGACCACTTCCGACGCCCCACGCGGAAAGCATAGTCGGCCGTCACTGAAGGTCCCACATGTAGTGCCACGCGCCCTTCTGCCGGATTGTTGCCGCCGTTAAGACTGTAGGTGATGCCGCCACCGGCCTCAGCCTGTCCGCCAACTCCCAGGCGCAGCCCCGACGCGGGGCACCAGTTTCTGTGCCACGCCACGGCAGCCGTGAAGCGGCCGTCATAGAAATGGTTGTCTTTGGTTGGCGAAGCGGTGTAACTGCCCTGGGCCTGAAACCATCCCTGCACCGTCACCTTTCCACGCCCCCATCGCGCCAACCGTTCGGAACGGTGGGCCACGGAGAACGCCGGACCGGTATATTCAAGCGGCGAAAGATAGGTGGCGAGCACATTGGCATGCCCGGCAGCAAAAAGCCAGTCGTGAACGGACTCTCGCGTGGAGGTGCTGTCGGAAACAGACTGCGCCCGCAACATGGCGGGACTTGCCATCAGCATCGCTACTGCAAAGCGCGTCAGATATTTCATATAAAAATCAAGTGTGTCGGAAATAATGGTACTTCTTCTCCGGACTAACCGGATGCAACGACAAAGATACAACAAAAAACAGGCCGACATTCAAAATCTCTGGTTTTTAGTAATGGTGAAAGAGCATTTTCCCCTACAAGCTACCTCGAAAAGGAGCAGACTGATTCTCCTACCTACCCCCAGAAAACACAAGTCGCAAATCCTGCATCCCAACTTGTCGGCGAACGCCGTCCCAGATTCATCCGTTTCATATCCCAGACGCGATCGTCTCTCGTCCCAGACGCGGACGCGCCTCCTCCCAGAGACGAATGCGTCTGGGCCCGCGTTCGCCAAGAGGCATAGGCATAAGATTGTGGAGGACAAATCCTTAGTCAGCATAGATTGCTCTTCTGTCTTGAATCTATAGGGCAAGAGGTGTTTTCCTGACTTCGTCTTTGCGTCACCAAAAATTAGGTGACGCAAAGACACTAAATATTGTTTATCAGCAAGTTATAAAATGCATGGGTTTTGAGTGACGAAGTCAGGAAAGGTTGTAAGGAGCTATTATCAAGAGAAAACCAATCGCCTTGTCTACTCGTTCCTTGCCTACTCGTTTCTTGTCAACTTGTCTGCTGTTTAGCAAGTTGGAAACTTGCTAAACTTTAATCCGTTATACTTACAAGTAGGTATTTTCAGCGGAATACCTATTTTTGGGTATGCTCTGAATTTGGCGGTTTTTCTTATAATTTCTATTTTTGCATTCGTGAAAAGAATCGTATTTGTGCAACCAATTTATGCGGTTTATATATAGGTATATAAAGTTAAAAATATTATTGTATTATGATTATCGAAAATGTTCATGCAAGAGAAATCTTGGATTCTCGTGGCAATCCTACAGTAGAGGTTGAGGTATTATTAAAGTCTGGCGTGGTTGGCCGTGCATCAGTTCCGTCAGGTGCTTCAACTGGTGAGAATGAGGCACTGGAGCTTCGTGATGGCGACAAGAGCCGTTATTGTGGCAAGGGAGTATTAAAGGCTGTAGAGAATGTCAATAACGTGATTGCTCCGGCTTTGGTCGGATTCTCTGCCTTGGAGCAGCGTGCTATCGACTATAAGATGTTGGAACTGGATGGCACTAAGACCAAGTCAAACTTAGGTGCCAATGCCATTCTTGGCGTATCGCTTGCTGTGGCTCATGCTGCTGCCGAGTATCTCCATATCCCGCTGTATCGCTACATCGGCGGTTGCAACACTTACACCCTTCCAGTTCCTATGATGAACATCATCAACGGTGGTGCTCACTCTGATGCTCCAATCGCTTTCCAGGAGTTTATGATTCGTCCTGTGGGTGCTCCTAATGAGAAGGAGGCAATCCGTATGGGTGCGGAGGTGTTCCATGCCTTGGCAAAGCTCCTGAAGAGTCGCGGCCTTTCCACTGCTGTCGGCGACGAGGGCGGTTTCGCTCCTGCACTCAATGGCATTGAGGACGCCCTTGAGAGCATCTGCCAGGCAATCAAGGATGCCGGTTATGAGCCAGGAAAGGATGTGAAGATTGCCATGGACTGCGCTGCCAGCGAGTTTGCTGTTCAGGAGAATGGTGAGTGGTATTACGATTACCGCCAGCTGAAGGACGGCAAGAAGAAGGATCCTAACGGCAAGAAACTCACAGCTGCTGAGCAAATCAAGTTCTTGGAAGAACTGATTACCAAATATCCTATCGATTCCATCGAGGACGGTCTTGACGAGAACGATTGGGACAACTGGGTGAAGCTTACGGCTGCCATCGGTGACCGTTGCCAGTTGGTCGGCGACGACCTCTTTGTTACCAACGTGAAGTTCTTGGAGAAGGGTATCAGAATGGGTGCTGCTAACTCCATACTTATCAAGGTGAACCAGATTGGCTCGCTTACTGAGACTTTGGATGCTATAGAGATGGCTCATCGTCATGGCTACACAACTGTTACATCACACCGTTCTGGTGAAACCGAGGATACTACTATCGCTGATATCGCTGTGGCAACAAACTCTGGTCAAATCAAGACTGGTTCGATGAGCCGTACCGACCGTATGGCAAAGTACAACCAACTTATCCGTATCGAAGAGCAGTTGGGAAATAACGCAGTTTACGGTTACAAGAAACTAAAATAGACGTGATTAATTATCGAATAAATCATAATCGACATTAATGGGCATGAACTACCGTGATGGTTGACCATGCCCATATTTTATATTTTCAAACAGAGCCGTGACACACGGCTCTGTTTGCACTACCTACAAAAGGGATTCTGCTATAACGAGAAAAGTTACATCATATTCTTAGTTCCTTGTTGATATTTGCTCTTGCCATCCGTATTCGGTCTGTACGCTTCTGTCCATGAGTGTGTTTTGATAGACTTCAAGAGCCACTTCATATACATTTTCTTTATTGCAGAATGTGAAACCGAATGGAGCGGTAGCCTTAACCAGAAAATAACATGCTATACTTATCCTGCCGATTAGTCAATATCAATCAGTTGGAAGTGCTTGTTGAAGGTAAAAAAAAATCTCGATAGGCACTCCCGGTGTCAGTTTGGCTTGGAAAGCAGCATACTGCTTATCCTGCATGGCGAACAGTCTTTCTTGAAGCTATCTGCCCATCGCGGAGCTACAGTTCTATAATCTCTCCATCTTCGGGAATATGAATGCGGTCTTTCTTGCCGCACTTCAAGACTTCTTCTCTAATGGCAGCACGGCTGACTTGATTGTGGTTGACACCTTCAAGATGGGTTGCCACGAAGGTTGCCCAAGGGGCCATAGTCCATGGCCTTCATAACATCAGAAATGTGCATGATGACGCAGTATGGAGTGTCGGCTACCTATCTGTTTAAACAGCGACTGTTGGCAGAAATTAAAAACGAACTTCTGTTCACCAGCAAGGCTATAAGCGAGATAGCCTATGCTTTCAGTTTCGCCGAACCATCCCACTTGATGCGTTTTTTCAAGCAGCAGACGGGCAAGACATGTAGAGAATTCCAAGAGGACTATAAGAATGGTGTGTATGAATGAGAGTTAGACATTATGACACAGATAGAAATACTGAAAAAAAACATTCAGAAGGCAGAAGCCATCATCGTGGGTGGCGCCTCTGGAATGTCGGTAGCAGCAGGTTTCCGCTTCTATTATATGAGCGATGCCACATTCAAACAGTAACCTACTGCTGAAGCACGCTTAGAGTTCCACAGACGATAGGTGAAGTTTTGGATAGAAGATTACGAATCTTCACAGGTGATGCTGGCGATATAGCCCAGTCGCTCAAAGAATTGAATACAAATGGATAGACAAGGACATTACAGAACAATAGGAAGGGACGAGAGAGCATACCGCTCTTTCGTCCCAACCCCTTTGCAGGATATTCACCTGGAAATGGATGAAGAAATGCAAACGCTGCTTGCTCAAGCACATGAAAGATTGAAGAATCGCAACCTCTCTGATATTGATGCCTTGCAGAAGGAAGAAGTTGAGAATTCCGTGAATCTGGTATATGGCGAAAAGAATTCTTTAGCCTTAGCTTTCTTTTAAACATATGATAAGGAAGACAAGAAACGCAAATTAGATGAACAAAACCTTCTTCAAGCCACAATATTTGCTGTAGAACGTATGCAAAAACTGCCTGTTAGTAGCCGATTGCTCAAGGATGTACATTGTGTGAAATCACAATAAATGGTGCTATCTAATAATCCATTGGTTACAAATCAACAAATAACCATATTTAAAGAACTGATAATTTTCTCACGTTCACCGCTGCCTTTTGTAGAAAGGCGCAAAAGCGGAAGACCATAACTTGAAAGGATATGGTTTTTCATCAAGTCGCGCTTATGTTGTTCCGTTTCGTCATTGTGATAGGAGTAGCCGTCCGTCTCAATGGCAAGTACTGGCAGCTTGCTCACTCGGTTGATGATGAGAAAATCCAGATGTGTGTTGTAGTTTGAAGCATACTTCAGTTCTTCTGCCGACATCATGGAAGTGTCTTTCACAACTTGACGTAAAGGAACATGGCACAGCACTTTCAAGAAATTATATGCGGCATCGGATGCCAATACTTCACCAATCAAGGAATAGGTCAGGTTCTCTGATACATACTCCGATATTTGCGGATGATTTTCGAGAAATGCCATTCGTTGCTCCGTATATTGCTCATAGAGATAGTCGAAGATGGAAGCCAACTTGCTCTCCGTCACCATGCAGTTATTGTAGGTGATATAGTCGAGCAAGTCCATGATGTTGCTGTGCTTCTCTTGTTCGTTACTAGTCACGACAAGACAGAACCGCTTTTGCGCTCTCGATACAGCCACGTTCAACATCTTGGCATCATCGGCAAACTCCGAAATCTGGTTGTCTACCACACTCATAATGATGGTATCTTCTTCGCGACCTTGGTATTTATGTATCGTGCCAGCCTTCACATTGTTCAGTTGACGGTTGAAAGCATCCACTTGATTGTTGTAAGGCGTGACGATACCGATGCTTCCTGCATCTGCTAATGTAGGTAGCACTTCTTCCTTCACAACATCAATCTCTCGTTGGTTGAAATGCCCAATGGCATGGTTGCCCTTGACGGTCTTGAAAGCCGACAATACATTCTCCTCGCCTTTGTCTTCCGTCATAACCAACAGATTGCCGCCATAGAATTTCTGGTTACAGAAATTGATGATGCTTGGATGGCAACGGTAATGTTCCCGTAGCATCGTCTCCGTCACATTGGGGATAACCTTCAGCATAGACTCCAAGAAACTATATTCTGCACAGTCATAGCCATCTGCGATGTTATATGGCTTTGCAATCTCTCTGAGCTTCATGCGGTATTCTTCCGTCTCCACGTTTGGCAACTGCTTCGTGTCGCCCACAATCACTGCATTCTTAGCACAGGTAAGCGCCAACGTACCTGTATCGGACGACACCTGTGATGCCTCGTCCATGATGAGATAGTCGTAGGGTGCATCACCAAGCATACATGACCTTGCTGAGAATGTGGTACTGAGTACAACGGGATATTGCTTTTGGAACTCATCAGCTTGAAGGCGCATGTTGCCTGTATCAGCAAAGAATACTCTACCATCCTTGTATTTGTCATGCAGCGATGCCTTCAATAATGCCAACGAATAATTCGTGAGGGTCTTGGTCAGACTCTTCGCATCGTATGTTCGCAATTGTTGTTCCTTATCAGCTATCTCTGCAGCGAGTTCCTTGCGCCGATTGACATAATAGAGAACTTGCAGCTCTATTATCAGCGGCTGCAGATTGGCAGTATCAAAACTGTGCTGTATGTGCCATTTGTATTTGCACATCAGTTTCATCCACCACAACTTAATGCGTTGGAATACGCCAAACTGTTTCACATCCGTACCTTCGGCTATGGACTGCAGTTTCAGCCAAAGCCAGATGATGTGAGTAGAGTTTGCTCTGCGATAAGAAACTTCACACTCCGATATGTCTTGTTCTTGCTTAAAATGTTTCCATTCCAGTTCTACTGCTTGCAGTTCTTGACGCAATTCAGCCAACTTGTTTTGCAGGGTATACACCCTGTCAAGTTGATGGAGTGCGTCATGCAGTGTCCGTTTTGTCTTGATGCTGTCTTGCAAAGGCAAGGCCCACTGTTCCAACTCCAATGGCAAGGTTGGTTGATTGGCTATGAAGTGCTCCTTGTTATCCTTGTTACCCAAAGCCGCTGCGATAAAACCAACACCATATTTTTCCAACTTCTCCTGTACGTTAGTCGTGGCAGAATTGTTGTTCGACACCACCATTACAGTCTTCCCTTGTCTGACAATATTGGCTATGATATTCAAGATTGTTTGCGTCTTACCTGTACCCGGAGGGCCTTGAATGACACTAATCTGATGTTCGAAAGCATTGGACACCGCTATCTTTTGGCTTGCATTGCAGCCGAATGGATATATCAAGTCAGAGTGGCTCAGTTTCTTTGCCTTGTTTTTGGCAGGATTGAGATAACAAGCGGCAGCCAAGTCATCGGCAATGAAATCCACTTTATTATATATGCTCGACAATACCCCATTTGGATGCTGTTCGTCCTTGCCTAAAGTGTTGATGGTTGCCACATTCTTCATATAGCCAAACACATCCTTGCTCACCGCCTCTTGGAGACAGGATTGAGTAACAACAATTCTACCAACGGCATCATCCTGCACAAAACCATTGTTGTAGATGATCCTCCAATAGGAATGCCCATTATTATCAAATCTCCAAATTTCGCGGATGCCATTCTGCAATTTGCTATCCACAAAGACCTTACATTGAGTAGGGTCTTTCCATTCTGGATTGTTGAGCCAAACAACCTTGTCACGTCCGTAGTTATAGGTACGTCCATTGTTTTTGAAACGCACGCTATATCCATTGCTGCCATTCCATTGTATGGCAGTAATCTGCAAAGTCTTCGGCTCTCCATTGAGCAATATGAAGTGTTTTGATAAGTCCATGCTAATGTTTTGAAAATTCTATTGCAAACCCGTTGGCGGAATTAATTTAAGTTGATAAATATGAGTAAAAGGTTGTATATGTCGCTGATTTTTAGTAACTTAGTGGCGTTCAAAATATTAAGTTCAAACCATCGTATGTACAACCTTTATACAAAATTCGTCAAAATACTTGAGATATGCAAGCAATTCTCTGAAAATCTCGTCAATGAATCTGGTAATGTTCCACATCGTGGTCCTGTTCCTAAGTTTTCGGATTTGGAAGTGGTGGCGCTATCCCTGACGGCAGAGACCGAGAGCATTGACAGTGAGAAGTGGTTGTTCGACTATAAATTGCAAGAATACAAGGACAGCATTCCCAATCTCATATCAAGGAGACAGTTCAATGACCGCAGGAAGAAAACGGCAGGCCTGTGTGAGGAACTGCGCAGCGGATTGCCATGGAAATGGATGGCGGAGAGGAACAATTCTTTGTTGACTCCAAGCCGATAGAGGTTTGTAGGGTTGCAAGAGGAAAACGTTGCAAGATGGGGCGTACCGGCAATTTCTCTCAAGCTCCCGACTTCGGCTTCTGTGCTTCGCAGAGCATGTATTATTTTGGTTATAAGTTACACGCTCTCTGTGGGTTAAGTGGAGTTATCCATTCCTATGGTCTGTCAAAGGCAAGTGTGGCAGACCTCCATTATATGAAGGATGTAAAACATACTTATCACGACTGTAGCATCTATGATGACAAAGGGTATATTGGAGCTGACGTACAGCTTGACTTGTTCGAAACCGCACACATAAGGCTGGAGTGTCCGTATCGGCTCAACCAAAAGGACTGGAAACCGACATTCATTCCGTTTGCAAAGGCGAGAAAGAGGATTGAGACAATATTCTCACAACTTACAGACCAGTTCTTGGTCATCAGGAGCTACGCGAAAATAACGAATGGTTTGTTTGCCAGAATCATTGGCAAAATTAGTGCACTTACCATTCTGCAATACGTAAACTTCATTAACGACAAGCCCATTGGCAGAATTAAGTATGCACTAAATTAATTCCGCCAACAAGTTGTTTAAATCTTTTGTGTCTCCCATAAGAAAATCCATTAATCCCATTGTAAGAATACCATTTTCGTCAGTCCAAGGTTTAATATCATCTTTCACGATGATTATTTTCTTGAATGAATCGCCTATTCTCAAAAGTGAAGCCATTTCTTGTTTACGCTTTTCCTCGTCTGGCATGACTAATGCGGATTGGATGTAATACTTTTGGCTGCCTTCATTGACAACAAAATCAACTTCAAGTTGTTTCCTCTGCCATTTACCGTCTTTACTTACATTTCGTTGCTCCATAATACCAACATCCACCTTACATCCTCTACGGCGCAACTCATTATATATAACGTTTTCCATTATATGGCTCTCTTCTTGCTGTCTTAAACCACGAACAGCATTTCTTAACCCCATGTCTGTAAAATAGTATTTAGCAAGACTACCAATATATTTCTTGCCTTTAATGTCAAATCTTGTGGCCTTCTCTATGATAAACGCATCTTGCATATATCCAAGAAATTTGTCTATCGTATTATAACTTATAGCTACTTTCTTTACACTCTTAAAGGTGTTTGACAACTTTGCGATATTTGTTAGTGCCCCAATACTTGATGCTACAATACGAACCAAATCTTCAAATTCAGATTTGTTTTTGACACGATGACGTTCAATAATATCTAACAAATAGACACTCTCAAATAGATTTGAGAGATAGTCTAACTTTTTCTTCTCTGTTTCAAGTGTCAGCACATGAGGAAGCCCTCCGTATGTATAATAGTCTTTCCAAGCTTCATAAGGTTTCAGTCCTGTTCCATCACAATATTCTGACAATGACAACGGATAAAGACGAATCTCATCACCACGTCCTCGAAACTCGGTAATAATATCGCTTGAAAGAAACTTTGAGTTGCTGCCCGTTACATAGACATCCGCATTGTCCATGCGCAAAAGACTATTAAGCACTTCCTCAAATCTCGCTACAAGTTGTACTTCGTCAAGGAGTATATAGTATAAATCATCATCCACCATTTTCGCCTTGATATACTTATACAATGCTAGTGGGTCACGAAGGTCTGCACTCTCAATATCATCAAGTGCAATCTTTATAATATGGTTTTCTGTTACGCCACTGTTTTTCAAATACTGATAGAAAAGTGTGAAAAGTAAATATGATTTTCCGCAACGACGAATTCCGGTAATTATCTTTATTAATCCATTTTGCTTGCCGTCTATCAGTTGCTGTAAATAGAAGTCTCTTTGTATCTGCATAATATGTATATTGAAATATTTCGGCAAAATTGCCATTTTCGTTCAGCAAAAATACTGATTTATACTGAATCAAGCAATTTTTCAATGAACTATTTTAGCAATCTTGCCGTTTTTTTTCATTTTCAACAATGTTATTATTAAAATTATTCAGATAATACTTCAGACAATTTGATAGGAGTGTAATTTATGCTTCCATCTATCTTCAAAACAACACCTTCAAACCCTCTATAATTTTTAAAGTACTCTTTCTCCATGAGCATATCATACAAATATGAAAAAGGATTCATTTCATTAAAATCTGGTTTTAGGAGTGTAAAAGTACTAGTAAATCTACTATTCTTTACTTGTTGGCGGAATTAATTTAGTGCATACTTAATTCTGCCAACAAGTAGTAAATGAGAAGGATTTAGAGAAATATTCCATAACCGAATATTTTAGTTACATTACGCTGACGCTTTCAAAATTGACAAACATCTTCGGCGACGAGGAACGCCTCGACACGGAGAAGGTTTTGCTTGCCGTGGGTTCGGTGATAAACGAGTTGTCGCAGAACTGCACGGCATCGGTTCCATATCTCGCCAACTTCGCACAGCGCATGGCTGGCGTGGGTACCCAAGGCGAAGATGACTATTCCGGAAATAATGGGATTTGCTGCGGTGCATGTTTCGGTCTAATGACGATTTGGGATTATATATTCTGCTCCACAAGGACAAAATATCCCAAAAGCGGATTTTACGCAAGACTTCATACGGGTGTGAACAAAAAAGGCACACCAAAGTAATAACTTTGCAGTCCAACCGTTATATAGAAAAAAGGTAGTACGGATATGGCACTGAATCAAACCAATAAGCTTGCGTGGATAGTGGAGACAATCTATCAAGCACATAAGATTTCCTTCGAGGAACTGAACCGCCGCTGGATGGACAATGTGGATTTGAGCGGAGGTGAGGAGATGCTGAAACGCACATTCCATAAGTGGAAGTGGAACATCTTCGACACCTTCGGCTTGTCGATAGACTGCGAAAAGACGGCTCCATACAGATACTACATCGCCAATGTGAATGACATGAAGAGCGGAAGCATTGAGAAGTGGCTGCTGAGCACGCTGTCGGTGAGCAACTCTCTCCTTGAAAGCAAATCCATCAAGGACAGGATTGTCCTTGAAGATGTGCCGAGCGGCAGAGAGTATCTGGAGCCCATCATCGATGCAATGAAGAAGAATCGCTTCATTCACATCTGCTATTTCAACTACTGGAAAGGTGACACTCGCGACCATTATGTCATGCCATTGTGCGTTAAGCTCTTCCGCCAACGTTGGTATATGGTGGGACGCAATTGGCCGGCAAGCAGGGACCTGGTCTTCTGCCTCGACCGCATACGGGGCTTCCGTATTTCGAGCCACACTTTTAAATTTCCAGAAGACTTTGATACGCAGGAATACTTCAATGGTTGTATCGGAGTCATTCCTGGCGACAGATGCGGCATCGAGAAGGTGAAAATCAAGGTCAGCTCCGGTCAGGCGAATTATCTACGCGACCTTCCTCTGCACGATTCACAACAAGAGACAGAGCAAACAGATGAATACAGCATCTTTGAACTGCTGGTCCGACCAACCTTCGATTTCCAGCAGGAACTGCTCTGGAATGGTGAAGACCTTGAAGTGCTCGAACCGCTTTGGCTCCGCAAGGAGGTAGCAGGAAAGATAAAAAGAATGTGGAACAGGTATAAGGAGGACGAATAGAATGACTGAGAACAGAATTGTTGCAAATAACGGTTCGTCTATCGTTCTATATACGACAGACGATGGCAACACCAAAAATGATAATCAATAAACCCAACTAATATGCAGGACTTTGCAGCAATAGATTTTGAAACAGCCAACAACAAGCGC
>OHHJ01000273.1_pt1 | contig 16815 bp, 22 predicted proteins | sample 1568041 | NCBI WGS metagenome assembly OHHJ01 (sample SAMEA3879573, study PRJEB24766) | human gut metagenome | biome: human-associated habitat; feature: feces | place: USA | collected 1985/1987
GCGTGGCCACCTTCGAGAACGTGCTCATCGGCACCGGCTATACGCTGGAGGAGATCGATACGGCGGAGCGCTATGTGGTGCCGGATAGCCAGACCGCCGCCGTGGAGTGGAATACGGTCACCAACAAGAGCTTTTCCAACATCCTGAAGAAGTGGAACGTCACCGTGACCAAATCTGACCATGAGACTGGCACGGCGCAGGGCGACGCCTCTCTGACCGGTGCGGCCTACGGTATTTTCAAGGGCCAGCAGCTGGTGGACACCTACTATACCGACGAGTACGGCCAGTTTACCACTTCCTACTACGTCTGCGGTGACGACTGGACCATCCGGGAGCTGAGTCCTTCCGAAGGCTACCTGCTGGACGGCACGGTCTATTCCGTCGGCGCAGAGGCAGAGCATTACACCATCGAGCGAAACAGCGCTCCTGCCGTGGATGTGACCGAGCAGGTCAGCAAGGGCAGCATCGCCATCCTCAAGCACACCGACAACGGCGAAACTCAAATCGAAACCCCGGAAAGCGGCGCAGAGTTTGCTGTGTATCTCAAGTCCGCTGGCAGCTATGAGGCGGCGAAGGACACCGAACGGGACTATCTCGTTTGCGATGAAAACGGCTTTGCCCAGACCAAGGACCTGCCTTACGGCGTGTACACCGTCCATCAGGTCTCCGGCTGGGAGGGCCGTGAGCTGATGCACGACTTTGATGTGTTCGTCCGTGCTGACGGCGAGACCTACCGTTATCTCATCAACAACGCCAATTTCCGTTCCTTTATTAAGGTCGTCAAGGTGGATGCCGAGACCGGAAAGACCATTCCCTATGCCGGGGCGGGCTTCCAGATCTACCGCCCGGACGGCTCGCTGGTCTCCATGACCTTCACCTATCCGGAGGTCACCACCATAGACACCTTCTATACCAATGAGGAGGGCTTTCTCATTACCCCGGAGAAGCTGGAATACGGCAAGGGTTACACCCTGAAGGAAGTTTCTGCACCCTACGGCTATGTGCTGCGTGCGGAAGGCGTCAGCTTTGATGTGGCCGAAGACAACTCCACCGAGGAAAACGCCGTGAAGATTGTGGAGGTCAAGCTGGGCAACTACGCCCAGAAGGGCGTCATCAAAATCTCCAAGTCCGGTGAGGTGTTTGCCTCCGTGACGGAGTCCGACGGAATCTATCAGCCGGTCTATGCGGTACAGGGGCTGCCCGGTGCCGTCTATGAGATCAAGGCTGCAGAGGACATCGTCACCCTGGACGGCACCCTGCGCTATCGCGCCGGTGAAGTGGTAGACACCGTGACCACCGGCGAGGATGGCCCGGCCGAGAGTCAGCCGCTGTATCTGGGCAAGTATGAGATCACGGAGATCCAGGCTCCCGACGGCATGGTACTGAACACCGAGCCCTACACCGCCGAGCTGGTCTACGCCGGGCAGGAAATTGAAATCACCGAGACCGCCGCCAGATTCCAAAACGACCGCCAGAAGGCGCAGCTGTCCCTATGCAAGGTGCTGGAGCAGAACAAGCCGTTCGGTATCGGCATGAATGAGGAGATGTCCGCCGTCACCTTTGGCTTCTATGCCGCTGAGGATCTGACCGCAGCAGACGGCAGCATCATCCCGGCCGATGGGCTGCTGGAAATTCTGACGCCGGATGAAAACGGGAAAGCCACGCTGGGAAGCGACGTTCCCTTCGGCAGCTACTATGTCCGGGAGATCAGCACCGACAGCCACTACATTCTCTCCGACGAGAAGTATCCCGTGGCCTTTGCCTATGCTGGGCAGGACATTCCCGTGGTGGAGCTGGTGGTCAACGACGGCACGAGCATCTCCAACGAGCTGATTTACGGAGAAATTCATGGGCTGAAAAAGGATGAGGACGGCAGCGCCCTTGCGGGAGCGACCTTCGGCCTGTTCACTACTGACGGCACGGAGCCCATCCTGACTGCCTTTTCTGCAGCGGACGGCAGCTTCTCCTTTACCGGCGTGCCCTACGGCAAATATGTGGTGCGGGAGATCGCTGCGCCGGAGGGCTATGTGACGGACGACACGCCCTATGCCGTGAAGATCGACGCAGACGGTGCCGTGGTGGAAATCGAGGCCGTGAACACCCGCATCCGCGGCAGCGTGCAGCTGACCAAGGTGGACAGGGACTATCCCGACCACTACCTGACCGGCGCTGAATTTGAGGTGTACCGTGACGGCGAGCTGGTGGGCACGCTGGAGGAGCTGTCGGACGGTGTCTATCGACTGGATGGTCTGGCATACGGCGACTACACGATGAAGGAGACGAAAGCTCCCGCAGGCTTTTCTTTGGATGAGCAAACATATGCTTTCTCCATCACAGAAAACGGCGGAACCGTCATCGTAGAAAACGAGGCCGGAAAGGACTTTGTGAACGCAGCGCAGGCCGGCAGCCTCCGCATTGAGAAGACCTCTGAGGACGACAGGCTGCAGGGCTTTACCTTCCGGGTGAGCGGCACTGACGTCACCGGCAACGCTTTCTCCAAGGACTATGTGACCGATGAGAACGGGCAGATCAAAATTGACGGCCTGCGCATCGGCGACTATGTGGTCTCGGAGGTCTCCAACGAGGCCAACAAGGCCTATATTCTGCCGCCGGATGTGACCGTCACCGTCCATGAGGGCAGGACCGTGGTGGCCAAATTCCACAACCAGCTGAAGCCGGTTACGGATATTCCCAAGACCGGCGACAGCACCAATCTGACGCTGTGGGCAGCACTGGCAGGCGCATCACTGCTGAGTGCCGGGGCTGCGGCGTTCTTCATATTCCGAAAGAAGAAGGAGGGCAAGCATGAGCGTTAAAACCATCGTCGGCATCGGCCTTGTGGTGTTTATCATCGCAGGGCTGATTTTTTTGAAGTTGCGAAACAGAAATACGTGAACGAACCGGGCGGCATCAGAAGTTCCGGTGCCGCCCAACGATAAAAAGGAGGAATGCGAATGGAATTGAATCTTCGCCCCATGACGGAGGCAGAGCGGCTGTACTGCTACGGCCAGTCTCAGCAAATCATGGCCCAGACCGGGTGCGTCGGTCACCTGCGGGCCGATATGGACACAGACGGCAGAGGCTTTTTCAGCAGCTGGGACGACCACATAGGTTACTTGAAAACGCAGGAGTTCAAAGATGAATTTGAGGTGGTCATCGACTCCCTACGCTTTGACTCCGGCGTGCTGGCCAACCGGACAGCGGTGCAGAAATTCTGCGCTGCCCACCCGGAGGCGCAGATTACGCCGGATCGGCCGGACTACGGCTTCCGCACGGATACGGTCCAGTACGCCTATCTGTTCCGCCTGAACCCCAACAAGGGTGAGTATAACCTGTACTGCTACTGCTACCGCCGGGACTGGCTGGACAAGCACATACAGGACGCTGCACGAGGCATCCGGTTCATTGACAGCCACTACAAGGAGCTGTTCCGCATCCCCGACGGCGGACAGATCCGAATCATTTACCCCGACGGCGAGACTCTCACAAAGGGCTGCCGCTACATTGACAATTACCATGTGGAGGTGGGCTCCAGCAGCTGCAATCTGTTCCATATCTGCGAGTTTGCCGAACGGATGGAAGCCAGCTGCGCCGTGGTAGAACCGGCAGGCGCAGTAATTGAACACAATCAGGAATCGAGAGAAAAAGATAGGAGTGATGCAAGATGAAGTATTTTGTGGACGTGAAGGATATCAGCTACGGCACCATTGAGGTGGAGGCCAGCAACGCTGAGGAGGCCGAGGAGATCGCCCAGGATCTGTATTTCAGCGGCCGGATCAACTGGGGCGAGGCCGATGTCAGCTATGAAGCCCGCCCGGATGAACGGGAGCGAGGAGTCTGCCGATGAGTCAGAACGCGGCAGAGGGCAACGCCGCTTTTGTCATCTGGTCCAACGAGTGCCTGGACTGGGACAACTGGTCAGAGGCTTTCGAGGAGGACTACTCCAACCTGACAGAGGAGGAAAAATACCGCCTGATGGAGGAACTCAACGGCGACTATCTGGACGATGAGCGCCGGAATCTGGATATCCGGGTGGGCACGCCCATTCTCATCATTGCCGACATCGGCAGATGGGACGGGCGGCACACCGGCTACCGGGAAATTGAAAGCGGTTGCATCAAGGACTGCCTGTATTCGCAGCTGGACGGCGTGGCCTGGTATGTGGACGCGCAGGGCGACCTGCGCATGGACGGCTACCACCACGACGGCCACAATTACTACCTCTACCGCAAGTACCGGCAGGGCGTCAGCGAGGAGGCCAAGGAGAACTTCAAAGAAAAGATTCTCGACCACACCCTGACCAAACGGGATATCGACCGGGTTACCGAGCGGCTGGGCGACGACATTGCCAAGGTCTACGGCTTTTCACTGCCGAGTCCGGCAAAAGAGTACCGGAAAAGGAGGGATGCACGATGAACTGCTGCTGCCCCTGCGGTGCAGATAAGAAAACGGCGATCTGCGCCTATCTGAGAGAACACCACACGGGAAAGAGCCGCGCGATCCACAGTAAGGATCTGCAGCGGCTCTTTTGCCTGGACGGGCGGAACATCCGCCGCAAGATCAGCGCCCTGCGGCAGGCGGGCTATCCCATCTGCAGCGACGAAAGCGGCTATTACTTTGCTGACAATCAGAAAGAGATCAACAACACCGTGTACCGCCTCAACGGAATGGTGACGCAGGTCTCCAATGCCCGGACAGGGCTGCTGGTTGCCTCTGTCTTCCCAGCAGAGGTCAACGTGAAGATTACGGTAAATTTGAATGGAGGTGAGAATTTTGACGGTTAAGGAACCCGGAAAGCTCATCGCCCGAATCGACTATCCGGGCAGCAACGGCCTTGTGGGCGATTGGGTGGAATACCGGGACGAGGCAAAGTTTCTAGCTGACTTGAAGAAAGAAAATTATTATGGTGTGCCGCTGTGCGTGGTTTTGTATAGAGACCGGGACGGCAAGACGATTTCTAAGGATTTTCTGCAAGAAATGGATCCGCCTCCGAACGGATTTTCCATTGAGGATGTGCCCAGCAAAAAACCGAGAGAAAGGAATGATACCCGATGAAGAAAGAAATCGTTTTTGTGGATGAGGATACCCTCACCCCGGAGGAATGGGAGGTAATAACCGATGAGCAGACCGAAGAATAAGGACGAATACCGTGCAGAGCTGGCCGATACCTTTGCCCATGTGCTGGAGGAAAAGGGGCTGGAATGGCAGAAGGAGTGGCGCGGCAGCGGCGGCAGTGCGCCCCAGAACGGCATCACCAAGGCCTGTTACCGAGGCTGCAACGCCTTCTGGCTGAGCCTCATTTCCATGATGAAGGGCTATGACGATCCCCGCTGGGTGACCATGGTGCAGATCATGGATCAGGACGGCAAATACCACCCCAAGCAAAACTGGCACCTGAAGAAAGGCTCCAAGGCCACCTATGTGGAATACTGGTATCCCTACGACCTCAAGGACAAAAAGGCCCTGACCTGGGAGCAGTACAAGCAGCAGCTCCGGGACGGGCGCAGTGAGACGGAGTTCAAGCTGTCCACCCACTATACGGCGGTGTTCAACGCCTGCGACATTGAGGGAATGCCGGAGCTGCCTGCGGTGCAGGAAAGCGACATCACCCCCGATGAGCTGATCGGAAAGCTCAGCGCCGGTATGGGCGTGGAGATTCTGACCGACGGCGGCGATCAGGCCTACTACTCGCCCATGCAGGATAAGATCCATCTGCCCACGCCCGGCTCTTTCCAGAGTGAGTATGCCTTCAACGCCACGGCGCTCCATGAGCTGTCCCATTCCACCGGCCACCCGAACCGCCTGAACCGGCCGCAGGGTGTCCTGTTCGGCACGCCACAGTATGCCTATGAGGAGCTGGTTGCGGAAATGTGCTCCTGTTTTATGGGCGTGGATCTGGACGTAACGGCCACGCCCCAGCACCTCGACAATCACAAGGCCTACGTTCAGGCCTGGATCCAGTCCATCCGGGACAAGCCTGAAACCCTGATCCGTGCCATCAAGGACGCACAGGCGGCAGCCACCTATATGGACTACAAGGCCGGGCTCATCACCGACATGGAGTATGAAAGGGCCTGCGGGTCCGTGCTGGAGGTGAAGCAAAAGGAACGGGGCCGGGAGCGCTGATTCGCACAGTTGACGCCGCCGTCCCCTCCGGCTACACTGGAGAAAAAACGGAGGTACCCGCTATGTTCTTTCGCAAGCGTGACAAAGTCGTTCTGACCCTGACGCCGCAGGAAGCCCGCTATGCCCGCAGCATCCTTCTTCGCTGGCGCAATAAGCTGCTGAATGCCGGAAAGCCCACGGAGGATGTGGAGGAACTGATCCTGAGGCTGGCAAGGTAATTCAGAAGGTGCAAAAGCACCTCGTTATATACGGAGGGAGCCTTGTAAAAATTTACAAGGCTCCCTCATATCATAACAATTCTGCCATGTACAGGGGCAGATGAATGATGCCGTCTTTGATCATAACATCTTTGGTGTAGAGAATATAGGAATTGCCAATTACAGATGAGAAGTGTTTTCGAAATTTATCTAAAGAGGAATGGGAGCGATAATTGCCGGATTTAACCTCTACTGGAGCAATCTTTTTCCCTTCGGTAATTAGAAAGTCGATTTCCATGTGGTTTTCCCGGTTTTGGCTGTCGGAACGAGAATAAAAGTACAGGCGTGAACGGCTATGGCGAAGCATCTGTGCAACAATGTTTTCCATCAGCATTCCTTCGTTGATATTCAGTTTATCGAAGAGAATCGCACGATAAAGTTCATTGTCTGTGTAATTTTTATCCTGGAAAGTGTGCGTTACAAGTAATCCGGTATCTGCCATATAACACTTCTGCGTGGCGTTATCAGCACTCAGCGCAAGCCCAACATGAGGATCCGTTGCATTGAAGCAGGTATTTACTATCATGGCTTCGTTCAGCCACACAAATGAATCCTCATAAGTGCGAAAACGAGCCTGCTTTCCGAGAGACGAAAGCTTGTATTTCTTTTCTTTTTTTGAAAGCTGACCCGGAATGCCATCGAATACGGCAAACACTTTATCTTCATATCCTTCTGCAAATTTTGCCACATCCTCATGATACAGCTTCAGAATCCTGCGTTTGGCAACATCGGATGCCTCGAAGTCCTTGCCATTCATGTAAGCAAGAACGGACTGAGGCATCCCCCCAACCAGAATGTATTGACGAAAGTCATTCATGATCTTCCGGTGAAGTGCTGCGCCAAGGGGTTGCTTTGCTTCAAAACAGTGCCGAATCAGTGGATATGTGGCCTCGTCTCCCATTGCCCAGAGAAATTCCTCAAAATCCAGCGGAAACATCTCAATGTGATCCTCTTCCGAAGGAATAATGATATCTTGGACATTCTTTTTCAGCCGAATCAGCGATCCTGTCTCAAGGTAATCAAACCGGCCATCCGCTACAAGATATTTGATGAGCTGGCGTGCTCTCGGGTATTGTTGAACTTCATCAAAAATGATCAGCGATTCCCTTCTGTGAAGAGGCGTTGCATAGAAGGCTGCGAGTTTTGCGAAGAAAAGATCAAGATCATAGCTATCGTTGATGAATAGGTCCAGTATGTCTGTGGGAGCTCGTCCAAAATCGATCAGGATATAGCTTTTGTATTCAGCCTTTGCAAACGCTTCGGCAATATAACTTTTGCCGACACGGCGTGCGCCATCGATCATCATGGCGGTTGTTCCGTTGCTGCTGCTTTTCCACGCTACGAGTTCATCGTATATTTTTCGTTTCAGCATCTTCTCACTCCTTATGCAGATAGCTTACCCTTTTTATGTGCTAAGTATAACATGGGAAACACGAAAAAGCAAGTTCATAGGAGCTGGATTTGCACGAAAAAGCAAGTTCATGAGATGCTGATTCGCACGAAAAAGCAGTATCGGCCTTTACCCGGAATGCGAACACAAAAAATCAAAGGAGGCAAGCCTATGCTCTATCTCGGTGCGCTATTTCTGGCCAAGGTGCTGGACAACGCCCTATCCACTACAAAAACCATACTGATCCAGAGAAGTCGGTGGGTTCTGGCGGGTATCGCCGTGATCCTGTCCGACTTTCTTTATTTCTGGATCACCAAGCGTATCGTGTCGGCAGACAGTATGCTGGCGCTGGCCGTGGTCGCCGCTGCAGGCGGCGTGGGCTGCTCGCTGGCCTGCCTTGTGAGCGATAAGCTCAGCAAGGACAGGATCTATGTGAACGTCATCATGTCGGATAATCTGGAGGCCATGCAGGCCTTCCGGGATTTCCTGGCGGAGCACCACATCACCAATGTGGCTGCCGACACCTATACGCTGGACTGGAACACCAAAACCATCACCATTACCGCTTATCCCGAAACCAAGGCCGAGAGTCGGCTGATTACCCGCTACATTGCGGAAAGTCCGCTGAAGTTCAAGCGTCTGGTACAGCCGGGATGAGAGAAAGAGAGGAACAATGACACCTGAAGAAATAAATACTGCCATCTACCACAAGATGGAGGCGGAACAGGACAGCTACCGGGACTGGCTGCTGACCCTTCCGCCGGATGAGATCCTGCAGCACGCTTATGAGTACGCCGTGCGGCAGGATATTTTATTTGCCATGGAGGATCTGGAGCTGCAGCCTGAGCAGTGCCGGGCACTGATGAAGTCTCCGTGCCCCGTTGCCGACGTCCTTCGGGATTTTGAAAAGCTGGAGCGGGGCTATATGGAGACCATCCGGGACTGCATTGAGGGCCGTGTCGACAAGCTGCTGCAGCCGGAAAAGGAGGTGCGATGATGCCCTATGTAGACGCAGCGGCCATTGAGGCCGCCCGGCAGATTGACCTTTTGAGCTATCTGCAGGCCTATGAGCCCGGCGAGCTGGTCCATGTCTCCGGCAGCACCTATTGCACCCGGGAGCATGACAGTCTGAAAATCTCCAATGGGAAATGGCATTGGTTCTCCCGAGGCATCGGCGGACGGAATGCGCTGGATTATCTGGTGAAGGTCAAGGAGATGCCCTTCCCGGAGGCCGTGAGCCAGCTGACCGGCACGCCGCTGCGGGCCTACACGGCCCCAAAAGCGCCGGTGATGCCCAAAGAGCGCCGCTTGCTGCTGCCGGATGTGGACAGCAGCTGTGATGCGGTGAAAGCGTATCTGGAGGGGCGCGGGATCCATCCGGAGATCATCGACTACTGCATCGAAAAGAAGCTGCTGTTTCAGACCAGTCAGTATAAAAACGCCCTGTTTGTGGGCTATGACCGGATGGGCAAGCCCCACTACGGGGCGCTGCGAAGCACCTTCAGCCGGTTCAAATCCGAGGCCACCGGCAGCGACAAACACTATTCCTTCTCCATTGCGGAGAACCCTCAGGCCGATACCGTCCACCTGTTTGAAGCGGCCATCGACCTGCTGAGCTATGCCACGCTGGAAAAGTACGCTGGCCGGGACTGGAAGCAGGAGGCGCTGCTGTCCCTGGCAGGCGTGTTCGCCCCGAAGCGGCAGGGCGTGGTGCCGGTGGCGCTGAGTCGGTTTCTGGAGGAGCACCCGCAGGTCACCACCCTGCGGCTGCATCTGGACAACGACGAGGTGGGCCGTGCTGCTGCGCAGGGCATCCTGGACGGCCTCAAGGGCTACACCGTCCTGGATGAGCCGCCTACACGGGGGAAGGATGTCAACGAACAGCTCCAGCTGCAGCTGGGCCTGATGAAGAAAAAGGAGGAATGGGAGCGATGATGGACATCCGATTGTATCAGAGCGGGATGAGGAGCGCCGGGCGCTGCTGTCTACGGAGGCCCTCGCCCGACGAGGCTCCGGCCCCAAGGCTATCGACAGCAGTATTTACGACTGCGTGTTTGAAGGTACGGTGAATTGCAGCGATCTGGAGGAGGTGTACACCCTGTTCAACGTGGATCCCCCGGAGAATTTTTCTGGCCATTCCATGTCCGTGTCCGATGTGGTGGTGGAAGGCAGAACGGCCTTTTTCTGTGACAGCATCGGCTTCCGGCAGGTGACCTTCGACGAGAGCGCCGCCCGGCCTCTGCACCGGAAAATCCAAGTGGTACTGTTGGAGCCTGGAAAGCTGGCAAGGCCTGCCGCCATCGACGCCTCTTTGGAATGCTATCAGAAAATCGTGGGCGGGATGATCGAGGCCTTCTACCCCTTTGAGGAGCCGGTCTGCATTGTCTGCAATGAGGAGGGTAAGCTTGACGGCCTGCCCCTGAACCGGGCCGTGTACGCCGACCCCAGCCGTCGGGAGATGCTGGACATCATCGCCGGAACCTGCTTTGTCTGCAGCTGCAGCGGAGAGGATTTCGGCAGCCTCTCGCCTGAGCAGCTGCACCGCTACACGGAGCAGTTCAAATATCCGGAGAAATTCTTTCGGGTGGGCGATGACATCAAGGCAGTACCGTTCCTGCCGGAGCGGAATCAGGAGCGCTGAAGCGCGGGGCAGCCTCAAGGAAAATGCCTGTGGCATTTTCTTAGCAAGCATCGTGCTTTGACGGCACATTTGCTTGTTGGGGTAGCCCCAAACCCTTATACCGGCTGAAAGGAGGCAGCGTGGCCAGGAGAAACATCAAAATTGACCTGCGGCTCAACGAGCAGGAAATGGAGCGGCTGCGCCGGGATGTAGCCCGGTCCGGCTGGCCCCGGGAAAAATATCTGCGGGCGCTGATCGAGCACAGCTCTATCCGGGAGATGCCCTCCATGGATTTGATCTCAGTGCTCCGCAATCTGCAGCAGATCAATAACAACATGAATCAGGTGGCCCTGATCGCCAACGCCAAAGGCTTTGTAGATACGGCGGCCTACTGGGAAAATGTCGAGCTGCTGAAGGAAACCATTCACGAACTGCTGGAGGTGATGTACGGTTCATGGCAGTAACTTCGCTGTGGCGCGTCAAAGGGTACATTGGCAAGGTGCTCCTCTACGCCGAAAACCCGGACAAAACCACAAGCCCAGAGACGATCCCATCCCCGGCAGGGGTGAACCGGGACACCCTGGAGGATGTGATCGCCTATGCCGGTCGTGAGGAGGCGACCAATCAGCGGCAGCTGGTCACCGGCATCAACTGCAATGCCGGGACCGCCCGCAGTGAAATGATGGCCGTGAAGAAGCGATTCCGAAAGGAGGACGGAACCATCGCTTATCACGGCTATCAGTCTTTTCGGGAGGGTGAGGTCACGCCGGAGCAGGCGCACCGCATCGGCATCCGGCTGGCGGAGGAGCTGTGGGGCAGCCGGTATCAGGTGCTGGTAGCCACCCATCTGGACAAGGCGTCCCACATTCATTCGCACTTTGTTATCAACACGGTTTCCTTCGTGGACGGAAAGAAATTCTACCGTTCCAACGGAGACTACGCCCGTATGCGGGAGGTCTCCGACCGGCTGTGCCGGGAGTACGGCCTTTCGGTGATCCGCCGTCCGGAGGGCAAAGGCAAGAATTACAGTGAGTGGTCTGCCGAGAAAAACGGCAAACCCACCAACCGCAGCCGGATCCGTGCCGACATTGACCGTGCCATTGGGGTCTCCCTGACGGAGAATGAATTTTTCGATGCTTTGGAGGAGATGGGCTACGAGCTAAAGCTTACCGCTGCCTCCGGCAAGGCGCTGCAGCGTCCCTCTCTGCGCCCGCAGAGTTCGGAGCGGTTCTATCGCTTCGACCGGCTGGGCGAGGAATATACGCTGGACGCCATTGAGAGTCGGATTCTGGAGCGCATCCGCAGACAGGAGCCCTTCCCGGAGGAGGAACAACGGCGGTATCGCAAGTACCGCACCAAGCATCCGCCCCACACCAAGGCCAAGGGAATTGCAGCGCTCTACTATTATTACTGCTACGAGCTGCACATTCTGGTCCGCTTTCCGGCTTCTGCGCCGAGGCTCTCCGCCGCTATGCGGCAGGACCTGCGGAAGCTGGACCGGCTGGATGCGCAGACCCGATTCCTGGCGGAGAATCAGATCGAGACCGCCGCAGATCTGGATGCTTATCGGGAGCGGGTCGGTCATGAGATCACGGCTCTGACCGCCGAGCGCACCGACCTGCGGAACAAGCTGAAACGGACGATCCGCACCGGAGACGAGGCTGCGGTCATGGAGGGGAAGCTGCAGATCGCAGCCATTTCGGGAAAAATCATGAAATTGCAGAAGAATCTGAAAACCTGCGATAGCGCTCAGAAGCGTGCCGAGGAGATTCAGGCGCAGCTGGAAGCGCTGCATGACGAGAGAAAGGAGAAAACAGATGAACTATTCGGGAGAAGCAGCGGAACAGGTCGTGAGGATGAGCCTCAACGGCGTTGAGGTCGCTGCAAAAATCAGCGGCAAGGCAGCCGAGCGGCTGGCCGTGCTGCTGTATGCGGTCCTGCGGGAGCAGAAGAAAACCAGGGGCAAGATCCGCCTGACTAATATGCTGAAAAACGGCAAGGAGCTGAAGGTATTTGCCGTCAGGGACAATGAACTGCAGAAATTCTGCGAGGAAGCCAAGAAATACGGTGTTCTCTACTGCGTGCTGAAGGACAACAAAGCGGAGGACGGCCTGACGGATATCATGGTCCGGGCGGAGGATGCCGGGAAGATCAACCGCATTTTTGAGCGTTTCGGTCTGGCTACGGTGGATATGGGCTCCGTCAAGACGGAGATCCAGCAGACCCGGGAGGAAAAGGCCCAATCCGGAGCGGACGGCGGTGGAGGACAAGCTGGAGAAGTTTCTGGAGGCGGTGACCGCCGAGCAGCTTAACCCCACGGCAGAGCAGCCGGAAACGGAAAACCCCACCATGGCCCGGACTGCGAAGTCCCGTCCGTCCGAGCCTTCCTCCGGGAGCAGAAGCCCCCGAGGCGACGTGGGCGTCTCTGAGCGGGAAGCTTCCCGCCCCTCCGTGCGGGAGGAGCTGCGGGAGATTCGCCGGGAGCAGAGACAGAAGTCGCCGGAGACTGACCGGGAACGGGTACACATTCCCGCGCGCATCAAGAAGGATGAGGAGGTGAGCCTTTGATGGCAGAAGAAAAGGTGGTCGTCACGCTGGACAACTTTGAACAGCGGCTGATGGTCAGCGGGCTGGCGGATTTCCGCAATGATCTCCTCCATATCATTGTCCGACCGTTTCGGATCTTCGCCTGATCCGGGACGAGAAGCCCACGGAGGACGTGGACGAGCTGATTCTGAAGGTCATTGACGCCCCAACGGAGAAAGCACGAAAGAAGGCGGATCGTGCGGCAAGATAAGTTCTCCCGGCAGAATATCCTGCTCTATTGTCTCGGCACGATCCCGGTGACCTGGCTGGCGCTGCTGATCGCACCGTACATGGAGGACGGTCTGGCAGGGCTGATCTGGAACTTCGGGCCTGCAATGGAGAACCCGTTTCATGTTGTACTCTGCGCAGACAGCGGCAGGGTGGCCGCCGTGCTGCTTTTGTGCTATGCGCTGGCCATCGGCGTCTACCTCTCCACCCAGCGCAATTACCGCAGGCGGGAGGAACACGGCTCTGCCAAGTGGGGCTGGGCGGCGCAGGTCAACAGGAAATACGCCGACGCCCACTCCACGGAGAACAAAATTCTGACGCAGAATGTGGCCATTGGTCTGGACGGCCGCAAGCACCGGCGCAACCTGAACACCCTTGTCTGCGGCGGCTCCGGCGCAGGAAAGACCCGCTTTTTTGCCAAGCCGAACCTCTGCCAGGCGAATTCCAGCTATGTTGTACTTGATCCGAAGGGAGAGCTGCTCGTGAGCACCGGCAAGCTGCTGGAGGCAAAGGGGTATTCTATCCGGGTGCTGGATCTCATCAACATGGACCGGAGCCACTGCTATAACCCCTTCGTGTATCTGCGGGACGACAACGACATTCAGCGTCTGGTGACGAACCTGTTCAAAAACACCACACCGAAGGGCAGCCAATCGCAGGACCCCTTCTGGGATCAGGCGGCCACCATGCTGCTTCTGGCACTGGTCTTCTATCTGCACTACGAGGCCCCGCCGGAGGAGCAGAATTTTCCCATGGTCATGGAGATGATCCGGGCCGGAGATGTCCGGGAGGATGACGACACCTACAAGTCCGCTCTGGACATTCTCTTCGAGCGGCTGGAGATGCGCAATCCGGAGCACATTGCCCTGAAATACTACCGGAACTATCACTCCGGCAGCGGCAAGACGCTGAAGTCCATCCAGATCACGCTGATCTCCCGCCTGGAGAAGTTCAATCTGGACAGTCTGGCCAGCATTACCCAAAACGATGAACTGGAGCTGTGGAGTCTGGGAGAGCAGAAAACGGCGATTTTCGCCGTGATCCCGGACAATGACAGCTCTTTTAACTTTCTCGTGGGAATGCTCTACACCCAGCTGTTCCAGCAGCTTTATCATCAGGCGGATTTCATCCACGGTGGAAGGCTTCCCGTGCCGGTGCATTTCCTCATGGACGAGTTTGCGAATGTGGCATTGCCCGATGAATTTGACAAGCTGCTGTCCACCATGCGCTCCCGGGAAATCAGTGTCAGTATCATCATCCAGAACCTCGCCCAGCTGAAGGCGCTGTTTGAAAAGCAATGGGAGTCCATCGTCGGCAACTGCGATGAATTTCTCTATCTCGGCGGCAACGAGCAATCCACCCACGAATATGTATCCAAGCTTCTCGGCAAGGAAACCATTGACACCAATACCTATGGACGGTCGAAGGGACGCAACGGCAGCTACTCCACCAACTGGCAGTTGGCGGGCCGGGAGCTGATGACCCCTGATGAGGTGCGCATGCTGGATAACCGGTATGCGCTTCTTTTTATTCGCGGGGAACGTCCGCTGGAGGATTTCAAGTACGACATTCTGAAGCATCCCAACATTGCCCTCACCACCGATGGAGGAGCCGAGCCCTACCGGCACGGCGAGGATCTCATCAGCATTGCAGCGCTGTCCATCGATGAGCGCCTGCTGAAAAAGGCCGGTATGAAACCGGTCAGTGACGAGGAGTACCTCTTCTTCAGCGAGGAGGAGTTCGAAGAACTACTACACAAGAAAATGGAGGAGAAAAAGCATGAACAAGAAAACCAATAAAATCGAGACACCCAACAAGGTCAAAAAGGGCTTCCGGCTCTATGCCTGCACGGTGCTGTGCGTGGCGCTGATGCTCTGCTTCGCCGTTCCGGCCTTTGCCGCCGGTGACCCCATCGAGGTGGTCAATAACCTGAGCAGCTTCATCTTCGGCCTGATCCGTGCCGTCGGCCTGATCATTCTGGGCTGGGGTGTGGTGCAGGTCGGTATGTCCTTTCAGAGCCATGACCCCAGCCAGCGCAGCAACGGCTTTCTGACGCTTGCAGGCGGCATTGTAATCACCTTTGCCAAGGAAATTCTGGATCTGATCGTAGGTTGACCGGTTATCTGAAAACACGGGGCGGTCTCCTTGTGAGAGGCCGCCCCGGAGGGAGGTGCAACTATGTCGGATAACTGGGTCGTACAGAATCTGGAGAACGCACTGGAAGTCTGGAATGAAAAGCTGGCGGAGATCTGGACGCTCATCACCCAGTCGCCGCAGGCCTTCAAGGGCGGCTCCATCTGGTCCGTGATCGTCAGTGTACACGGGGCGCTGCAGGCCATCGGCTATGCACTGCTGGTGCTCTTTTTTGTCGTCGGCGTCATGCGGACCTGCGGCAGCTTTGCGGAGGTGAAAAAGCCAGAGCATGCCGTGAAGCTGTTTGTCCGCTTCGCTATCGCCAAGGGCGTCATCACCTACGGCATGGAGCTGATGCTGGCATTTCTGGAGATTATTCAGGGCGTTATCAGCACCATCATGAATGCAGCAGGCTTCGGCGGCGCAGCGGAAACGGTATTACCGGCAGAGATCGTGACGGCCATTGAGGACTGCGGCTTCTTCGAGTCGATCCCGCTCTGGGCAGTGACGCTCATCGGCGGGCTGTTCATCTGGGTGCTGAGCTTTGTGATGATCCTGTCGGTTTATGGCCGGTTTTTCAAGCTCTACATGTACACGGCCATCTCGCCCATCCCCCTGTCCACCTTTGCCGGAGAACCGACGCAGAATGTGGGCAAGAGTTTTCTCAAAAGCTACGCAGGCGTCTGCCTGGAGGGAGCCATCATCGTGCTGGCCTGCATTATTTTCTCGGTGTTTGCGTCCAGCTCGCCTGTGGTAGATCCGAATGCGGCGGCAGCCAGCATGGTATGGAGCTATATCGGCGAGCTGATTTTCAATATGCTGATTCTGGTGGGTTCCGTGAAGATGGCAGACCGGATCGTAAGAGAAATGATGGGGCTGTAAGGAGTACGCCGTGAAGCAAAAACGCAAAGTGATTTGCTTTGCTGATAAATGTGTCTGCGTGGAAGAAATTCGGCAGGCGAAAGAATTTGATGACAAGGAAAGGGGTATGTCTTAATGTTTTATCAGATTTACAATATTCATCTTCTGAACGGCGAGGTGATTCAGGCGTCCGAACCGTATGACCTTCCTACTAACAAAGGCTTAGTCGGAATGTTCAAGCGAATGGAAGAAAATGATATTCTGACGGTCAATGACCTGCTTCTGGGTTCCGCCTATATTCCAAGGAAAAGCATTCTTTATCTTGCAACCGGTGATGTTGCGGAGGGAAAAGCATGGAAGTAAAAATCAACCGCGAAATTCGCAACTACACAGAAGCCATGTTCTTCGGACTGTCCATGCGGCAGTTCTTTTTTTCGGCCGTAGCGCTGGGAGTGGCTGTGCTGCTGTACTTTCTCCTGAAGCCCTATGTAGGAACGGAGACGGTCAGCTGGATGTGCATTCTGGGCGCGGCTCCCTTTGCAGCGCTGGGCTTCATCACCTACCACGGCATGACGGCAGAGCAGTTCCTCTGGACATGGCTGCGCTCAGAGCTG
>OHHJ01000284.1_pt1 | contig 16432 bp, 12 predicted proteins | sample 1568041 | NCBI WGS metagenome assembly OHHJ01 (sample SAMEA3879573, study PRJEB24766) | human gut metagenome | biome: human-associated habitat; feature: feces | place: USA | collected 1985/1987
CCCTCACTTTGCGAGCAAAGTGAGCTACAGTGCTTCGCCCCAGGCCTCCGCCAAAAGTCCGCGCGGTGCCCCTTGCAGCGATGCCACATTCGCCATGTTATTTGGCTCAAAACCGCGCAGAGACTTTTCTTGATTTTGAATACCCTACCTTACAGGGGAAGCTGTTTTTTAGGCTCGTTGACAGCAGATGAAAAAAGAGACGCGAAATAAATAAATGATATGTTTGTCTCGCTCAGATTTTTGTGTTAAATTTGAGGCTTGAATTAATTACTGAATTGAGAAATGAGGTTAGAAAAGCGAGTGTGTTAAGTGTTAAATGATGGTGAAATTGTGAGCCTTTTGGCTGTTCATAGCTATGCAAACAAACGAAGGCTATACTTTTTGTCGAACGCGGCACGTTGCACATCCGTTTCTCGTCCCAGATTCGGTCGTCTCTCGTCCCTGATTCGGTCGTCTCTCGTCCCTGATTCGCTGACAAGTCTTAGGGCGCGAAGATGAAGGATGCTTGGAAGGATTTCCAGCAGACGGGTTTGACTGGCTCGTGGCGGTGGCTCTTGTGCTTGATGCCGTCAGGACAACGCAAATGGATTTCCGCTGTTGTTCGTTGGAGAGAAATATTAATTAACCCATAAAAGATGCAATCATGAAAAGAATATTCGTGGCCGCTTTCGCCTTGTTGGCAGTGGCAACAACGGCTTCGGCTCAGAACTATGAAGTGGTGAACGACTCGGTGGCTGCAGAAACGACAAAGAGCGGCACCAGCATTCTCGCCCAACTGATGGACAACGCCATGACGGAAGTACCTGCGGCCTATCCCGGTGGAGCTCGGCAACTTATGGTAGACCTTGCAGCCAATCTGGAATATCCGACAATTGCGATAGAATCGGATTTGCAGGGAAGAGTCCTCTTACAGTTTGTCGTCACGCGCCAGGGGAAAATCGGAGAGGTGAAGGTGTTGAAGAGCCTTTCGTGCGAATGCGACGCAGCAGCCATCAAAGCCGTGAGAAAGCTCAGGACCTTCACGCCAGCGCGACATAAAGGAAGCGTTGTCAGTGTCAAGTACACCCTTCCAGTCACGTTCCGCTTGCAGTGATTCTATACCTTTATATACCTATGCCAAAAAGTACATTCTTGCAAGACTTCAAAGCGTTTGCCATGCGTGGCAACGTTGTTGATATGGCCGTTGGCGTTGTTATCGGTACGGCCTTCGGAAAAATCGTGTCGTCCATCGTGTCCGACCTCATCATGCCTCTGATTGGCGTCATCTGTGGCGGCGTGAACTTTACCGACCTCTCCATCACGCTTAAGGAAGCGCAGGTGGTGGATGGACAGGAACAGGCCGCCGTGTCGCTCAACTATGGCAACTTCCTGCAGGCCACGTTTGATTTCATCATCATCGCCTTCTCCATCTTCGTCTTCATCCGCCTCATCTCTAAGCTTCATCGCAAGAAACAAGAGGTGCCGGCTCCCGCAGAACCTGCGAAGCCCAGCGAGGAAGTGCAACTGCTCACGGAAATCCGCGACTTGCTGAAGAAGCAAGAAAAATGATGAGCGCGGGCCATCTGCAACAAAATGGGTGCGTAAAATCAAAATGGGTTTTCCCTGCTTTGACATTATAAGGTGATATTGAATACCTACTTAACAGCCTAATCATTCAAAAACAAACGAAACATCTATGAGGAATTTCTTCAAACATTCGGGGCAACTGTGTGCTCTCGGCGCCTTGCTTCTTATGGGCGCTCCCGTTTTTCTCTCCTCCTGCAAGGAAGAGATTGACGAGTCGAACTTCGCCATCAAGAAGATGCAGACAGCAGCCGATTATATCGACGAAAACAGCCAGTTTTCCTTGATGAACGCGCTTTTCCGCCGCGTCAGACTGGGTAATGTTGAGGGCGCGTCTCCGCTCCACAACATGCTCTCTGCCAGAGGAAACTACACCATCTTCCTGCCAACAAACGAGGCGGTGGAGAAATATATGGCGGAAAACGGCATCACCTCTATCGACGAGATGAGCGACGACCTCGCCAATACGCTCGCCAAGAGCTGCATCATTGACAATGGCTCAAACAACGCCTACGAAAGTGCGGACCTCCCCAGCAGCGGTGCGCTGCCCATCTCCTGTCTCTCCGACCGTATGCTCTCTTGCTCGCTCGATTCCACATCGACTTTCATCATCAACGGAACGTCGAGAATCATCAAGGGCGACATTGAGGTGTCAAATGGTTTCATCCATGTGGTTGACGGCGTGATCAGTCCGTCGCTCAACACGCTCGACGAGCAAATAGGCGAGGCCGATAACCTCAAGGTGTTCAGCTACTTGCTCACCCATACGGCTTTGTGCGACTCGCTGCACGAGTATCTCGACAAATCGTATGAGAACTCCAGCCGACAAGAGAAAACGCACATGGGCGAGTTTGACTACGTCTATGCACAACACCGCTACATCGGATACACCGCCTTTGTGGAGCCCGACAGCATCTACGAGCAGACATTAGGCCTCAAGGTTGAAAAAGACGCTGAGGGCAACCTGACCAACGGCGACGCTTTCGTGGCCAAACTGAAAGATTATGTGGCCAGTGCTTACGGTTCGAACCACCTTGACGATCTGAAGCATCCGTACAATCCCATCAATCGTTTCGTGGCCTACCACCTCGTTTACGGACGTATGCCTTTCAACAAACTCGTTTATCACTGCAACGAGTATAACTACAAGTATGGTCAATGGAACGCACCGCAAACCGTCAATATGCCGACCAACGTGTGGGAGTTCTACACCACCATGGGTGCATTCCCCAGTCTGCTGAAAATCACGCAGGTGGGCGACGCTGGATTTGAGCACGATGTTGACCACAAAATCTATCTCAACCGCATCTCGCTCTATGCCGACGGTCCGTCGGACGACTATCACGAAACGGGCGTGGTGCCGGGCTATGCGGGCATCATCGTCAATGCCGACAATGGCGACAACGACAACAATGCCCTCAACGGCTATTATCACACCATCAACAAACTTCTGGTCAACGACGAAGGCACGCGCGATGAGCTCTACAAGCGCCGCATCCGCATGGATATCGCCGCCACGCTTCCTGAACTGGCCACAAACAACTATCGCGGAAACTACAAAATTGCTTTCGACCCTGGTTATCTCTCGCGCATGATTCGCCAGAGCAGCAGTACGAAGATGGGACACACCCACGCGCAGGGTTCTGGATGGCTGGCCATGTGGGGCGACGAGTTCCGCGTGTTCGGTCTCTACGACTTCATCTATAAGCTTCCGCCCGTTCCGAAAGACGGTACTTATGAAATCCGCCTGGGACTCAGCCACGGTCCGATTAGAGGTATGGCGCAGATTTATTTCGGCGACGACCCCGACCGTCTCGCGCCCGTGGGTCTTCCCTACGATATGCGTCAGATTCCTGGTTCCAACACCCCCAACATCCCTTGGGTGAAGGACGGTGACGACCAGACGGTCAATCGCGAAAACGACAAGAACCTGCGTAACCAAGGCTATATGAAGGCTCCGATGTTCTTCACCTACAGTACGGGACGCGCTGACCAGCCTTTGCGCGAATTTGGCGGCTCATGGTGTGCCATCCGTAAGATTGTCTGCACCGAATATATGAAGGCAGGAAAGACCTATTACCTGCGCTTCAAGTCGGCCTTGAAGAAACTCGATGCCGAGCTGGAGCTCGACTACTTCGAATATGCTTCAACCCCCGTTTACAATGGGGTAGAGCCAGAGGATATTTGGTAAGTTAGAAATAGAAAAAGATTTATTTTGTTTCCCGCTCCGAATCAACAACAGATTCGGGGCGGGATTTTTGCTTGCTTTTTGGGGGGAATTGGAAAGGCATTTTTCGGGGACTTTTTCGCTGCGTTTGTCATGTTCGCTTTTGAGGGAAAAAACACGGATTTTGGGGATGAAGCCTTGACGATATCACTCCGAAAAACAGGCTTGGCGGCATGAAAACGACAAACTTTTAGTCCTGCGCTTGTAAAAAAAAGCAAATATAAAATATTTTGCCTGTAAAATTTGGCTTACCCCTAACAAATTACTACCTTTGAGAGGTAAAAAAGACCTCAATAGAATCCACAAGATTCTGTTGGGTTAAAATCTTCACTTGACAAATAGTGATAGTCTTTAATTAAAAATCACAAAGTTATTCGTATAAAACCTTATAATCTTCTGACCTATGTGCTACTTAAAATTTGACAAAGCGCAGATGACGAACCTTCAGGACTCCCTCTATAAGGAATTTCTGATCACAAACCGCTCTGGCGCTTACTGTAACACAACATTGGTTGGCTGCAATATCCGTAAGTACCACGGCCTCATGGTCGTTCCGGTTCCCGAACTGGACGACGAAAACCATGTGTTGCTCTCCTCGCTCGACGAAACTATCATTCAGCACGGCGCGGAGTTCAACCTCGGCCTTCATAAATACCAAGGGGAAAATTACAGTCCGAAGGGACACAAGTATATCGTGAGCTTTCAATGGGACAAGGTGCCGACCTGGATTTATCGTATCGGTGGCGTGCTGCTCAAAAAGGAGATGGCATTCTGCACCGACGATTATCAGTTTTATATCCGCTACACGTTGCTCGATGCTCATTCGGCCACTACGCTGCGCCTGAAACCGTTCTTGGCCTTCAGAAGTGTGCGCCAGTGGACACACGAAAACTCTGTTGCCAACAGTGGATACACAGAGGTGAAGAATGGTATAAAAATGTGCCTCTATCAGGGCTATCCCGACCTCTTCATGCAGACTAACGTCAAATCGGAATTTCATTATTGTCCCGACTGGTATCGCGGACTCGACTATCCGAAGGAACGCGAACGTGGCTACGACGCAACGGAAGACCTCCTCGTGCCGGGCTATTTCGAGATGCCAATCAAGAAAGGACAGTCTGTTGTGTTCTCGGCTGCGCTGAACGAATTGGCACCGAACCGCTTGGGACACTATATGGAAGAAGAACGCGAAGCGCTCGACGAACGCGACAGCTTCTATCATTGCCTTGTTAACGCCGCACACCAGTTTAATGTTCGCAGAGACGGAAAACACTATATCCTCGCTGGGTATCCCTGGTTTAAATGCCGTGCACGCGACACGTTTATCTCTATGCCGGGCTTGACGCTTTCCATCGGTGAGAGAGAGCAGTATGAAAAGTATATGGACGCTGCCGCTGAAGCCATTCGCCAGTTTATCAACAAAGAGCCTGTCACGGTGCCTATTTACGAAATCGAGCAACCAGATTCGCTGCTTTGGGCAACGTGGTGCTTGCAGCAGTATCGCAAGAATGTGTCTGCACAAGATTTTCAGGAGAGGTATGGCGAACTGCTCAAGGACATCATGGAATATGTTCGTGGCGGACACCACTCAAATCTCTTCGTTCACGAAAACGGATTGCTCTATTCCAACGGACGCGACCGCGCTGTGACGTGGATGAACTCTATGGCCAACGGACGCCCCATCATTCCGCGCTCAGGATATATCGTTGAGTTTAACGCGCTCTGGTATAACGCCATGAAATTCTACGAGCAGGTGCTCAAAGAGAAGGGCGACGAGACGAGCATGATTCTCGCACAGGATTATGCCGACGAGGCAGAAAAGATGACGACGGCCTTCAAGGAGGTGTTCCTCAACGAACACGGTTATCTGCTCGATTATGTCGATGGCAAGATGATGGACTGGAGCGTACGTCCCAACCAGCTTTTTGCCATCGCGCTCGACTATTCTCCGCTCAGCATGAAGGAACGCAAGGGTGTGCTCGACATCTGCACGAAGGAACTCATGACGCCAAAGGGCATGCGCTCGCTTTCGCCAAACAGCGGCGGATATTCTCCAATGTATGTGGGACGACAGGCCGACCGCGACCAGGCTTACCATCAGGGAACGGGATGGCCTTGGCTCACTGGTTTCTATCTGGAGGCTTATCTGCGCGTTTACAAGATGAGCGGCGTGAACTACATCGAACGCAAACTCATCGGTTTTGAGGAAGAACTCTTCTATCACTGCATCGGCACCATTCCGGAACTCTTCGACGGCAACCCGCCATTCCACGGACGTGGAGCCATCTCTTTTGCCATGAACGTGAGCGGTATTCTTCGGGCCATCCGTTTGATGGAGAAATATCAAATCGCGGAAGATTAAAACAATGTTGTTGCCGGAGATTTTCTCTGGGGATGGCGGAGAGCGGCACGACCAGTGTGGCTCTCGCCAAGCAACTAATCACCATAGCCATGGCGGGGAAACTTCCGCAAAATATCGCGCGGATAACGTCTCTTTAGTAATGGTTGAAGTTTGTTTTTCACCATTGCTTACCGTGGCATTAACAGCTAATACCAATTTATGAAAGTATTAATGTTCGGATGGGAGTTCCCTCCTCATATCTTGGGCGGACTCGGAACAGCCAGCTATGGCATCACTGCCGGACTGGCCAAACAACCCGATATGCAAATCACTTTTTGTATTCCGAAGCCCTGGGGCGACGAAGACAAGAGTTTCATGAACATCATCGGACTGAGCGAAACACCCATCGTTTGGCGTGACGTTGACTATGACTATGTCAAGCAACGCCTTGGCAACAAAATGACGCCGGAGCAATATTATGCCCTGCGCGACCATATCTATGCCGATTTCTCATACCGTATGACGGACGATTTGGGATGTATCGAGTTTTCTGGACGCTACCCCGATAATCTCTACGACGAAATCAATAACTATTCCATTGTGGCTGGCGTGATTGCTCGTCAACAGGAATATGACATCATTCACGCACACGACTGGCTGACTTATCCGGCTGGCATTCACGCCAAAAACGTGAGTGGAAAACCGCTCGTGATTCACGTGCATGCCACTGACTTTGACCGCTCAAGAGGTAATGTCAACCCAACGGTTTACAGTATTGAGAAAGACGGTATGGATCATGCCGATTGCATCATGTGTGTGTCTGAACTGACGCGACGTACGGTGATTGAACACTACCACCAGGATCCAGCTAAGTGTATCGCTATGCACAACGCCGTTTATCCGCTCTCCGACGAGGTGAAGCAGATGGTCGCACAGCGCAAACCCCACACGGAGCGTAAGGAACGCGTGGTGACTTTCCTCGGACGTATCACGATGCAGAAGGGACCGGAATATTTCGTTGAGGCGGCCTCGCTCGTGCTGCAACGCACGCGCAATGTGCGCTTCTGTATGGCCGGTTCTGGAGATATGCTTAACGCCATGATTGAGATGGCGGCGCAGAAAGGGATTGCCGACCGCTTCTTCTTCCCAGGATTTATGAAGGGAAAACAGGTCTACGAGGTGTTCCGCGACAGCGACGTTTATGTGATGCCGTCTGTGAGCGAGCCGTTTGGCATTTCGCCTCTTGAGGCCATGCAGTGTGGCGTGCCGTCCATCATCAGCTATCAGAGCGGATGTGCGGAAATTCTCGACAAATGTATCAAGACAGACTACTGGGATATCAATGCGATGGCTGATGCCATGTATTCCCTCTGCACCAACGAAGGACTCTATCAGTATCTTCAGGAGGAAGGAATCAAGGAGGTTGACCAAATCACCTGGGAGAAAGTGGGCAAGCGCATTTACGATGTCTACCAGCAGGTGCTTCAAAATTACAATCACAAATAAGAGTAGTTAACACATTCAATTGACTCCGCCGAAGTCTCTTGCGGCGGATGTCTGCAAAAACAAGATATCCCTATGAAGACCATTTGCTTATATTTCGAGATACACCAAAACATCCATCTCAAGCGCTATCGTTTCTTCGATATCGGCACAGACCATTATTATTATGACGACTACGAGAACGCGCGCTCTATCACTGAAACTGCCGACAACTCTTATGTGCCGGCACTCAACGCGCTCATCGAAATGGCAGAGCGCTATGGCAACTATTTCAAGTGTGCCATCTCGCTCTCTGGCTGCGCCATTGAGCAACTTGAAAACCACGCTCCGCAGGTGATTGAACTCCTGCAGAAACTCAACGACACGGGCTGTGTGGAATTTCTCGCTGAACCATATTCCCACGGCTTCTCTTCTTTGGCCAACCCTGAATGCTTCAAGGAAGAAGTGACGCGTCTTTGCAAGAAGGTGAAGTCGCTATTCGGACAGGAACCGAAAATTTTCCGCAATTCTTGCCTCATCTACTCTGACGAAATCGGAGAACTCGTGGCCAGCATGGGCTTTAAGGGTATGTTGGCAGAAGGTGCTAAGCAGGTGTTGGGATGGAAGAGCCCGCACTTCGTTTACAACTGCAACCGCAACCCGAAACTGAAGCTTCTCTTGCGCGACTATAGTTTGTCGGAGGACATCAGCTATCGTTTCAACGATTCTTCTTGGAACGAATATCCGCTCTTCGCCGACCGCTATGCCGACTGGATTGCCCAGTTGCCGGAGGAAGACCAGGTGATCAACCTCTTCATGGAGCTCTGCGCTCTCGGTATCTTCCAGCCGTTGTCTTCGAATATCCTCGAGTTTATGAAGGCTTTGCCAGAACAGCTCCGCCAGCGCGGCATCGTGTTCTCAACGCCATCGGAAATCTGCTCGAAGATCAAGTCGTCGGGCGACCTCAACGTGGAATACCCTATCTCTTGGGTGGACGAAGAACGCGACCTCTCGCCGTGGCTCGGCAACGTGATGCAGCGTGAGGCTTTTGAAAAACTTTATAGCATTGCCGACCGTGTGCGTATCGCTGGCGACCGCCGCTTGAAGCAAGACTGGGACTATCTCCAGGCTTCAAACAACCTCCGCTTTATGAGCACGAAGGCCTGCTCTTATGGCGGCTACCGCGGTATTTATTCTTCGCCCTACGATGCTTTCACCAACTACATGAATATCCTTGGCGACTTCATTTCTCGCGTGAACAACCTCTATCCAGAGGATGTTGACAACGAACAGCTTGAGTCGCTCTTCACGACCATCAAGAACCAAGACCAGGAACTGGAAGTGAAGAATAAGGAAATCGAGAAGTTGCAGCACATGCTTGCCAAGTTGGAGCAAGAGGCTCCCGCCAAGAAACCAGTTGCCAAGAAAGCGCCTGCCAAGAAGGCCACTGCCGTGAAAAAGAAGGCGGAAGAGGCTGAAACTAAGTAATGGTGAAAGAAGAAGTTGACCAATTTTGACCTGTATTTTTGTTGGTTTTGGAATTTGGAAGAGGGAGCATAGCGGGGCTATGTGACCGATGACAAATTTCAAAAACAGCAAAAAGACAGGGCATAAGAATATAATTCCTTACTCTTCAATATTGGCCAAGTTATTTTTTCATCATTACTAAGTAATTGGAATGTGAGATAATTTGAACAAGGCCCTTTCAAGGCAGTGTTCAGCGTTTGCTAAGCGGAATCTGTGTGCGGATTTTTTTCGTGCCAGATTCCGCTTCACTTTTCCTTGACGGAAAGGATGGGCTGAGGCTTACGGCGCACCCGCTGATTCGTGATGGAGGGGGAGTTGATGCCCACTTATATATAAGGGATGTATAGTAAAAGAGAACAGGGACGGTCTTCTGCAAAATGTGCAGCAGAAGATCGTCCCTGTTCTTGGTTGTAGTGGGCTTATATTTGCTTGTCGTGTGGACTTGCGTTTGCTTGTAGGTGTATGTTGTTGGTGGCGTATGCTGTTGGATGCTCCTGCCTGTATGGTAGACTGTTTTATTTCCGTAACCTGCCAACGATGTCTTTGGCGGCGCGTTCTGGTGCGCCTGGCGCCCCCAATTGTTGTGCCATTTCCTCGTATCCGTTGAGCATCTCCTTGCGCTTGTTGCCGCCGGGAAGCAGGGGAAGAAGGGCGTTGCTGACGTTGCTGACCGTCATGCCATCGGCCACAAGTTCTGGTACGACCTCGCGGTTGCAGACTAAATTGACCAAAGAAATGTATGGCACCTTGAGAAGATGGCGACGGAGAAAGGAAACGAAACGACCGCAGGCGACATAGTAGCACACCACTTGCGGTACGCGGAAAAGCGCCGTTTCAAGGGTGGCTGTTCCGCTCGTTACGAGGGCGGCATAAGCGCGTGAGAGCAGTCCGTAGGTGTCTCCTTTGATCATTTCCACGTCCTCTTCCCGCAGTTGGGCACGTTCAAAGATGTGCTTGTACACTTCCTGCGGCATGGAGGGCGCGATGGCGATGGCCAGGCGGAAACCTTTTTCGCGCAGTGGCATGACCGCTTGAAGCATGCGGCTCAGGTTGTCTTCAATTTCTTGTCGGCGCGAACCGGGCAACAAGGCGATGAGGTGCTCGTCGCGGCAGTGGTCTGGGTGTTTCAAACGATAGTCTGCCACTTCGTCAACCGTTGGGTTCCCCACATAGGTGATGGGATAGTTGTGGCGTTGTTCGAAATAGGGAACTTCAAAGGGCAGGATAGAGTAGAGGTGCGTCACATCGCGGCGAATGGCCTTGATGCGGTGTTCCTTCCAGGCCCAAATTTTGGGCGAGATGTAATAGAAGACAGGGCAGATGTGTTCTTGCGTTACGTAACGGGCCATCTTGAGGTTGAATCCCGGATAGTCCACCAGAATCACCGCGTCTGGTTGCCATTCGGCAATCTGCTGTTTGCAGTGTTTTATGCCGCGCAAGATGGTTCGCAGATGAAGCAGAACGGGGATGAAGCCCATGTAGGCCAGATGCTTGTAGTGGCACAATAATTTGCCCCCCACGCGCTGCATTTCGTTGCCTCCATAAAAGCGGAAATCCGCGTCAGGGTCTTCTTGCAGGAGCGCCTGCATAAGGTGGGCCGCATGGAGGTCGCCGCTGGCTTCGCCGGCAATGAGAAAATATTTCATAGGCAGATGGTCGTAAATAATGTCGGGTGGTAAAGGAGAATATTAAGTGGGTGTTCAGGATTATTTTTACATTTGAAAATAAGGAATAATCTTCCCAGCATTCATGTAATATTTTGCTAACCTACTTAAGCCGATGGTCTTACTTATGACTTCTCAATCAGAATCGGTGGCGCTTCTCTTATTCGTTCTTCTTCAACTTGTTATAGCAACTGCGGCAGAGCGGTTCGTATTCGTCTTGTTCGCCGAGCAAAACGCGCTGTGCGTTAGGGACGATGCGGTGTGACACGTGGGCAAGACCGCCGCAGCGGACGCAGATGGCGTGGACCTTTGTCACGTCTTCGGCAACGGCACAGAGTGCGGGCATGGGGCCGAAGGGGACACCCTGGAAATCCATGTCGAGACCTGCAATTATGACGCGCTTGCCTGCGTCGGCCAAATTGATGCATACGCGCACCAGTTCGTCATCGAAAAACTGCGCCTCGTCAATGCCAACAACTTCGGCGTCTTTGGCCAGTTCAACGATAGCTGCCGCTGTGCTTACTGGAGTGGAGTGGATGGCATTGGCATCGTGAGATACCACATCCTCGTCGCTATAACGCGTGTCAATGGCCGGTTTGTATATTTCTACTTTCTGCTTGGCTATTTTTGCGCGGCGCAGGCGGCGGATGAGTTCTTCGGTTTTGCCAGAGAACATGGAACCGCAGATTACTTCAATGCGGCCGTGGTGGTGATTTTCTTCCTGAAAAAGTTGCATGGGGTGAAAAATCGCAGGCCGAGCGACGGGAAGCCGTCGTTCGGCCTGCATGGATTGAATCGTTTATTTTTGTCGGTTGATATATTCTTGTAGGCCCTCGAGGTCGTTGTTGAAGTTGGCGATAAACCAGTCGCCATATTCAAAGCGCAGGCGCACCATGACACAGACTCCGTCTTGGCTGTCGCCATTAGGAAATACCTTGATGTCGGCGATGGCACTGGTGGCGGAAATGTCGCGTACGCGTTCGATTTCAGCACGCGGACTTTTGCAGTCTCGTGTGCGGAGCCAGGGCGAGAAGTCGTAATATCCTGTTTCGCCTTCGGGCGTCAATTGTTTCGCCGTACTATAGGCCGAACGAAACTCTTCGGCGAAGAAATAAGAAGATACCGAGGTTCTTCCCGTCTCAACAGAATTGAAAGCCAAGGCGTAAATAAGTTGCAGGCGCGTCTTGATATATTTGGCAGTGTGTTTTGTTTCAGACGGAAGTTCATTGGGGACATTGTTCCCGATGGCAGGAGCAGAAACGGTGCTGGCAGAGGCGGCCAATGTGAGGCAGGCGGCGCAACATGCAATTAGAGAGGCTAATCGTTTCATGATGTATTTGAGTTTTGTTGGTTAATGAAAAACAAAAGTCGGTTGTCTGAATGAGATGGTGGTCAGATCTATCGTTTGTTCTACAAGAGCAGGGCCGCTATGGTTGAAACACCGTAGAAAAGAATGATGAGCGAGGTGACGGCCAGCATCTTGTTGAACTTTTTACCGTTGCCAATCCTTTTGATTCTCATAAAGGCGAGGAGGTTGAATATGCAGGTCGCGGCTGCCGTTCCTGTTGCTATGCCGATGGCTGTGTGGCGGGAGATAACCTTGGCATGCGGCAGCGATAAGGCCGTATATCAAGTAGAGTAGGAACCCCAGTTTCTCCCCACACACCACAACGAGTGTAGTCTTCCCGTGTTCTTTGTCCTGGTGGCGGTCGCGGATGTTATTGACCGTAAGCAGTGTGCACATGGCGGTGCCGCATCCCAAAGCAATCAGCCATAGTTCAGCTTCGTTGCAGGTTGCAAAGTGCAGATAGTAAGTGCCTGCAACAGGGATGAAACCGAAGAACACCAATACGAGGAGGTCGCCTAAGGCATGGTAGCTGCAATAGGTGCTATAGAGAAAAGCAAAGACCATGCAGAGGAAGCCGACGCCAAACATGGGCCAGGGCATGTGCCCGAATACTTCAAAAAAGGCGAAGACGGCATACAGGCCGATGAACATTGCTAATGTCAGAGAAACACCGATGCCTATCCGCATGGCCTGCGGCGAAATCCATCCCATGGCGCAGGCCCGCTCTGGTCCGATGCGTGTTTCGTCGTCGGTACCGTTGATGAAGTCCACATAGTCGTTGATGAAGTTGGCCATGATTTGCATCACGACAGCGAAAAGCAACGTGAGCCCCATGATGGTTGTGGAAAAACTATGAAGAGATTCTTTGGCTACGACAAAAGCCAGTGCGTTGGCAATCGCTACAGGCACCAAAGCTGCTGTGAGGGTTTTCGGGCGTGCTGCCAAAAACCAGGCACGCAAAGAATTCGTTTTGATGTTAGAAGGCATATTTAGTTTGGGGTTTCTTTTTTGTTGGCGCACCTATCTGTTGACGCTTGTTCTGAAAGACGATGGCATTCAGGAAACATCCGTCGAATGCTATTTTATGAGTTCTTCCAAGAACGCAACGTCTTTATTGACAAGAAGAGATATGTCCTGAATGTCCATCCCCTTCTCAATCATGGCATTGACCATAGCTTTGAGCATGAGATCCTTCTGCTTGAGGTCTTCGTCCTTCTGCTTGAGGTCTTCGTCCTTCTGCTTGAGGTCTTTGTCCTTCTGCTTAATCTCAGACTCCTTTTGTTTCAGCTCGGATTCCCTCTGCTTCAACTCCTGGTCTTTTTTCATGATGGCCGTGTCGCGGTCTTCAATGGCTGAGAAGTATTCGTCTTCAACGTTCATGTCCGTTCTCACGTCCGCGTCTGCTGCTGCGGCAGTCAGTCGGTGGATTAGGTACATGATGTCGGCATCGTCTTGATAGCACGTCTCGTCGATGTTGAGCACTTGGGCGTCGCGTGTGTTCTTTTTGCTTTGGTCGAACACGCTCAACACCTTCTCCAGTCGGTTGTTGACCTGTCCACGGAGCAGGGGAATCTGTACGATGATGCTGTTGTGCGTCAGACTTTCTACAAACGGGTTCGGCATACCTTTCGACACCTCCTGTCCGTCGTAGTTATAAGCCTTATGGTTGACGTAGATGACTGGGTCGGGAATGTCCCCCACGCAGTGCCCCAGCAAATAGACCGCCACCATCGGGTAGGCGTACCCTTTCTTGGAGTCGACCTGTATGTTGTTTTTGTTGCTGTATTGCACGCCGAGGTATTGTCGGAAGCGCAGCGTCTCAGTGTCCAGCCATGTTTTCTGGAGCTCAATCAAGATGACTTGCTGCGAACCGTCTTCCTCACAGACCGTCGCCGCAAAGTCGATGCGGAACATCGAAAGCGTGTCTCGTGAAGTGTTGGCATATTCGTGAGGCCGCATCGTGACATGCAGCACTTCCTTCTTCAGCAAGGCGGAAAGCACCGTCTTGGCAATACGCTCGTCTTCCATGATGTATTTGAAGACAGAGTCGTATATCGGGTTGGCGATATGTACGATCATGATTCCTATGAGTTATGCGTTGGTTAGTAATGCGTTTTACCTTACAACAAAGGTAAGCATAATTTGTGGATTTCCATTCATACAGAGGGCGAAATGTGAAAAGATACTGGATTTGAGTGCCCTTAGAATCCAAACAAATGATAATGGCAAAGACGTTTTGACCACATTCCCAACTTTTTTCGTACCTTTGCGGAAATAAAGGGCGCTCAATATTCAGCGGTGTTTAGGCTGCATGTGTTTGGGGCGCCAGTCAAATATAGTAACAAATCTAAAGCAACGAATATAATGGCTCAAGAAGACGTTTTCAAGAAAATCGTTTCGCATTGCAAGGAATATGGTTTCGTGTTCCCCTCAAGCGAAATTTATGACGGTCTTGCCGCTGTCTATGACTACGGTCAGAATGGTGTAGAACTCAAGAATAACATCAAGCAATATTGGTGGCAGTCAATGGTGCTGCTTCACGAAAACATCGTGGGCATCGATTCAGCCATTTTTATGCACCCAACCATCTGGAAGGCTTCCGGACACGTTGATGCCTTCAATGATCCCCTCATTGACAACCGCGATTCAAAGAAGCGCTATCGTGCCGATGTCCTGATTGAAGATCAGATTGCAAAATACGACGAGAAAATCGAAAAGGAAGTGGCCAAGGCTCGCAAACGTTTTGGCGAAGCTTTCGATGAGGCTCAGTTCCGTTCAACCAACGCACGTGTGTTGGAACACCAGGCCAAGCGTGACGCCCTCCATGAGCGTTATGCTGAGGCCATGAATAAGATGGACCTTGCTGAACTCAAGCAGATTATTCTCGACGAAGAAATCGTATGCCCCATTTCTGGTACACGCAACTGGACCGACGTCCGTCAGTTCAACCTCATGTTTAAAACCGAGATGGGTTCAACGGCTGATGGCGCTTCAACCATCTATCTCCGTCCAGAGACCGCGCAGGGAATCTTCGTCAACTACCTCAATGTGCAGAAAACGGGTCGCATGAAGCTCCCCTTCGGTATCGCACAGATTGGTAAGGCTTTCCGTAACGAGATTGTTGCCCGTCAGTTCATCTTCCGTATGCGTGAGTTCGAACAGATGGAAATGCAGTTCTTCGTAAAACCTGGTACTGAACTCGATTGGTTCAAGAAATGGAAAGAAATCCGTTTGAAATGGCACAAGGCTCTTGGTTTCGGCGATGATCATTACCGTTACCACGATCATGAGAAATTGGCTCACTACGCAAATGCTGCTACCGACATCGAATTCTTGATGCCTTTCGGATTCAAGGAAGTAGAAGGCGTTCACTCTCGTACTAACTTCGACTTGAGCCAGCACGAAAAATTCTCTGGCAAGAGCATTAAGTATTTCGATCCTGAAATCAACGAATCATACACTCCGTACGTTATCGAGACTTCTATCGGTGTAGACCGTATGTTCCTTAGCGTAATGTGCGCATCTTACTGCGAAGAGAAACTCGAAAACGGCGAAACTCGTGTAGTATTGAAATTGCCTGCAGCTTTGGCTCCGGTTAAATTGGCTATCTTGCCTTTGGTTAAGAAAGACGGTCTGCCCGAAAAGGCGCGCGAGATTATGGACGACTTGAAGTTCCACTTCCATTGCCAGTACGATGAAAAGGATTCTATCGGTAAGCGTTACCGTCGTCAGGACGCCATCGGTACTCCTTATTGTATCACAATCGATCATCAGACACTCGAAGACAACTGCGTGACACTGCGTAACCGCGACACCATGCAGCAGGAACGTGTGGCTATCGCCGACTTGAACGGTATCATCGCTGATAAGGTGAGCATCACAAGTTTGCTTAAGACTTTGCAGTAATAAAACGATTATAAGATTACATGAATATAGCAAGTGTAAAATGGTTGGCTGGAGTAGCGTTGCTGGCAGGTGCGTTGGCTTCATGCAGTAAAGATACGGTAGAGGCCGACCCGTATGCGGATTGGGAAGTGCGTAACGCTAACTATCTCGATTCGATAGCTAATGTCTGCGCTAATCCGCCGGCTTCAGAGAAGTGGAAGAAGGTGCTGAACTATAAGTTGGCGAAAAACGACTTGACTTCTATTAATACATATTCTAATTCTGATTATGTATATATGAAGTTTTTGGCGTCGGGCGACGAATCTTCGTTGTCTCCTTTGTATGAAGATACAGTTTCGGTACATTATCGTGGCTCGCTTATCAACGGTACGGTA
>OHHJ01000293.1_pt1 | contig 16108 bp, 11 predicted proteins | sample 1568041 | NCBI WGS metagenome assembly OHHJ01 (sample SAMEA3879573, study PRJEB24766) | human gut metagenome | biome: human-associated habitat; feature: feces | place: USA | collected 1985/1987
TATTTTTGGAATAATTTGGACATAAAAATTATGAGGATTTTGAACACCCTACCTTACAGGGGCAGAAGCGAGAATCGATGAGCACTGCGGCATGAGATAGGGGCAAGCCCCTATCCTGGAATATGAGCCCCTTTCAGGGGCAGCGTCGCAACCGCCTGTAACAAAGTTACGTATTACATCGCCATGCTACTTGGTCAAAAACCATGCAGAGATTTTTCTGGATTTTGAACACCCTACCAAACACGGCTAAAAATCCAACAAAGTCATGCCCCAGAGCGTGGCCATGTTCGCTACGTGTTCGTGGCCCTCACTTTGCGAGCAAAGTGAGCTACAGTGCTGGCGCCGCAACAGCCCTGTCTGCGGCCCTTCGCGGGCTGTCACCAGTCAAGGCGTTCACCTCTCCAGCGAATAACGAAGTCAGAACACAAAAAAGCACGCTCCCAGCTGGGGGGCGTGCTTTTTTCTATGTATTCCTGTCAAGCTCACTTGATGAATTTCTTACGGCCGCGAATATAAATCTGTCCCTTCTGTGGCGCAGAGACAACGCGACCGCTGAGGTCGTAGATGACGTCGTTAGAAGCGTCTTTCGTGTTGGCGTCAGTCGTGATAAACTCAATGTCCGTCGGGATGTCCGTTGGTTCGATATACCAGAACGAAGGGGCATTCTCTGTGGGCGATGAGGCCAACCAAGGCACCACGCGCGAATTGTCGCCTGCGAGGTGCAGATAAGAATAAGAGGCGTTCGTTGGGTTGGCACACTGGATTTTGCTGAGCCCCTGAGTGTTGCTCGTGATGACGAAGATGCCGGCCTCGTTCTTCTCGGCCGTGAGCGTCGTGCGGGCCTCTACGGCCAGCGTGCGTCCAACCATGCTTTCGGCATAAGCCTTGCTGACCAGGTGGTATTTATTGGCGCCATCGGCCGAAGGCACGAAACACCAGTAAGCCTTGTCGGTGGCGGCGTTTGTGCTCGCACCCAGTTCTTTGCTGCTGTTGGCGTTGAGCACATAGTTTTTGGAGCCGCGTCCGTGGTTGCGGATGGTGTAATAACATCCAGTGCTGATTTCCACGCGCGGCGCATTTGCGATGGCGCCATTCAAGCGTTCGTAGCCTTCGCGTGACGGTGCGGCGATGTAAGTGTTGTAGGCCGCGTTGACCATGCTTTCAGCTTCCTCCTTGTATTGTCCGACAATCGTGCCGAAATTACCCTTGGTCAACACCGCGTCAACGATGGGTTTCACGCCGAGTGCCGTCAGGCTGTCGCCGTTGACCGTGGGGTCGTAGGTGAAGGCCGAATCCGTGATCTGCTCGATGGAGTAGTTCTTATAGATGATGGTATATCCGCCACCGTTAGTGCCGTACGTGTCTTCCTCGTAAACAAAACCGATGGTGTTGTTTTTCTGCCACGTCATGGTGCTGTAGGCACTGCTGATGTAAGAGCTCTGGTGGTGTCCGTCCCAGTTCTTCGCAATGGCTTCAGGCGTGCGGTAGTCAGAGAGCGACTTCAAAGACTTGTAGTAGATACCCACATTGGAGCGTCCGCTGCCGAAAGGCACACTCTGGAGGAGGAGGAACATCTTCTGGTTGTCTTTCTTGCGGGTGACGGGAACGAGCATCACTTCGCCGTTGCAGGCGTTGTTGAGCGCTGTCACGCCGTTGTTACTCTGGCCAGAGAAGGCCACTTCTCCCCAAGAACCTTCAGCCTTCTTCGTGTCGGTGAAGGTGAAGATGTTGAAACGGCGTCCGCCGTTGCAGCGGCTCGACAGGAGCACACTGCCGTCGGGCAGTTCTTCAGCCTTCGGCTCGTCGCCGTTGGGCATGGGGCTTACGTCACATCCGCCGAGGAACTCCCATGTTTCGCCAAAGTCGTCAGAATAGAGCACCCAGTTGGCCGTTTCGTTGCTTCCCTGTCGGCAGCTGCTGCCAACGAGGTAGAGGCGGCGGTATTTGTTGACCTTCGTCTTCGTGCTTTGGCAGATTTTTCCGCTGCCGATAAACCAGCCACGGATGGGGCCGTAGGCGCTCTTGTCGAACTTCGAATAGACAAACTCTTCGTCGATGTATTGAGGTTCGCTCCAAGTGGCACCATTGTCGTTGCTATACCAGCGTGCCCATCCCTGATGGTGGTCGCGTGTGCCGCTGAAGAATCCCGGCGTGCCCGAACAAGAAGTGATGATCATGCGGGGGCTCTCGCTGTCGCCAACGATGCAGGGGTCGCCATAGCCAGCCTTCTGGTGTCCAACGGCGGTGTTGCCGTCGCCCGTCATTACGGCCGGCTTCAGGATTTCGTCCCAGGTCTTTCCGTTGTCGTGGCTGCGGCGGATGTGGAGGTCAATGCGTCCGCTGCCGATGTCGGCGCGGCTGAAACGGTAGTCGGCAACAGCCACGACAGTGCCGTCGTAGGCCGTGGCGATGGCTGGGATGCGGTATGGCGTGTCGCCCGATGTGCGTGTCGGGAAAATCTCCACCTGAGGCTCTGGCTCGATGTATGCCTTGCGGATGCTCACCTTGAAATTCGTCAGGATGACGCCCGCGTTGGCACCCGAGAGGGTGAACGAAGCCGTGGGCATTTTGAGGCCTTTGCAGGCGAGAGACTGCGATGTCTTGGTGGTGGTGTACGACTTGCCAGAGGCATCAATCACCTTGACAGCCGTGTTGTCGGCCATGACGAAGTCAAAACTGTAAGCCGCAATGCTGTATTCAGCGCCAGCGGTCAGCGTGTAAGCCTGAGGAGTGTATTTGCCCACGTAGGCCTGGATGCGTGTTTCATCGGAAGCCGTCACGTTCATGTTGTTGTATCCAGCGTCCAAAACGAGTTTCGGCTCGCCGGCTTTCGATGTCCAGGTCTTGGCCCAGGTGCCGTTGCTCGTGGTGAAGGAGCCAGTGGCCATGTTGACAGAAATGTCGCGTTGTGCCCATTCCCAGCGGATGGTGCTACCAGCGTCGGCACCGCCATTCCAGAAGGCGAATTTGCCATCGCGGTTGTTGACCTTGTTGCTGGTGTAGCCCTTCTCATACATATAGTAAGCCTCGACATTATTGCCCAGGTTGCTGCTCTTGGCAAACTGCCAGAGAGCCGTGTAGCCTTCAGGAATCTTGTTTTTGTTGACCATGATGGGATAAGATTCCCCACCAGTCGTTCCCAGCATCTTGACGGGAGCGGCAAGCACCATGTCGGGACCAGCTTCCTTGTTGATGATGGTGTAGCCCTCCGTGTCGTTACCTGTGCGGCGCCAGAGGTCGGCATCGGCGTAGGTCGTTTTGCTCGTTGTCAGAGAAATGTAAGATTTCGAACCGTTGTTGCTGACGTACAAACCGCCCGCACCGATGCGCATGGTGAACCAGTCCACAATGGATTCGTCTTCAACGTTGAGCGCTTCGTCAACGATTTCGCCCTTGTCGCCGTCGGTCACGTCGCCCAAGGTGTAGACGTTGGAGAAGGCGTCTTTAAATCCCAAGGAAGGGCCGCTCCATTTGTTCCACGTGCCGTCGGCGTTCTGGATGAACGTGCCGTCTTGTGTGCCGTTGGCACGCTTGGACACGAGAATCTTGCCGTTTTTAACTTCCGTGACGGAAGCCACCTTGAAGCAGCAGTAAATCGAGTCATATTTCTCCATCAGTCCGGCATTGTTGTTGATGCCTTCGTTGCTGCCCTTCCAAACGAGGTAATAGCCAGTGGCCACATTTTTGAAAGCGAAGATGTTGTTGCCCTTCTTGATGGCCACAAACTTGGCGCGGTTGCCGTAGCTCTTTGCGGCCAAGGCGTTGGCAACGCCAACAGTCAGCGCTTCGTTGTCGGCATAAAGCGGATAGCAAGTGCCGTTTTTCTGTCGGTTGGTGATGGTGTAGGTGCGGCCGTTCACGATTTCTGCCGCTCCCTCCTGAGCCGTTCCCTTCACCACTTTGATGGGCGTGGGCTCTTCCTTGATGTCGATGTCCGTCACGTCCGTGAAGCGCCACTGGCAGCCGGCATCTGCGCGGTCTTGTGCGTTGGTGTTGCCGCCATACCAGTTGTAAACGGGATAGCCCTCCTTCGTCGTGGTGTTCAACTCACAAGTGCTACCGCTGCGGATGATGTAGAGTTCGAGCGTGTTGGAATATTCCACCTTCCATCCGGCCTTGGGCGCCGTTGCCACCAGTTTGACCTGCTTGTCATAGGAAGCGGAAGGGTCCAGATAAGCGTTTGCACCGACGTTCTTGATGTTGAAAGCGCCGTCCGTGCGCTTCTCAAAAGTCCAGCGATAAGACGCATAGCCAGGGTTTGACGGGTTGGCATATACGCCCCGTCCCTTCGCATAGGCAAAAAGACTGGCGCGGAGCGGTGTGCAGATGGCAAAATGCTTGCCAGTCACGTTTTCCGCCGTCGGCGTGTTGATTTTGCTTTTGAGGTTGTTGAGAATCGTGTTGGCTTCCACCGCCATCGTCTTCAGTTCTTCAAGCGTGGCGCCCTCCTTCGCCATGAGATTCTTCATAGCGTCGAGCTTCGCATAGAGGTCCTTGACAGCGTCCTTGCTGTATTCTCCGAGCCCCGTTCCCACCTTGATGGAAGCGGCGGCAGTGATGGTGTTGTTGAGCGCAGTGCGTGCTTCAAACATCGCCTTGAGGTCCTTCGCCTCCTGGTCGGTGATAACCGTGCAGTCGCCGATAAATTCGGCCAGTTTGCGGGCCACGACCACATAGCCAGCGCCGTAGAGATAGTTGCCAGAGAAATAGCTGCCGTTCGCCGTTCCAGCAGAAGTGGCGAGCGAAGAATAGATGTCGATAAAGGTGAGTTGCTCGTCGGCAGCCGCCGTTTCCTTCAGCCAGGCGTTAAACTGCTTGATGCGGCTGTTGGCATTCGCTGTCGGCATCAGGCTGACCAAGGCAATGGGGGTCGATGAAGAGACGTTGCTCTTGAGCTTCTTCACCAGGGCCGTATAGTTGTTCTTGACGGTGGTCAAGTCCGTGTTGCCGTTGATGTCCTCCGTTCCAGTGTAGAGCAACACCTTCTTCGGGTTCTCGCGCACCACGCCTTTCCCCTTGTTGGAGAACGCAGCGTCCACGAATTTGCCGACGGTTGCAATGTTGCCGCCGTAGCCCCACCATGAACCGCGGTTCTTCACGTTCTGGTTTTGGAGCAGTTCGTTCCATTCGCCGTTCTTCACCATCTCGTCGCCGAAGAAGAGAACGTCGGTCGATTTGATGGGCAGGACACTGAAATAAGTGGCACGCATGCCGTGCGCACCGCCGAGGCCAGCCGTGTTCTGAAGTTTTTCAGTGTTGGCAGGATAAGAAGAGGGGAGACCAACGTAATCCTTGATGGCATCCACCCAAAGTTTGTAGCCGTAGGCTTCGAGGTGGAGGTTGTCGAGCGAATAGGGTGCCCCTTTGAGGATGCCGCCCATCTTCGAATAGAGGTCCACGTAGGTCGTGTTCTCGTTCTTGGCAGCGATGGCCTTGATCAGTTCGTTCGTTGCCTGAATGGTCTTCGGGCTTTTGTACGCCTGGTCTCTTGCAGGGAGGATGCTCTGCAAATAAATCTGCGTGTTGGGACTTTCGCGTCGGATGATGTCCACCGTTTTCGCGATGTTGTCGGCGATGGATTGTTCCGTGCAGTTAGTTCCCAAGTCGTTCGTACCGATTTTGATAAACACCTTAGCAGGCTTGAAGCGCACCCAACTTTCAACGTTGGCAAGCACTTCATAACTATAGCCGCCGGAGTTTCCGCGGTTGACGATGCGTGGGTCGTTGCCAAAAGCTTCAGCCCATACGTGCATGTCGGTGATGGAGTTGCCGGCAAAGACAATGGCGTCCTTCGGCAGTTTCATCACCTTCCACGAGTCGTAGCGATGCAGTCTGAAAGCATCATCAGCATGCGCCACCTGCAGCATGGAAAACAGCATGACTGCAGCGAGGAGTAGGTTTTTGATTTTCATTTAATTAATAATAGGTTTGTAGTTAATGTTGGATCGTAGGTTTTGTAGGCCCGTGGCCAGTTAAAAGGTTCAGACATAAGGGGCGTACATGCAACTGGCCGATGTCTTAATAATCAGAATTGCCAATTACGCCTAACACTGAATTGCAAAAATACAAATATTTTTCAGCTCTCGCCACTCCCGCGCTTAATTATTTCACAGTAAGCAAGTTAAAAAGCAACTTTAAAAGCCGCTCCGCCCTGGGGGCCGCGGCATTCTGCTGTCTCAACGGGTATAAAAACGAAGAACCCCCTCTGCCGCGCGGCAGAGGGGGAAATGGGGATGGTAGGGGGGATTGGAAAACGAAAGCCAAACGCTGTTCGATGAGCGGATTTAGTTTTGGAGGAAGCTGATACGGTTGTCAACTAATTCTTTCCCCATTACTAAAGTTATTTCTGTACCACCTATTTATACCTCGATATTTTTACAAGGGTTGAAAGACTCTTGTTCTCTGTGAAAGACATATCCCAACTGGTTTGATACACACTTGGTGTTGCCTATCATTACATCCACATTATAGTGAGAGTGACCATATATCCAAAAATCTATACCGCTATCCTTGATGTAATTCTCCAATTCCACAGTGAAGGCTCCATTGGCTTTGCTGTCGGCGAACTTGGGACATTGCATTTGAAAAGACGGAACGTGATGGGTGACAACAACCTTTTTTTTGGCTTTGCTGCATGAGACAGCTTCTTTCAAAAACGTAAAGCACCTTTCATGCTCACGGTTGAAGTCTGCAAAGGTGAGAAGTTCTCCATTGAAGAGGATACGTCGGAAGTCGCTTATGACTTGCTCCGTATAGTACGCCTCCTTCAGTGGAATCTTAGACCACAACGTCGTTATGATGAAATCGATGTCACCAATATGTATAACAGTATTATAATAGCTGTGAACATTGGGGCGTATTTCAAGGCAATAGCCATCGTTAAGCTTGGCAATGTCATAGTATTTGTAGAACTCATGGTTGCCCATGCAAACTATTACCTGTTGATAGTTCTCCGAGGCCCAATCCCAGAAAGGATGCTTAGAATAATTCTCGTCTCCCAAGTATCCGATGTCTCCAGCCAGAACGAGAATGTCTCCTGTTATTTGCAATGGGTTCTCTTTCAAATATCTCCAGTTGTCGGCAAACTCCAGATGGAGGTCTGATGCATATTGTATTTTCATAATTCTGACTACTTATTTGATAGTTCTGTTGTAAACAATCCGTCTAATTGTTCAAGCAATGCCTCAATGAATGAGAAATCCTGGTCAAGAGCCTTGGCAAGAGGTTCTGAAAGTGTGTTCCAATCATTTCTTATAGAGGCAACAAAATTTCTTATACAGGCGACGATTGGTTCAGGAGCGATAATCTTGCTGTCTTCCATAATCACCACGTTCTTCAGCACGTCAGACCGGTGCTTCTTGATGTCTTTACTGTTGACATGTTTTCCGTTAGCTTTGTCTTGTAACAGATTGAGGTAAGCACGTGCCTTCAGAGCTATGAGCGCAGCAGAGTCTGCATGGCGAAGCCCATTAGTCAGTTTGCTATGCTGGATGGTGAAGTGGTAGAAATCATCGTCCATGATGATAGCACTAAGACTTGATGTTTCTTCGTCAACGGGGAGTGGCTCAATTGTCAATCCTTTCGGCTCACCAAGAATGTCAGGATGCCGTGAGAGCAATTCTATCATTTCTGGATAGTCTGGTTTGCCGTTGACAAATCGATACAGTTCGTATTTTGGAACTTCGCCTTTTTCTTGCTTGCGTTTCTCCGGACGATAACCGCCTTCTCGCACGAATTGCCAGAAATGCTCTGCGAAGTCGGCAGTCATCTTCTCCACCACAACAATCATGTCAATGTCGTGAGTGGCACGTGGGCGTACTGCGGTTCCAGTCATAGTGATGTCGCAAGCCGTTCCGCCGATGATGACATAGTTTTCTGAGTAGGCCTCAAAAGCCTCGCGGAACTTCTCTAATCCTTCCATTCTGTTTCATTAATTAAACGTTCAACTTCGCCTTCCACTCGTGGATCTTCGTCCTCGCGCAGCGAAATGGCCAAAGATAATTTGTCCACCCATTCGGCTTTCACACCAGTAGCGGTGACAGGTGGATATTTCCAAGCCTCTATGATGATGTTTCCGTCAAATTCGTTGGGGCGCACCAAGGCTTCAGAAGATTTGAAATTCCGAAGCTGTTTAACAGACATCATGATGGTTCTTTCAGGATCAGGATTCAGCCTCGTGTAATGTGCAAGGGCATTGATGCCACATTCAGGAAAAGAATCGTCAGAAAGCAGGCCGTCGCAGTAAATGCGTTCTTCAACAGGATTAACGAGGAACGGTTGGGCTTGCTCCCACAAATTCATTCCTTTCATGTCAAAGTGTATGACCTTCCGCTTGGAGGCTTCAGTCACTTTTTTGCAAAGCCCCAAGTCTTCAAGGCAAGTGAGGCCAAGTGTAATACTTGCGTAGGAATATGGAATCTTGTCCTCAATGTCACGTGCAGCCATTCCCTCGATGCTCCCTATTTGTAAATGATAGAGCAGTAAGTATTGTGCGACAGGCGTTAAAGTCTTAGCCTGTTTGGTCTTACGAACGCGCTCATTTGCCAGAAGCATTGGCAAATGGACATATTTTTCAGAAACAACGAAATACACGTCCTTGTCGATGAGCCTCTGCCGTTCATAGGTAGGACAAGCTGGCAATAAAAAGACGATAGGAAGTTGTAACAACGAGGTGAGGTTGTTTGCTGTAACAGACAAACAGCGTGGCGTAGCCACTTTGCCTTTAGGTTCTGCGAATAGTAATGGCATACCATGAAATTCTCCATCGTAGAACTTGTATGTCAATAAGTCTCCGATGGTGGCACCTTCCATCTGCGCCTTGCTTCGTTCCTGCAGCTGTATAGGTCTTCCTAATATGGCAATCTCTTTTGTTTTAATCATTATGCTCTATTTTAATACATCATTAAAACGAAGCAAAAGTATTAAAATAATCTGATGTAATCAAGGGTTTACGGGGATTTTAGATAAATCGGCTCAACCGTCTGCCGCTAAACGCTCGAATCCCTGCTCTATACGCTGAGCTGCATCTACGTTCACGACCGTCACCTCAACATGTATAAAAACGAAGCCCCCCTCTGCCGCGCGGCAGAGGGGGAGATGGGGTATGGGAAGGAAGGGGGAGAAAGGGGGCATAGAGGATAGAATGCCGTAGGCCATTCTGCAGAATAACTTAGAAACTTATACAGGGATTTTTTTGATATTGTTTTAATGCCTGTATGTTGAATCCAACAATTAAGCAGGTATTGACGCTGACTGTGTTAAAAATTATTCGTACCTTAGCAACGTGCATGAAGATGTGGCCAAGAACGGAAGATCAGACAGGGCAACTTCATGTCCAAACAATTTTTCACTAACCAATCCAAAATTTTATTCACATGAATACGTACGAAGAACTCACAGGATCATACTCCTTAACCAAAACCATCAGTCTTGCTTTAAATCCAATTGGTGAAACTCTCAGGCATATAGAAGAAAAGGGTTTTATAGCCCAGGATGAGCAAAGGGCTGAGGATTATAAAAAGGTCAAGGACATCATTGACCGTTACCACAAGTATTTTATAACGATGTGTCTTGATAGATTCAAATTCTCCACGGACAAACTGATGAAATATGTGGCATTGGCGGAAAATGCAAAGCGGGATGAAGATGCCTTCGATGAGGTCAAAACCCAACTGCGCAAAGAAATAGTAGTGGCCTTCGAGAAAGGAGAAACCTATAAGGACCTATTTAAGAAGGAACTCATTCTGGAGCATCTTCCAAATTTTGTAACGGATGAAAATGAAAAGCGCTTGGTGGCCAGTTTTAACAAGTTCACCACCTATTTCACGGGGTTTTATGAAAACCGAGAGAATATGTATTCTGATGAGGTCAAGTCTACTGCCATCGCTCACAGACTTATACATGAAAATCTGCCCATGTTTTACGATAACATGAAGTCGTTCAAGAAGATTGCGGCGTGTGAAGATTGCATAGATTTTACTGAATTTGAAGCAGCGTTTTCAGAAGAGTTCAAGGAATTTAAAGTTGAACATTTGGCCGACATTTTCCAACTTGAGTATTTCAACAACACGTTGACCCAAAGGAAAATAGACTTCTACAAGTTGGTCATTGGCGGAAAAGTGTTGGAAGATGGTACGAAGTTGAAGGGCGTTAACGAATATGTCAACCTCTACAACCAGCAGCACAAGGATGCCCGTCTGCCCTTATTGAAGCCGCTATACAAAATGATTCTGAGCGACAAAGTCGCCCTGTCGTGGCTTCCTGAGGAGTTTAAAAGCGATGAAGAGATGGTGGAAGCCATTCAGGAGATGCACAAAAATCTCAAGGGGGCTTTGACGGACAATGCAGAAAATAATTTGCGCGATTTGCTGCTCAATATGGATAAATATGACTTGGCGCATATCTACATAGCGAACGACCTTGATCTGACGGATATTTCCCAAAACATATTTGGGCAATATGACGTCTACACGTCTGCTCTCAAGCAGGCCTTGCGCAACGAATATGCCCCGACTCCAAAGGAGCGTCGGAACCCGGAATTATACGATGAGCGTATCAATAAGCTGTTTAAGTCAAGGACGAGTTTCTCAATTGCCGAACTCAATTCTCTGGCTGATAGCGACCACACGATTGAGAATCATTTCAAACAGTTGGGCGCTGCCGAGCGCAACGGGAAGCAGGAAATAGACCTTTTCTCTCAAATAGAGACTGCTTATGCCAAGGCAAGCGACATCCTCTCTGGAAAGCATGGCAATATCGGGCAATCGGAGGCAGAAACCGCGCTCGTCAAAAACTTGCTCGATGCCTATAAGTCCCTGCAACACTTTATAAAACCTCTGCTTGGACATGGCGATGAAGCGGAAAAAGACAACGAGTTTGATGCAAAGCTCCGCGCGGCCTGGGATGCGCTTGACATCATTAATCCTTTGTATAATAAGGTGCGCAACTGGCTTACAAGAAAGCCATACAGCACGGAAAAAATCAAGTTGAATTTTGAGAATGCACAGCTGTTAAATGGGTGGGACAAGAATAAGGAAACTGATTGCACTTCCGTTCTTCTCCGAAAGGATGGCATGTACTATCTTGCCATCATGAACAAGAAAGCAAACCACGCCTTTGCTTGCGATGAACTTCCTGCCGACGGCGATTGTTATGAGAAAATCGACTACAAGCAAATCGCTTTGCCTATGGGGTTGGGAGCCTTTGTCCGAAAATGTGGGAAAACTGCCGAAAAACTTGGGTGGTCTTGTCCTGAGAAATTGAAAAATAAGGATAAAAAAATCATCACTAATGACGCCGAGGCTGAGGGCGTTTTGCCTGATTTGATAGATTGTTATAAAGCCTTCCTGAACACCTATGAGAAAGACGGCTTCAAATATAAGGATTTCAAGTTTAAGCCTTCTTCTGAATATTCGTCGCTCGTCGAATTCTTTGCCGAAGTTCCTTCGCAGGGATATAAAATTGCATTCCGCAAGGTGTCGGTTGCATATATCAATCAGCTTGTTGAAAGTGGCAAACTCTATCTCTTCCAGATATGGAACAAGGATTTCTCCAAGTTCAGCAAAGGAACGCCCAACATGCACACTCTCTATTGGAAGCAGCTTTTTGATGAACGTAATCTGGCAGATGTTGTTTACAAACTCAACGGACAAGCGGAGGTGTTCTACAGAAAACGCAGTTTGAAACTGGAGGAAACCACCGTTCATCAAGCCCATCAGCCCATTCCAAACAAGAATAAGCAAAACGAGAAGCGACAAAGCCAATTCAACTATGACATTGTGAAAAACCGCCGCTTCACGGTTGATAAGTTCCAGTTCCATGTGCCCATCACCCTCAATTTCAAAGCAACAGGACGTGGCAATATTAACGATAAGGTGCTTGAGATCATTCGGAATAATGGCATAAAGCATGTCATTGGAATTGACCGTGGTGAGCGCCATCTGCTTTATCTCTCTTTGATTGATTTGAAGGGGAACATCATCAAGCAGATGACCCTCAATGACATCGTCAACGAGTATCGTGGCCACACTTATGCCACCAACTACAAAGATCTGCTGGCTGAGCGTGAGGACAATCGGACAGAGGCACGGCGCAATTGGAAGAAAATTGATAACATCAAGGAAATCAAACAAGGCTATTTGGCGCAGGTTGTACACATCATCAGCAAAATGATGGTTGAATACAAAGCCATCGTCATTCTTGAAGACCTGAATATGGGCTTCATGCGTGGCCGGCAGAAAATCGAACGTAGCGTGTACGAGCAGTTTGAAAAATCGCTGATTGAAAAGCTCAACTATTATGTCGACAAACAGAAAGATGAGGAAGAAGTGGGCGGGCTACTTCACGCACTTCAGCTGACAAGCAAATTCAAAAGTTTCAAAGAACTTGGCAAGCAGAGTGGCTGTCTCTTCTATGTTCCTGCCTGGAACACGAGTAAAATCGACCCCGTCACTGGCTTTGTTAATCTCTTTGATACGAAATATGTCAACGTGGAAAAGGCGCGGGCATTTTTCTCAAACTTCGATGCCATCCGATACAACGCTGAAAAGGACTGGTTTGAATTTGCGTTCAACTATTCTAATTTCACCGATAAAGCCAAAGACACGCGTGAGAAATGGACGCTCTGCACTCACGGCACAAGCATACGTACGTTTAGGAATCCCAGTAAGCTCAACCAGTGGGATAGCGAAGAAGTGGTGTTGACCGATGAATTTAAAAAGGTCTTTGAAAAAGCCGGCATTGACATCTGTGGCAATTTGAAAAACGCCATCTGTGCGTTGAAGGAGAAAGCGCATCTTGAAAAACTGATGCAACTCATGAAATTGCTGCTTCAGATGCGCAACAGCAAACCCAATACCGAAGTCGATTACATGATTTCGCCAGTGGCTGACGAACAGGGGAACTTCTACGATAGCCGTTGCGGCAACAGCGCGTTGCCCGACAACGCGGATGCCAATGGTGCATACAATATTGCCAGAAAGGGCCTGTGGGTGATAAAGCAAATTCGCGAAACGCCAGCGGGAAAACGTCCGAAATTGGCCATCAAAAATAAGGAATGGCTCAAATTTGCCCAGCAAAAACCATATCTGGATGACTGAATATATTCCGCTTTCAATGTTGAATGATTTTGTCTTCTGTCCGTACTCCATATACCTGCACAATGTGTATATGGAGGCGGACGAAGACTTGTTTAAAGCCCCGCCACAAACAAAAGGGACCATTGCCCACCAAGGGATTGACAAGAAAACGGGCAGCACCAGAAAAACTGACCTCATGTCGTTGCCTGTCTATTGTGATGAACTGGGCATCTCAGGAAAAATTGATGTTTACAAACAAGCACAGCGCCTGCTGATAGAACGGAAAAATTGTCTGAAAAATATCTTTAGGGGGCAGGTCTATCAGTTGTGGGGGCAATACTTCTGTTTGAAGGAAATGGGCTTCGAAGTAGACAGGTTGGCTTTTTACGAAATTTCCACCAACAAGATGATTGACGTGGAAATGCCTGGCAGTCGGGGTAAGCAAGAACTTGCAGACTTCATCGAGAGATTCAAAAAATACGACCCTGCCTCCACCGCATTTAAGGTGAATCCCAATAAATGCGCCCATTGTATATATTGCAACCTTTGCGACAAAACAGAGACAGATAATGTTTACATCTAAGGACTTGGAAATGCGCACGATTTTTGTGGTTAATTGCATTGAACACAACCGCAGCCTCAGAGTGAGCAGCGGAGAACTGATGCTGGAGGAGATTGACGGTGACAGGAAAAAGACACTCACCAAAATCCCCTTCCAGAAAATGTTGGCGCTGTTCGTTGTCGGGCATATAACAATAACCACGCCCCTTATAGAGAAGTGCAAACTGCATGGGGTGGCCCTCGTGGTGATGAAACCCAATTTGCGCCCAGTGTTCTTTTGGGCGAATGCAGCTGAGGCCAACTATCTGCTCCGTAAACGGCAGTTTGAATATGGGCAGGAAGACCTGACGATTGGGAAAATACTGATACGCAACAAGGTGGAAAACCAAAGAGCGGCTTTGACCAAGACGAGGCGTAAAGATGAAATCATCTGCAATGCCATCAGCCAATGTGAAGCAGCACTCAACTTCATAGACGACGTCATAGACCACAACCAGTTGATGGGGTTGGAAGGTATCGTGGCCAAAACGTTTTTCGCGGCCTATTTCCAAAACCAGAATTGGAAGGGGAGACATCCAAGGATGAAGTGCGATGCCATGAATGCAACGCTGGACATTGGATACACCATATTGTTCAATTTCATGGAATGCTTCATCAGAATGTTCGGCTTTGATTTATATGTCGGTGTTTACCACCGCCTGTGGTTCAACCGCAAATCATTGGTTTGCGATTTGATGGAACCTTTTAGGTGCATCATTGATCATGCCACTTTGTTGGCCTTCAATAGAAAGCAATTCTCAGAGAAGGATTTCTCGGTGGTGAAACAGGAGTATCGTTTGAAACATGAAAAATGTTCCTGCTATTATAAGGTGTTTTACGATGCTTTGATTGAGCGGAAAATGGATATTTTTAAGTATGTCCAGCAATATTACAGATGCTTCATGGGCCGTAAGTCGGTGAAGTCATATCCCACGTTTAAGTTTTAGGTATGATCATTATAAGCTACGACATCTCAGACGACAAGATGCGCACCAACTTCTCGAAAATGCTGAAAAAGCATGGCGCAATACGGCTGCAGTTTTCTGTTTATGAGGCAGTCAACACCAAGAGGATTATAGAGAACCTCGTTGCAAAGATTGAGTCTTATTCCAAACACTTTACAGCTGACGACAGCGTCATCATATTTGATGTGGATGTAGATAAACTGACGAAATATGGGTGCGCTATACATAGAGACCAGCCTATAGTATACTTCTGAACTACAGACCATACTCTCTATGTGAGCTCCTTATTACTCCTATATGCTTGACAGCCAATAAAATAGTTTGTTGGGATGTAAGGAATTTTCGTAAGGGGGAGTTTTTTTATTACAAATATACTTCAATGTACACCCTAATTCAGAGTATTTTATGTAATTTTGCAGGTAAATAGAGGCTATAGGCCTTTTATAATTTCTACTATTGTAGATAAAGGATTCACGCGCGATGGTAGTGGAATGGCTATAGGCCTTTTATAATTTCTACTATTGTAGATAGAACTACAAATCATATCAGATACCAAGGCTATAGGCCTTTTATAATTTCTACTATTGTAGATCGGCGCACGGGGAGGCAGTGCATAAACCTGGCTATAGGCCTTTTATAATTTCTACTATTGTAGATTCTAAGGTTTTGCAAATACTCTTTCACGGCTATAGGCCTTTTATAATTTCTACTATTGTAGATTTAGGCACTTCTCCACTAAATCTTCTATCTCGGCTATAGGCCTTTTATAATTTCTACTATTGTAGATTTTTAATACTCTACACATAAGTGTTTTCATGGCTATAGGCCTTTTATAATTTCTACTATTGTAGATAACTTCTCCAGCTCTCTTGCTTTTTTAGCGGCTATAGGCCTTTTATAATTTCTACTATTGTAGATGTAATACAACGTGCTCCCCACCTCCTTTCGGCTATAGGCCTTTTATAATTTCTACTATTGTAGATAAAAGAAAACAGACGAAATCTCCGGTTAGGCTATAGGCCTTTTATAATTTCTACTATTGTAGATATTCTATTCATTTCAGGTGCCCAATATGGCTATAGGCCTTTTATAATTTCTACTATTGTAGATAAAAAGATGTGGCTCTCGCCGAGCGGTTGGCTATAGGCCTTTTATAATTTCTACTATTGTAGATCGCGAAAAAAATGTACTTCATGTCCCCAAGGCTATAGGTCTTTTATAATTTCTACTATTGTAGATTTTACTATCTTTGCACCAGTAATCAATAAGGCTATAGGCCTTTTATAATTTCTACTATTGTAGATCGTATATATGCGATAAACCCGTCAGACAGGCTACAGGCCTTTTATAATTTCTACTATTGTAGATACGTACATGCTACCGTTAAGGGCGTTGCGGGCTACAGGTCTTTTATAACGCGAGTTCGAGATAATATTCTAAAAAGTAAAGAGCAGAAAAACATCCAAC
>OHHJ01000300.1_pt1 | contig 15747 bp, 20 predicted proteins | sample 1568041 | NCBI WGS metagenome assembly OHHJ01 (sample SAMEA3879573, study PRJEB24766) | human gut metagenome | biome: human-associated habitat; feature: feces | place: USA | collected 1985/1987
CCGCCGATACGGTAACGGCAGACAAGATTTTGAAAGGTGCAACCGCTCATGATAAAAGCGGCGCGCCGATTGTAGGCACATGCACATACAACGCTGATACATCCGATGCAACAGCGGCAGGCGCAGAAATCCTTGCCGGAAAGACAGCCTACGTCAATGGCGTTAAAATTACAGGCGAGATGAAAAACAATGGCGCTGTCAGCGGCGTGATTAGTAAAAAAGCTGATAGCTACACCGTGCCTATTGGTTACCACGATGGCGCAGGCAAGGTAGCTATCAGCTCCACAGAACAGGCTAAAATTATTGCTACTAACATCCGTGCTGGCGTATCCATCTTGGGCGTTGAGGGTACCATGCGCGGTACAGAGAGCGTCAAGGCACAAGCTAAGACCGCTACCCCTAAGACAACAGCGCAGACTATTTTGCCTGACAGCAGTCAAGGTTTTAATTACCTATCGCAAGTTACTGTTAACGCTATCCCTTACAACGAGAGCGACAATGCTCAAGGCGGAAAGACCGTTACTATCGGCTGAGGAGATTGAAAAAATGGCAGTGAATAAAGTTATATACGGCGGTAACACCTTGGTAGATCTTACCGGTGATACCGTCACCGCTGCCGATTTGGCAGACGGAGTAAAGGCGACAGGTGCGGACGGCAATCCGATTGTAGGGATGATGCAAAAGGTAACCATTGACGCTGAGCTGTCGACTAGCAGTACCAACCCTGTGCAAAACAAGGTAATTACCGAGGCTATAGCCAACATGGGCGGCGGCTCGGGCGATTACCTGCCTTTGACAGGTGGTACAGTCACTGGCGGCATTACAGCGTCCAATTTTCAGACCGGTTCGGGGACATCTAATTACTTTCAATGCCACAAATTCCGCGGCGAGGGCGATGCTAATACCTACTATCACGCTATAGATTTTGGGTACTCCGGGCACGATAGCGTCGACTTCTACGAGTATGATGCGAACTGGAACTTTTATCAATGCACCTCCGGCAATAAGTCAAATGCCGTCCTTGTCGGTAACATCAACGGCAACGGCTGGAACGGTGGGGCACGGCTGACCGGAGCGCCGACAGCACCGACGGCTGCTGCCGGAACAAACTCTACACAGATAGCGACAACGGCTTTTGTGCAAACAGCTGTTGGCGGCAAAGCTAACAGCTCAGACCTTGCCAATTTTGTCACGATATCCGGGCAGAATACATGGCGGGCCCAGCAGACCTTTAACCTTGTAACTCTTGGTTACGAGCAGTATTCCGCACCGTACAGCAGTACAAATTCCGCAAGCCCGTCTACGTCAGCCGCATCTTATTATGCAACAGGAGCGTTTACTCTTAACCTTGCGACGTTATCAGCATTGCTCAGTAGCGATCAGTCAACGGTGTTTACTGCGTACATCACTGCCGGCGGTGATTATGCGCTGTCCATCACCAACGGCGGCACGATCAAATATATCGGTGCTGCTTCCGACTTAGCAATCACCAGCGCAGGCCTGCTGCTCAACATCCTTATGACCAAGGACAGCTACGGCAGCCTGACCAGCATCGTGCAGGCTAATAAGCTGACATGAGGTGACAACCATGGGACTTAATAGGATGATGTTTGTTAAAAAATCTGCTGGCAGTGGCGGGGACACCGGGAATAATGCCTTTATCATGACTATGGGACAGCAGAGCGGCCAATATGGTTATAGTCGCAACAATGGCAACTATGGTGAGATTACAGGCAATGTTACACACGATGGCAGAGCCGTTACTCTTGTTATGCTGTCTTATTATGGTGGATGGCTTGACGTTGCCTTTAAAGAAGAGGGTGTGACGGGGGGCAGCCGTAATATTAGTCTTATACACCTACGTTCAACGTGTTCCGTCAAATATATCAAGCATGTTTACTGCTGCTAACGTCGGTAAGAAATTTAAAGTAGAAATCATCTTTAACTAAGCAAGGAGCAAATCAAATAATGAAAACGTATACATACAAGGCTAACAGCTACGATAACTTGTACGATTTGGCAGAGGCACTGGCGCATGACGGCACATTTATCCCACGCACAATATCTGATACTGATCTGGAGCAGCTGGGAGTAAATGTAGCGGAAACCGAAGAACCGATTGAAAATATCCGCACCCGCAAAATTTTTGAACTGAAGCGTCAGCGTGATGCTGCGGAGGTCGAGCCGGTGGAGTATGGCGGGCACCTCTACGATTACGACAGTAAAGCCCGCGACCGCATCAACGCCGCAATTATTGCGCTCGATGTACAGGGAGAAGGCGCTAAAATCAGCTGGACCACGGCAGACAATGAGGATGCGGTGGTTACGGCTCAGGACCTGCGCATGATTATCGCCGCTGTTGCTGTACGTAGCAATGCTTTGCACACAGCGTATAGAGCCGCCAAGGCGCAGGTCGAGAGATGTGCAACAGCTGCAGAGCTAGAAGCTATAAAAGTAGAGTTCTAAATTTATTGGAGGGCACAGGATGACATTACAAGAGCTAGGAATAATTAGCGGATTGATGGCGTTTTTCTTGACGTGGATAATTGTACCGCTAGTGAAAAGTAATACACCTGCACAAGAGCAGATGCGTTCGATGCAACTCAGCGTCGACAAGTTGGCAGGCGCTGTGGAAAAGCTGTGCCAAGAGGTAGCCGAGAACAACGAAGAACTTGCCGGAAATAAAGAGCAGCTGCATACGTTGTTTGTGAATACTGGCAAGTTGGAAAGACGCATGGACAATCTGGAAGCGAGATGCATAAATTGTCCTGTGAGGCATAATAATTGAAGGGAGTAAAAGCCATGGAGAAACTGATAAATATGTTCAAGAAAGATGACACAGCCCTGTCTATAGGCCGTGTCTGCGCCGTAGGAACGTTTTTGGCGTTCATAGGTATTAGCGTATACCTTGCAGTAATCGGGCGCACCTGGGGCAACTATGAGGCCTTCAGCGTTGGCTGCGTTGGATACATCATTGCGCAACTTGGCAATAAATATGTTGAGATGCGTGGCGTGAAGATCGGAGATAAAGAAGGCATGAAGATTGGAGATAGGGAAAATGGCTAAAGTGTTTATCAATCCTGGCCACTGCCCCGGTGTGGACAGTGGTGCAGTGAATTATTCGTATGGAGTTACAGAAGCCGCCATCGTTAAAGAGGTGGGCGACATGGTAGCAGATTATTTGCGTAAAGCAGGTTGTGAAGTTGAGCTTTTGCAGTCCGATAATTTGGCCGGAGAAAATCCAAACTATCCTAACGTATGTGCATCAGCCAACAACTGGCCTGCAGATGTGTTCGTAAGTCTGCATTGCAATGCAGCAGCATCGGAGCAGGCCAACGGAACAGAGTGCTTTGTGTTCAGCCATTGGAGCAAGTCAGACAGATTGGCAGCGTGTATCCAATCTCAAATTGTGCACTCCTTAGGAACATCCGACAGAGGTGTAAAGGTTGGCCCGAGGTTGATTGTACTGCGAAATACTACAATGCCTGCCGTTTTGGTAGAGCTCGCCTTCATCAGCAATGACGCAGACTGTGAAAAACTCATTGGCCAAAAAAGAGATTTTGCGGCGGCTGTTGCAAGAGGCATCACCGATTTTTTGACGGAGTAAAGGCAAGCCTAATCGCAAACTTGTTTTTGTAACAATGCCTGATTTTGGCGTGAAAAAAATCACAAAAACGGTCTCAGTGGACACCCTGCTCACTGAGACTTTTTCTGTTTTAGGTGTAATTGTTCATGGAGCACGTATGTAGTGCCTACCGCCTGCCTACGTGGCTCTAAAGCGGAATTATAGGCCTATAGAAAAAGCGTTAAACTATTGGGAGAATTTAGCATGAATAATATAAACAGCAAAAAAATAATAATCCTTGTAATCATAGTAGCTATAGGGTTCTTGACGGTTATCCACAGGCACTGCAAACAGCAGAATAGCGATATTATTAAAATTAAAATGGGGCAAAAAGTAGAGGATAGCGTACAACTTTCAGAGGGACAAAAAAAGTCCATAGCAAAGCAGGTTGAAAAAGTCCACTATGATAAGACAATTTCGACAAGCATGGAGAATGTGGATAAAGTCGCAGAAAGTGAACGCTCTTTCAGAAAAGCGGATAAGGCGGTTATAGTCGGAGATATGAGCAAGCCAGCAGGCACGCCCGTAGAGCTGAAGCAGTATAATATTTACGCCGCCCCGAAGGTGTTGCGCACTGTTGGTGTAAAGGTTGGCCGTGATAAAAAAGCAGAAGGCGTATCGTTGGAAGTGAAAAAGAGAATAAGCCAAAAGGGAAAATATATCGGAGTGCGTGTGGACTATGATTGGACAGAAAAACAGCCTGCGGTGTGGGCAACGTATTCATGGTAAAAGAAAAGCGGCCTGGTTAGAGGCCGCAGGGTAGAAAATCTCGGGAACAAAGCGGGAACAGATACTTGTTTTTTTAGGGTATATTTTGGGATGTTTCGGCAAGCCTATATAATAGGTAGATTTCCGATAGTATTGGCAGGATAAGGCCTTGCGAACAAGTGGTGAAACATGCGATTACACATTCGTAATCAGTAGGTCGCAGGTTCAAATCCCGTCAGTAGCTCCATTAAAAAATCAAGCACCCATGCAGGTTTTCGCGTGGGTGCTGTTTTTTTGTAATGGTGAATTTTATGCTTTTTGAGGGATTTTGTCCCACTTTTTGTCCCACTTTTTTTATTTTTAGGGTTAAAAACAGCAGGAAAAATCTATGTTTTAGTCACGCGTAGCGTTATATATTATTGGCACTCAAAGCTATCGACTGTTACTGGGATTGCGGATTTTTAGGTGATAAAAAACACGTAATCAGTGACAAAAAACACGTAAATTTTTAACTTAAGGTGAGAAAAAACACGTAAATTGCGAACAAAATATCACTAAAATAAAACAGCAAGAATTGCAGTTAATGCAGTCCTTGCTGTTTTTATTTCTGAGTTGTTTATATAGGATTTTCAAGGTTGTAAAAGGGAGTAGGAAATGATCCGTCTTTTTGACGCTGATGTTTGAATAAAGCATCGTTCAGATGACATAAGTAAAGATACTCTTGATTCTCAAATCTCTTTAATAATGTCTTATCGCCAATCAGAGGCAGGCAGTACCTTGCTTCCTCCGGAACGGTGTCAGCATAACGGGCAATCCTGTAAGAGATATACATATTAGCCAGAAAGATTATGTTAGCACGTTCTCCCTGGGTATAATTCTCAATACGCAGTTTTTGGTCTAGGTAAGTTGTATCTAAATGCAAGTCGCTAGCTAAATCTTTGTGAGAACCAAAATATTGCTCTCCAAAGTGGTAATTTATGATATCATCTTCTAATTTCAGAAGAAAGGACTCATTATAAGGAAAATCAGTGTGACCAAGCATGAAATCACTTGAAACAGCAAATAGATTACAAATGCGGTCGAACATAAAGAGTGTTGGCTGCGCTTTTTCTTTTTCCCACATGGTAATGCTAGGTGCTTTAATATTAAGAATCATGGCTAATTCTCTTGTTGTTAATTTATAGGTAGTACGGAGTAACTCCATTCGTTTGAAAAACTTAGACATTATATACCTCTTAAATAAAAGTGAAAATCACAAAAATGTCAAAAAGAAGCCTTGTAAAGCAAAAACGCACATGTTAAAATATACTTAACAAGCTTGCTAAAAATAAATTATCAAGACTACTTAAGTTATATATTCTAATTATAGCATATCATGAGGATTGCGGAAAGGAGCTTCTAACATGAGTGATAAATTATACTATTCGTTAAGCGATATTCGGAGCGAGGTATATCAAAACCAAGTTTGTATGGCAACCTTGCAAACTATGGCTAAGACAAACAAGATACCTACTATACGTGTAATGAGCCGTATTTTTGTGCCGCGTTGGTGGGTTGAGCAGCAAATCAAAATAGCTACGGGTGAGAATAGTAGCGAAAATGATGGTAGCGACAAACAGTGAGTATTTAACTCCTTCAATCGATTATGCTGATGTTAGATTTAATTTTGTGTCTGATGGTAAGGAGATGAGTATTGCTCTACATCAATTTTTAGATTTTCTTGTCTATAATGCATATAATCGGCGCAAAATGATGCGAAATGATGATTTGTCTGTTTTTTATGTAAGTCCTGGTGAGTATTTTGCATTTATAGGAAGAAAGCGACCGAGTTCTAAGGATTACACTAATTTTAATGCTTCATTTGTGAAACTTAAGCATTCAGATTTTAATTTTTGCAAAGATAAAAATAATCATCTGCTAATGGCTTCATGCTCCATTTTAATCTCATATGTGATTTCTAAAAGTAAAACTGATTATCGCAAGGTTATTTATGCTTACAACCTTAATCCAATTGTTTTTCAATTTTATTCTTGGCAGAATCGCAATATTGTACAATATTTGGGCATTAGTGGCTTAGTTGGGCGAAAATATTCGTATCTCTTGTACGTATATCTTTTGCGTCGAGGTATAGAGCTAAGAAAAAGCCTGAATATTGATTATGATATGTTGGGGCGGAATTTAAAACGTCCGGAGAACGAGGAAAATAAGCAGTTTAATCGAAACCTGAAGTCTGCGGTAGACGAAATTAATAAATTGGCTGAAAATAGTAAAATCAAATTTAATATTAAGGTTAAGATTGACAATAGAAGGAGAATAGCAACATTTACTCTTCTTAAAAATGCTAAAAGTAATGATAAGAGCGTAAGGGCTGTAAATAAATCTCTTAATAGTGCTGATGTTAAAATGTCGATTTATAAAACAAAAAATGCATCAGATTACATACCATGGAGTTTTTGTGATGATGACATTTATAATAAAATTTATCCGGAGGGATGATAATGTCTAGGCGTGGTAATGGCGAAGGATCGCTTAAACATGATGTGAAAAATAGAAGATGGATTTGGTGCGGTAAGTTTGATGATAGTGATAAGAAAAAGTATTTTACAGCTAAAACCAAAAAGGCTGTGCTTGCCAAAGTAGATGAGTATAAAGCATCAATGGATAGACGGAAGAACTTTAATAATATGACATTATGTGAGTGGAGTGAAATTTGGCTGGCAGCAGTTGAAGGTACTGTAAAGCCTAAAACATATGAATATTATTATAAGTTCTTTTGCAACTACATCAACGATGCAATGGGAAATAAGTTATTAGGGGATATAAAAAGCCTTGATATCCAATATTTCCTAAACAATCTTGCAACAAAACCTGCTCTTAAAGGAAAGCCGTTGAGCCCGGCTACAGTTAATGGTGTACGCAGGACTATAAATGCCTGCCTGAACTATGCGGTAGATAATGATATTATAAGGAGCAATCCGGCTAAAAGTACGAAGCCTATCAGAAATACCAAAAGACAAGAAATTATGGTATTGTCTAAAGAGCAGCTGATGATGCTATTGGATGTTGCTGCGCAAAAAGATTATATACACATCACGGGAGCGCAGTATAAGGAAGATATAGGGCAGGCATACCTAAGATGCTGTTATTACTTTGCGTTGGTTCTGGAGGCTGCCAGCGGCCTTAGAATAGGTGAGTTGTTTGCTCTGACCTGGTCTGACTTAGACCTTGATGCTCAAGTTGTACATGTAAAGCAAACTATGGTATGGGGAAGTGCTGACGTAAAGTTTGTCAGTCCCAAGACGCTTCGTTCTAAGCGTGATATTGATATTGACGATTGTACGGTTCAGAAACTGAAAAAATGGCAGATTTGGCAAAAGCAATATGCAGCGCAGTTTGAAAGTTTATTTTTAAATAGCGACGGACTTGTCTTTACCAATAGTTTTGGCAAACCTATTAATTACACTAACTTTTATCAGCGCTATTGGCGTAAATTATTGTTAGCAGCTGAGCTTCCGGAAGGATTTACATTTCATGCTTTGCGACATACGCACGCATCTTTATTATTAATGGCAGGCGAAAACATCAAAGTTGTCAGTGAGCGCTTGGGACATAGCAGTGTATCAACGACGTATAACATATATTGTCATGTTGTGCCAAATTTGCAAAAGCATGCTGCTCAAAAATATAAAGACTTGAATATTTTAGGTGATCGTGAAATTGATGTATTATTCGACAGTTGAGTTTCAAGTGATTTTTTCGCAGTATGGCAAGCTTCCTGTTTGAGTACTCAAACAGAGCTTGCAAGGGCGGAGGCCCGCCCTTTGAACCCACCCGGCAAGGATGAACCTTGCCTTAAAACACGCTAAGCGAGGAAAAACATGACTGAGCGCGCGAGAAATGTGCAGATAAAATTTTATGTTACTGAAGAAGAAGCTGCTTTATTGCAACAAAAAATAGACAAGTCTGGCAAGAGCCGCAGAGATTTTTTCCTGCAGCTTGCCAGCAGCGGAAAAATTGTAAGGCTAGATTCATTGATGAGCGAGCTGAAAAGACAGGGAAATAATCTTAATCAGCTTACCAAAGTTTTTAATACTTACGTGGATAAGCCCTTATACAGTAAAAATGCAATGGAAAGCGTAAGAAAGATTTTGGAAGAGGTCGGAAAAACATGGCGATTATTAAATCAATTTCTAGCCGTTCAATCAAACACACACTTAAATACATCACGCAAGAAGCAAAAACCTCAACAAAACTGATAACAGGTATTAACTGTGAAGCAGATACTGCCTTGATGCAGATGCAGGTAGTTAAGAAGGTATATGGAAAAACAAATGGCAGAAGTTGTTTTCATTATGTCCAGAGCTTTGCTCCGGATGAAAAGGTTACTCCAGAGCTTGTACATCAGATTGGCTGCGAGCTGGTGGCAAAATGCAAAAAATTCACGGGCTTTCAGGCAGTTATAGCTACTCATATTGATCGAGAGCATATCCACAATCATATTGTGTTTAACTCCGTCAGAATGACTGACGGTAAAAAAATGCAGAGCAGCAAGGCTGACTTAAAGGCTTTGAAAGCTTTGAGTGATGAGTGCTGCATGCAGCATGTTTTAACAATCACAGAAAAAGGAAAGACTTTTGCAGGAGCTGAACGAGAAGAGGTGAGCACGTCTAAAACAGGAAGTTATAGGGTACTTATAGCAGCCAAGAATGGGAATGTTGATTCCTGGGTAGCAGATATCGCTGTAACTGTTCTTGAAAACAAGTACCTTGCTGTTAGTAGGGAAGATTTTTGTGAGCGGATGAATAAGGCTGGTATTGAAGTAAAATGGACAGACGGCAGAAAGAACATAACTTTCTACTTTGGCAAAAAGAAGGTCAGATCCAGCAGGTTGCAGGAATACTTCAAGATAGACTTTAGCAAGGAGGGTTTGGAAAGTGAATTTGAAAGCAATAGAGAGGGTGATAGAGCAGCAAAAGAAGCAGATAAGCAGCTTGCTGGAGGAAAAGAAAGCTTTGAAGAAGCAATTAGAGCAACAGGAAGTGAGCTATCAGCAAGAACTGCAGAGCTTAGAGCAGAGATTGAAAGAGCTGCAAGAGAATTATCAGAGAGTACCGGAAGAAATGAAGAAACAGACACCAAGCACACGTCCGAAGAGGAAACTAATACTCTTCCCTTGAAAAGGAAAACAAAATTGGTATGGCAGCAATCGGAAGATGATGAAATTGATAATAACAGAGAGCGTGATTTTGACGGTTAGAAGATATTTATGCAATGAAAAAGCCACGGGACTATAAAATCTCGTGGCTTTTGCTTAAATATCTTCATCTATGGCTTCGTTTAACATTTTCCCCAAGATGATCAGGGCGGCCCAAAGCAGAAGCAAATTGGGGAAGAACTCTGTATCGCGCAGAAATGCAATATATCCCAATGGAGCAAGCAGTGCTATGGTAAGAATTTTGAGCACTAGGCTACAGGACATTTTATACTCGGTTTGGGAATTATTTCGCTGCAGCACATACAGATTATAGCAAAGATAGGCAGTTAAATCGAGCGTAATAAGACCGATAAGCACTTTCATGATAAGCTGTGTGTTCAAATAAACCCCTTCTTTCGTAGTACCAGCATAATTACGGAATGGATTAAAAGTTTTGATTTTACACGGTCCCAACTAATGGGGTTCTAGAGAAGCGTGAGTATAAAAAACTATGCGAAGGCTTTGAAAAGACGCTCAGCGAGGCTTCTGCAAGTATTTCTGAGCGTCTTTCCTGGGATAAGTTAATTATTTGCTAATACTTGATACATCTTCATGAGCTCTGCGACACACTGCGATTCTGTCATGCCTTTACCATAGAAGCCATAGGCTTCCATGACAGCCTTATCATTAGCACGATGTGCTTTTAAAAGCTTAAAAGGCATTGCTGAATCATCATATAAATCTGCCAGACTGCTGTCGGGATAGAGAGCACGGGCATCTAATATTCCCTGTGCAGTTTGGGCAATCTTAGCTTTTTGTGCTTCGGTAGGTGTAGGCCAGGGGAAGTTGTTGTAAACATTATCTTTAGTGATTCTATAATCGCTTTTCAATCTTCCGCAAACATAACGCATCCAAGCCATAAAAACATTTGATGTTATTACTCCAAAGTCATAAAGGCTTGCATTAGCAACAACAACAACGAGGTTACTTGCTAGATAGTTAGGAGGAAGAAAACCAATTGGAACGTACTTTCTTCTTTCTGACGATGTTAGTGGCATGACTAAAAACGGCTTAGTTGGTATAGTTTCAACATGAAATCTAGTAGGTTTATCGGCTAATTTTCTTGTACCAGGACTTTTACTGTTTAAACGGAATTCTTTTACTGCTTCTACGCGTTTTAAGCATAGAGGCATTCTTCGTAATTCACTTGGAGAACAATCACCTAGCCATAAGCAATATCTAGGTTTGCGATTAATGAATTCATATGCTCCTATCCATGGTCTAAAGAAGTTTTTGGCTAATGGTTTTTTTTTTATAAACTCTTCCATTTCTTCAGGAAGAAAGAGGTAAATTCCATCATCGATTGGCTTGTTACCACTTCTTGCTTCTGGAGCTGGCTTACAGAGTACAGTTTTTCTGTTTTCAACAAAAATATCATCACCGTCTAATAAATATGCATTTATATGTTTAACAGATTGTCGCTGATTACCGGTAAAAATGATTTTTTCAGCCAAATTATTTGAAATACTAAAACCAATTATTACGCAATGAACGTTTGCTCTGTTACTTGCTTCACTATCCCATCTGAATGTTCTATAAGCAAAATCGATATGGACTCCTTCTTCAAATAAAGGTTTCCATAAAATAGCTACCTGTTCACCTTGGGTAATTGAATTTGTGGAAACTAAAGCTGTTCTGATTTTAGAATGATGCATCATTTCAGTAGCTTTTTTATACCAGCAGGAAACATAGTCAAGATTACCTGCGTTTTTCAAACCATCGAAAATTTTGAGCAGTTCATTCTTTTGTGCTGCACTCATCATGCGTGCTCCGACGAATGGCGGATTACCCATAATATAATTAAGCTCGTTTTTAGGAACAACATCTTCCCAATCCATACTTAGAGCATTGCCTTCATGGATATTGGTATAGGTTTTCAGCGGCAGAAAATCAAGTGACATATGCACAATATCTTCTGTGGCTTTCATCATCTGGCTTTCGGCAATCCAAAGGGCAGTTTTGGCAACAGCAACAGCGAAATCATTGATTTCAATACCGTAAAATTGCTTGATTTGTACTTGAATAGGATTAAGTAATTCACCTAAAATCATTTCACCGCCTGTGAGTAAGCGGATGACTTCGTTTTCAATTTTGCGCAGGCTGATATATGTTTCGGTAAGGAAGTTGCCGCTGCCGCAAGCCGGATCTAAAAATTTTAATCCGGCAAGCTTTTTTTGAAAAGCTTCAAGCTGTAATTTGCGTGTACGTTTGACTGTGATATTTTTGATTTTAGTAAATTCGTTTTTCAGTTCATCTAAAAATAAAGGATCAATAACCTTGTGAATGTTTTCGATGCTGGTATAATGCATACCGCCGCTGCGACGAGTTTCCGGATTCAAGGTTGATTCAAATACTGCACCGAAAATAGTTGGAGAAATTTTCGACCAGTCAAAATCAGAAGATGCTTTTTGCAGGAGTAAATCGCGAATTTCTTCTGTGAAATTAGGTATTTCTATATTTTCATCTTCAAAAAGTCCACCATTTACATAAGGAAAGGCAGCAAGCTGCTTATCAAGATAGGGATCACGTTTAGCTGGCTTTTGGTCAAGCACTTTGAACAAATCAATAAGAGCACGACGCAAATCACGTACTTCAAAGCGTTCCAGATAATCATGGAACATATCATGTTCGCCAAAAATACCTGCGTCCTCAGCATAAAGGCAAAAAACAAGGCGAACGCAAAGCTTGTTCAGACTTCGCAAAGATTCTGCATTACTGGGATCATTGTACTGATTCAAAAAAGCATTATAAAGCTTGCCAACCAATTCGCCGGCAGCCATAGACACTTCCATTTCTTTGCGGATATGAGCACTGCCATTATCGACAAGGAAATTAAGACGATAATACTCTTCCGGCAGATTGGATAAAAGAATCTCTTCAGGCTCGTTATGAGGGTGTTCCATATCATAAACGAGGAACTTTTCAAAGTTACAAGTTACAATCCATTTGGGATGTTGTGATACCGGAAGCTCTGCTGCATAGCGTTTGGCTTGTTCAATTGGTTTTAACAGCGTTCCGTCAGATTGTTTGATTGGTGCAAGCAAATCTTTTTTTATGGATTTTTGCTCAATCATTACCTTGGTTTCACTGATATATCCATCAATAAAGCTTGTATGATCAAGATGAACTTGGTTTTCAAAGCTGATAAATTGTTCCGGGTTTTCTACTCCGTAAACTTTGTTTAAAAGTGATAACCAAAACGGCTGGCTCTGGCCTTTTTCATAGCCTTTGCCTTGCCAGTATGCAGCAAATTCCTTGGCTGCTTTTCTTTGCTCTACATCATTCATGCTCCAACTTCCTTTCATATTCACGTACCAGGTTATAAAAAGTAGAATGCTTAAGTCCTTCTAGCCTCATGCATTCAACTGCAGTAATATTTCCAGCTTTCCAACTGTCATAGTGCTGCTTAAAAGTTTTACTGATAGCTGGTTTAGGCCTGCCAAGCGGTCTGTTTTCTCTTTTGGCAAGCTCAATACCTTCACGCTGGCGTTCCTTTATATATTCACGTTCAAGCTCGCTGAAAGCAGCGAAAACAGTCAACATGAACTTTCCTTGAGGAGTTTCTGTATCGATACCTTCTTTGAGGGACACTAGACGCACGCCTTTACCTTTAAGCTTAGCAAAAATGTTCAAAAAGTCTACTGTATTACGTGCCAATCTGCTTATACTTTCGATATACAGTGTGTCTCCCTGTCTGACATAAGCCAGCATCTCATTTAAGCCAGGACGAGCAGTGTTTTTGCCGCTCAATTTGTCGGCAAATTCTTTTTCAATATGTTTATCCTCTAACAAAGAACGTTGCCGGGCAAGATTCTGATCTATGCTTGAAACTCTTATATAACTGATATTAGCCATGATATGCTCCAATCCAAAAAAGATTCATAAATATTTTTGAACATCCATATAAGTGAATTATAACATTTATGGATATTGGAAACAACTATGCAACAAGGTATACCTTTCGGGAAAGATTCTGTTGAAAATTTTTTGACACTAATTTTTGCCTGTGCTAAACTTTAAGCAAAAATGAACGCGCATAGTATTGTTAATGAATTGAGGTATTTGATTATGACTAGTACGTTAAATACTGCTTTTTTAAGCAACAAGGGCGAATATACTTTTTTTAAGTTCCGCGATAGAGTAATAACTTTTTTGACCGGAAAACGATTAGAAAGGTATACAGAAATATTAGAATGGGATAATGGCTATATAGTTGTACTTTGTAAAAATAAGAATGAAGATAAGTTAGAAGAAGATTATATAGATTTACTGCCGATTTTAGATAATCTGTATATTGAACCGGAGTTTCTTGCCCCAATCAAGAAGGTTGAGATTAGTTATGACTGATGCCAAAATTTAAGTATTTGTACTAATGTACTAAAAAACCAGTGAGGATTTACCATCAGATAAATTTTCACTGGTTTTTCTGTTTAAGACTGTGTTTTGTTCCAGCATTTATGGATAACTTTAGCCAGGATTACAGTAAAACTAAACTTTTTAGTCTTGTCAGTACTAGAAATTGAGCTTGATTGCCTTAAGCTTTCAGCTTGCGCCATACTCGCATCAAGTTTTGCTAGATATGCGGCATTACGTTCTTCTTTTGTTGACATGTTATTATCCTCCATATCTTTGCGTATATTATAACATACATTGTTGGAATGATTAACAGGATAAAATCATACGCGACGCAACAAAACAGACGCTCTACGGGCTTGCTGAGCCGCGTAGAGCGTCTGTTTTATACGTCATGGATTTCTATGATTATTTTTAAAGATGGAGTTCCAGTGCGCTCATAACAACTTGCTGATTTGAAGAACTTTAACTTGTAAAGGTGCTTCTGCTTTGTTGGCTGATACCCAAATGGTTCTAGAACAGCTTTCTGAAGCAGGCCTATGCACTGCCTTGTTTTTTCATTAGCAAGATCGATAGTACAAGTTGGAGGTTTACAAAACTTTTCAATATCCTTTGCGCAAGCTGAAAGCGCAGGTTTTTTTTCTTCGCATTTACATATTGCAGCGATGATTGAATCATCACGATTAAGTATATCGAAAATGGCCTCAAAATCTGGGTTAGAAGAAAGAGCTTTTGGAATTTTATATTTTTTACAAGCAGTAGCAAAATTAGCTTTGCGAGAAATTGTGTAAGAACTTGGCATATGAATCACTCCTTTTTTAATACGATTAACATGCGTTTTCGCTTGTTTATGGCATTATTATACGATATGTTGTTTCGCATGTCAATGGAGGCTTGAAAATTTTTTGAGAGAGGAGGAATCCGATGAAGAAGTTTTGGAAGTGGAAAAATCAAACCAATCCGGAGGAATATCTGGAAAGCCAATCATTGTCTACCTGGTATACCTTTTTGAATATAGATAAAGATAAAAGCATTAATAAGGTGAATTATAATAATCAATGAAGAAAGGATTTGATAAGCTATGAAAATTAAAATAGGCTATGACAGAGAAATTTATAGGTATGTGATTTATGATAATTTAGGCAATACAAGGGAGTTACACTGCGGGAGTTGCCTGGAAATATGCATTGGTAATTGTTGGATTGATACTTCTATAGAAATGCGTTGGTGCGCTGGTAAGGGTGAGTGGTATCTGACTACAGCAGGATTGAACATTGAACAGATAGCACATGATGGTTGCACAGCAAAAATTGAGTAGAGTGTCGTAATTAAAGGAATAAATTTTTTCGGGTAGCTAAAGCCACCCTGCAAAAATTTACGCTATCGCGAGCAGCGAAGGTCGGCATCACATAATCATAAATATTAGAATGCGTGTCGCTATCGCTCCAACCCCCAAGCCCCCTAAAGGGGGATGTCCACTCAAGGAAGAATGAAAATGCTTTTATCGTTATTTTAACGAAAATGGGGCCCCACCCACGCCGGTGGGCACCCCATTTCTTTAAGGATGAAATTTTATTGAAGGAAGGTTAGCTGCTTTCGAAAAAAATGATTAAGCGAAGAGTAATTCAATGTACCGTTCTTGTACTACTTTTTTGGGAATTTTATTTGATTTTAATTCAATGAGATGTATTAAGCAACACATATGGTATCAAGATTAAAGCACATGATACTATATATTGTATATAACAGCAATTAACAAATAGTGCAAAAGTTCGTAATCAGTAGGTCGCAGGTTCAAATCCCGTCA
>OHHJ01000309.1_pt1 | contig 15374 bp, 10 predicted proteins | sample 1568041 | NCBI WGS metagenome assembly OHHJ01 (sample SAMEA3879573, study PRJEB24766) | human gut metagenome | biome: human-associated habitat; feature: feces | place: USA | collected 1985/1987
CCGCTTTTGATAACACCGTCATTAACAATTTTTTCTTCCAATAATTTCATCGTCAAGCCCTCCATAAATTGTTTTTTTAACTGCTGCTACGAACATGTCAGCAATAAATTTGCCTTTTAAGTATAAAGATTATTTTATCACACTGACAATCTATGGTAAAGTGATTTTCTGCTTCTACAGAGATATTTTTGCCTTAATCTACCGCCAGTGCGACTTCGCTGCCTGTCCCCTGCAGGCCGCGTTTTTTCTTGACGAGAATTTTTTTGTCGATCATTTCCTGCAAATCATGTACATGCGAAATAATGCCTACAAGGCGATGGCCTTCACTGAGGCCCTGCAGCGTAGCAATAGCCTGCTGTAGACTGCTGTCATCCAGCGAGCCGAAGCCTTCGTCGACAAACATCGTATCCAGCTGAATGCCGCCTGCGCAGGACTGCACCTCATCCGCCAGCCCCAGCGCCAACGCCAGCGATGCCATGAAGGATTCGCCGCCGCTTAAGGTTTTGACGCTGCGCAAATTACCGCTGTAATAATCCTTAACCTCCAAATCGAGGCCTGTTTTGCTGTTGCCCGTCTTGCTGTCCGCATCCTGCATTTTGTCACGGCACAGCTCGTACTGGCCGCGGCTCATGTGCAGCAGCCTTACATTGGCGCGCTGCAGAATTTTATCGAAGTAGTGCATCTGCACATAGGTTTCCAGATTAACGCGTTTTTTGCCGGTCAAGGTTCCGTTCAGCGTGGCGGAAAGGCTGTTGATCAAGCTGTACTCAGCTTCGCAGGCTGCCCTGCGCGCTTCGTAGCCGCTGACCTCCTGCTTAATCCGTTGATTATTCTTAATTGCGGCATAGAGCCGCTTATCCTGCAGCTCCAGCTCACGCTGCTGCGCCAACAGCTTTTCATGCTCCTGCTGCAGCTCCTGTTCATCAACATCCGTCAGCAGCTCATTCTGCTCGGCAAGCTGCTTTTTCAGCTCCTGCAGCTGTCCTTCGGCACCTGCCAGCTGCTGCCTTAAGTTTTGTGCCGCAGCCTCCGCCTGCTTGTCGGCAGCCTTCTGCTGCTCCAGCGTTCTCGCCAGCTTACGGTATTGCTCCACCTTTTCCTGCAAAAAGCCCATCTTCAGGCGCAGGGCCGTAATCTTATTGTTAACATCCTTCAGCTCTGCCTGCGCTCTTTCGGCAATCAGCTTCAAATCATCACAGCCAAGCAGCTCCACGCCCTTGCCTAGCAGCAAGGTTTTGTCCAGCTCCAGATGTTCCTTTAAAGCCTTGCCTTCACCTATAAGACCATCCCTTATCTTCTGAGCAACCTCAGCTTTAGCGCGCGCCTGCTCAACATCATTTTCGGTAGGTGCGTCCTGCGCCAGCTGCACAGGCTGCGGATGCTCGCAGGAACCGCAAACTGGGCAGGGCTTGCCGGGTTTCAGCTTATCGTGCGCCAGAAGGCCCGCCTGCGCGCCCAAAAATCTGTCAAAGCAAGCGTCACTCAGCTCATTAAGATGATTGAAATTATCGCAGGCCTGCTTATACTCCTGACGCTTCTGAAGAAGTGCAACCTCCTGACTTTGGTAACGCTGCTGCATTTCCTGTAATTGCCGCAGCTCTCTTTGGCGTGCAGCCAGCTGCTGCCTTTCTGTTTGCATCCGTGCCAGCTCCACCTCGCCCTTTTGCGCTTCGCTGACCTCTGCCTCAAGCTTTTGCAGAGCCTCCTGTCTTTGCACTGCTGCAGCTGCTTCCTGCTCCAGTTGCTTTTGCATGCCTGCTATTCTCACTTCTGTCGTCTGCATATATTTTTCAAGCTGCTGCTTTTTATCAATAGCGCTCAGGCTGTCCTGCAGCGCAGTCAGATTTTTCGTCACAATAGCCACCGCTGCCGCCACCTGCTGCTGTTCCTTTTCGTCAAGAGCAATAATTGTGTCAACCAAGGCCAGTACTTCTTCAACACAGCCTTCATAGTGACGCAAAGCAAAGCTCTGCAGCTGCTCCGTATATGCGGGATAAATGCAGTTGATGCCGCTTAACGCCTGCTCGCTTCGGCGCTGCTGCTCGGCAAATTCATTACGCTTGGCCGCAGCATCCTGCTTCAGCTTATCCTGCAGCTGCTGGAAGAAGTATGTATGAAATAAATCACGGAAGATTTTACTGCGCTCATCCGTATTGGTATCCAAAAATTTGCGGAACTGTCCCTGAGCAATCATCGTAATCTGCGTAAACTGCTTGTGATTAAGCCCCAACAGCTCCACAATGCTCTTGTCTACATCAGACATTCTCGTCACCGGTACGCGTCCATCCGGATAGTACAGCTCGGCGCCGGCCTTTTCCTTCGTCATACCGCCGCCGCGCTTCGCCGGACGGCGGTACTCCGGGTTGCGTTTTACCCTGTAGCACTTGCCTCGGAAGGAAAACTCCAGCTCCACAAACGTCGGCGTATCGGTGTCCGCATATTGGCTGCGCAGCATATTGGCATCACGCACACCCCCGCTCGTCTGCCCGTACAGGGCATAGGAAACAGCGTCAAAAATCACAGTTTTACCGGCACCTGTATCGCCGGTAATCAGGTACAACCCCTGCTCTCCGAGCTTGGAAAAATCTATAACGGTTTGGCCTGCATACGGACCAAACGCACTCATAACCAGCTTCAGCGGTCTCATAATACGTCACCTCCCATTTCCGAAAGCAAATTAGTAAGATACTGCTTCTGCTCCTCGCTCAGTTTCTGATTGTTCTGCAGACGATAAAAATCATCAATAAGCTCTAACGGTGTTTTCTCTACCAAATCTTCCGTTATTTCCAGTTCTGCATTCGCCTGCGTGCGCTTATTGTCATAATCAAGCTGCAGCAAATTCTTATATACAGTCTGCAGGCGTTGCATAGCATTAGTTACATCGTTTTCATCCGTAAGCGTCAGATAATAAAAATCCTGCAGGAAGCCATTTTCATCCATCGGAAACATGGCATAATTCGGTCTTGCCATTAAATTCTCAAAGGTATCCTTTAAATAGCGCACCTCACGCAACGGCGTCAGCGGCAGCTGCGTAACCTTCATATTGCCTTTTTCGGCAAGCTCCACCAGCGTCACGGATTTTTGCTGCTGCCATTCGCTGAAGGAATATTTCAGCGGTGTACCGCAATAGCGGATACGCTCATTACCGCCGACGTTTTGAGGATTATGGATATGCCCCAAAGCCACATAATCAAAAGCAGCAAAAACCTCCGCACCGATATTATCCAATCCGCCCACATTAACAGCCTCACTGCCTGCGGTAACAGCACCGGTAACAAACTGATGCGCAACAAGCACATTGCGCTCGTCCCGTGCCAACTGCAGCTGCGACACAGCATATTTCACCGCATCATGGTAGCCTGTAATCTCTGCTGCAGCCTCCTCAGGTGCCCAATGCTTCACAACAGCAGGCTTCAAAAATGGCAGCAGGAAAATATTCACCCTGCCGAATTCGTCCTCCAGCACAAGCTTCTGCTCCTCACCGTTGTAGCTGCCCGCAAAATGAATGCCGCTGCCGCTCATCAGCTGCGCGCCGAACGCCAGGCGCTCCGCCGAATCATGGTTGCCGCTGATGATGCACACAGGCACCTTCAGTTCCGCCAACTGATTCAGAAAATCATCAAACAAAACGACAGCTTCTGCCGGCGGTACCGGTTTATCATAAATATCTCCGGCAAGCAGTACGCAATCAGGCTGCTTGGCGCAAATCATCTGTACAATACGTTGTAAAATATATTTTTGGTCCTCATAAAGAGAAAATTCATTGAGTTTTTTTCCTAAATGCAGATCCGACAAATGTAAAAGCTTCATGCTATCACTCCCTGTCACGAATATTTATTCACTGTTATTTAATCGTTGTATTATCTTGATTTTATCATGCTAAAGCATATGCGTCAATCTATACTTCAAACAAACGTTGCCGTTCCTCCTAAACTTTCTAGAAAAATTTTCTACTTTTTTTCAAAAAAGTACTTGACCAACTGCTATCTATCTGCTATAATCGTTATTGTTCTGATGAGCGTGCTCAAAAAGAACTGCTACTCCGGGATGGTGTAATGGTAGCACAAGTGACTCTGGATCATTCGGTCTGGGTTCGAGTCCTAGTCCCGGAGCCAAATGGCGCTATGGTCAAGCGGCTAAGACGTCGCCCTCTCAAGGCGAAATCAAGGGTTCGATTCCCTTTAGCGCTACCAGAAGTTAACGCTGATGCTTATGCATCAGCGTTTTTTATTGTTTAAATGTAAACCAAACCTAAACCGCATCTTGTTATGCGGTTTTTTTGTGCGCAAGAAGGAGAAAATACGCTAAAAAGTTTTGCGACTGAAAGGTAGCGCTCTATAATACTAATGCTCTGTTATCAGATTTTTGTACGGAAAATATCAATTTGGGTATCTTAATCCCCCTATGCCAATCATAATTTTCATATTTGAAAAGCCATGTCTTACCGAAAATCAGTAAAACATGGCTTTCTCTGTAAATCTACGTTAGTCCATTACTTATGCTTAAAGATTCCCTGGACTAATGCTATATTTTTATTATTCTAGAGTCTTTATCAGAAGCTAAAGTTGAGGCTCAAGTTGAAGCCTACACCCTTTTGCTTACCAATGGAGCCGTTAACGCCAAAGCCCAGTTCGAATTTGTCGGAGTTGTTAACTCTCCAGCCAAGCTCCATAATACCGGTATCGCCCTTCATGGAAGGAGCAGGTGCGGAAGCAGAGCCAAGGGTTGTTGCTACAATCGCATTGGATTCACCGTCAAATTCATGCTGCCATGCCAAGCCTGCATAGAAAGCGTTCTTCTCGCTCAGTTGATGCGTATATCTTGCACCAAGACGAGTACGCAGAGAGGTTGTAGCATCGAAATCATAGGTTGCGCCGTTGCCTACAGTAACCTTATCACCCTGTTGACGAGTGTAGAACAGCTTGCCGTAGTAGTCAATGGTATCCTTATCGTTCAGCTGAACAACCTTACCCATGCCAAGATGTGCTGCGTAATAGGTTGCATCGCTGTCGTATTTAATACCGCCTGCAACAGCAGATTGATAATCGGTGCTCATTCTGCCTGCACGCAGGGAGCCTTCATAATAGAGGCCATTATCATTGAGCTGCTTAGCCATCAGGCCTGCACCCCAGAAGTGTGCATCGCCATCGCCGTGCGTACCATTGTCGAGGTAGGAGTCATAGCTGCCGCGACCGTATTCAATAACAGGCGCAATTATCAGCTTACCGGAATTGTTGTTGATTTTCTTTGCAAAGCCAAGATTCATGTTCCATGCTTTGAGGTCAACGTGAGAACCGGTATCGAGCTTTTGATTGTTAGCGCTCATGGTGATAAACGGATTAACAGAACCTTCTTCCTCCCCGTCAACAGCCAATGCAGCGTTTTCATAGCCTGCAGTTGTCAGCAAATCATGTCCCAGGTTCAGCATAGTGAGTGCAGCGGACTGTGTTTCAACCGGAGATTTTGCGTCAGCATCAGCATAAAGGCTGCCGGCACCAGGAGTTGTGCCGCCGCCACCCGGAGGTGTTGTGCCATTAATAACTCCGACTAATTTATTTCCATCAGGTCCAATAGCAACTTTAATTCCCTTGTCAATATTAATCAAACCATCAGTCAAGGTTCCTGTTGTGATATTTTCAGCCTTTAATGCGCCTGCATCAATCAGGTTGATTGTATCATTTTTCTTTAACTTAGTACCAAGCTCTACGCCAGCCTTAATCTCTGCGTTATTGAGAAGAGCAGTACCTGTTACTTTCAGCATAGTATCGTTGGCAATAAGATCTTTGGTGATAAAGAAGTTGAGCTTATCAAAATTTTGGATAGTTTTCGCTTCGTTGTCTTTTCCAACTACTTCCAGAGTGTTGTTTGTAATATTGGCTTTATTCAGTTTATCATAACCACCGTAAACATCACCCTTGATTTTTGCACCATTTTTGAAAATAACTTTATTATTTTGGATTTTCTCAGCTATAGCACCGTCGTTTTCCGTATAACCACCATAGACATCTGCCAAAATTTCACTACCACTAATATTTACAGTGTTGCTTTCGCTATTTCCATCTACAGAATATCCGCCATAAACATCTCCGTTAATAGTGCTATCTTGAATATTTACAGTATTATTTACACTCCCTTTATCAGCATAGCCTCCATAAACATAGTTAACTGTACTACCACCGCTAATGCTGACTTTGTTGTCCTTGGCTATACCATTTTCCGAATAACTGCCATTAATCTCTCCATTGACAGTACTATTATTAACGATAACTGTATTACCCTGCATTCTTCATAACCTTTGCCGCCATAAACCTCTCCGTTAACTGTCCTGCCACTAATGCTTACAGTGTTTTCGTCAGCATTACCATTTTCGGAATAACCGCCATATGCATAAAAAGCAATTGTGGCATCGGTAATGGTAATTTGATTTTTGTAAACACGCTGACCAGGATCATCGTCATTATAGCCACCGTAAATTTCATAATAACTACCTGCAGCAAGCGAAACCTTACCATCATGCGCTACACTATATGCGACATCGGTTGTACCAATTCCATCAACAGTGCCATAGAAATTAGGCGGCGGTCCCGGAGCAGCCCATGCGCTCGGAACTACTAGCACACCTGCACAAAGCAGTCCAAACAATGCGCCGCCCAATTTTTTTTGCATTTGTTTTTCTTTCATCTTTGCCAAAAACTTCATAGTAAGAGCCTCCTTTTAATTAAGATGCAACCTCTTTATTAATGTCAGTATAGCACTTAAAAGAATTTTCCACCCCACCCCAAACACCTATTTGGGGTAGGCAAGGCGAAAAAAATTTGACTATTTTTATGGAAAAGACGAAAATTCAACTGAAATCCCGCCTACAACACTAATTGACGAGTGCGACGACTTACTTTATATGGGCATCAAAAAAATAAAGCCTAATGAGTTCACATCATTTGCGTAACTCATTAGGCTTTTCCATATTCTTATCTATATCTTGTATAATTCGTATCCTTTATCTGTCTTTACCAGCTTACCGGAACTGAGCCATTCATTCCACGCTTTCCCGGCAGCCAAAACCAATGCTTTCTTCTCCTCGGGAGTTCTCACTCTGCCACGAGTACGTTTATAGGTTCTTGCTTCCGGTGTTAAATTCATTAAATCAGTTCTTCTTTTTTTCATCCACGCAGATAAATCTGTTACCTTATCTATACTCATAATTGGCAAACTCCTTTCTTGGTTGTATTCTAAATCAGACATATTTAATACTTATACTGATCTCCTCAAATAGAGTTTAGCATAAGTGACAGATGATGTCAAAGCTTCTTACTCTTGTATGCTCTCTTATACTCTATACCCATAGAATAAGCCTCATTGTAACGATAGTGACATATAATCTTCCAAGTCTTCGGCCAGACTAATTCTTAACGTTTAAATCATAAAAATTTCCGGCACGAAGGTTCCCCTATCGAGGCATAACTTTAGCGCTCTAAAAGTATCGGCATCTTCTGCGTAATTATAATTGCACATTTTCGTTTTGTAAAGCAAAGACAGCAAGCAATTTTTTTATCGAAAGAACAATATAACGTATTTTTAGTAATTTATTACCAGTATGAAAGTAAATTTCTCGTTTTTTTGTAAATTTTTTGTGAAAAATAAATTGATGATACTAAAAACAACAAAATCAAGCCAAATTTAGACCGTCAACAAGCGATTTTTGACGTTCAAATCCTAAACATTCCCGTTCACGAAGTTTTGCGACTGAAAGGTAGACCTTTAGCGCTACCAGAAGTTAACGCTGATGCATAAGCATCAGCGTTTTTTATTGTTTAAATGTAAACCAAACCTAAACCGCATCTTGTTGTGCGGTTTTTTTGTGCGCAGAAAGAAGAAAATCAGTTAAAAAGTTATATATATGCTAGTTGGTCATTATAAAGAAGGTTAATTCCTATTTATTCTGCGCATAAAATTTTTAAAAGCCTAATGACCATTATTCACGTAACAATATTTACGCTATTCATTAGGCTTTTAGTATTCTTTTTTGATATAACTTCTAGGATTTCATTGTTTGATTATATTTTACACTACAAGTCATCCTGATTAGCTTCTATATGATTGATGTCAGGAATACTGATAATTCTTGTAGCAAGTTTTTCTGCCAAAAACTTATTGTGAGTAATAGCTATAATAGACATACCATGTTTTTCTGCATACTCTAAAATAAAGTTCCAAATATGAGCTTGATTTAAAGCATCCAGCATAGTTGTCATTTCATCAGCAATTAAAAGCCTTGTTTCAGGCTTCAGCACACGTGCTACGCAAAAGCGTTGTAGCTCACCACCACTAAGCTCATTAGGCCAACGGTCATACCACTTTTCCTGAATGCCAATCTGACGAAGCACCTCTTCACTAGGTTCACCAGCCTCGAAAAGCGATTTTTTCATTTTCCAACGTGGATTAAGTGCCTTTTCAGGATGCTGATAAATAAGTTGGATAGGACAAAAGCAGTTTTGCGGTAAATCATGATTATTCCAAAGCACCTTACCTGATAAAGGCTCCAAATACCCTGCAATAATTTTTGCAAGAGTACTTTTGCCATAACCGCTAGGACCAAGTATTACCACACGCTCCCCCTGCTCAACCTCCATACTCACATCCTTTAAAATCCAAGGACCGTTACCATATCGGAAACTAACATTTTTCACCTCAAGAACGGCCACATTCACACCTCATTTCTTTTTCATCTACTTTCCATACTGCAGAACTTAAGCCACATTCAGGACATTTTTCCAAATGGAATCCGTTTTGAGGCAATGCTTGAAAAAGTGCCTTACTGTAAGGATGTTTAAGCCCATCGCCATTTTCCTTAAAATACTTTGTTTCAGCAGTTTCTACAACACGACCATCATAAAAGATAGCAATTTTGTCAGCAATATTAATTGCTAAATCAATATCGTGGGTAATAAGCACCACACCCTTGCCTTGATTAGCAAGTTCTCTAAAATCCTTTAATGCTTCTATTGCCATAGAAAGATCAAGTCCCGGAGTAGGCTCATCGGCTATTATCAAATCAGCATCAGTAACCATAGCTGTAGATAATAATACGCGTCTTGCCATGCCACCAGAAAGCTGAAATGGATAATACTTTTCTACTGCCTTCTTTAAATTAAAATGCTCAAAAGCTTTTTCCTGTAAATTTTTTACAGCATCACCCATTATTCCACAAACTTGCTTACCAACCTCCATTAAAGGATCAAGGAATGCTACCGATTGTGGAATGAATACTATCTCCTTTCCGCGTAGCTCAACAATAGACTGACTATCAAGCTTAGTTTTTTTATAAAAAATATCACCCTTTGATTTAGCATTATCCGGCAAAATATCCATAACTGCATGTGCTAAAAGACTTTTTCCAGATCCACTAGAACCTACAATGGCCAATATCTCACCCTTGTTTAAGCTTACGCTCAGATTAGATATAGGCCAGATTATTCTCTTTTCCATATCCCTATTATAGCTTTCAAAACCAATAGACAGGTTATTTACTACTAAAAGTGTATTTTCTCTACTGTTCATAGCCTACTCCTATTCACGTGAGCTTTGCGGGTCCACTAAAATTTTCATATAATCACCTATAGAGTTAAACAGATGCACAACTAAAAGCAAAGCTATACCAGGGAAGAAGCCCAACCACCACATTCCAGTTGCCAGATACTTCATAGACTCGGATAGAATTATACCAACTGCAGGTGTATCTAATGATAGTCCATAGCCAAGGAAGGTTACACCCGCCTCATGAAGAATAGCATGAGGAAAAAGCAAGACCAAACCAACAATGTACTGTGGAAAAACATGAGGCACAATATGCTGCATAGCAATATGCAAGCGACTTTTACCCATTTTGCGAGCCACCTGTACATATTGAGTACTTCTGATCTGCATAACCTCAGCTCTGACGATACGCGTCAATCCCGGCCAGTGAGTGCATACAACGCCAAAAATTACACCGTTAGCACCGCCACCAACTGCAATAGATATTAAAAGCAGCAAAACTAAATGCGGCACTCCCATGCAAAGATCAACACAAAAATTTACTGCATCATCTATCCAACCACCAAATATAGCAGACATACTACCTAAAATCAATGCAATAACTGAGCTCAAAAAAGCTGCCATAAGGCCTATCTTGATACTAAGCGACAAACCGCAAATAGTTCGATAGAACATATCTCGTCCTAAGTTATCCGTACCAAAGGGATGTTCAAGCGATGGTGCTAAACGCTTCAAGTCATAGTTTGGAGCGTATAAAGTTGTATCCATAAACACACCCCAAAGACAAATACCTAACAGAATAAATATACCCACTGCAATGAACAAGGTCGTTTTCCTACGAGGATTGAGCCAGATTTTTTTTGTTTTTTCATTAGACACTGCTCTTCCCTCCTTCCCTAATCTGCGGATCAATAACTCCATAAATAATGTTAGCCATCAAATTGCCGAAGAAAATAAAAAGAGAACTACACAACGCAATACTTAACAAAAGCGGTGCATCACCATGCAGGCCTGCATGAACAACGGCATTGCCTAAGCCAGGGTAAGAAAATACCTGCTCAGCCAAAACTGAGCCACCGAAAAGCTCACTAAAATAGTAAAACTGTAGCGTAACAGCAGGCAAACAAATATTACGTAAGCCGTGACGCATAATAATCTGATGAGAAGATTCACCACGGGCTTTTGCAAAAAGCACATAATCTGTTGATAATATATCTATCAGCTTTTGTCTTGTATGCAATGTAATATTAGCAATGCCAGTAATACTTAACGTAAGAGCAGGAAGCACAAGATGGTGCAACTTTTCCATTAACGTAACCTCACTGGATAGCTTGCCTACAGGAGCAGCCAATCCTAACGGAAACCACCCTAATTCTACTGCAAAAACCATTACCACTAATAGTCCTATCCAAAATACTGGTGTCGATGCCAATATCAGACAGAATGTCTTGATGAATTTATCTACCATACTGTTCTTGCGACTGCCAGATAAAATTCCTAGAAGAAAACCTATAACGCCAGTAAGTACCCAAGCTGTGCCCATAAGCCATAAAGAAGCTTCAAAACGCTCAGCAATAACCTTTTTTACAGGCTGATGATAGGTTACAGATTCACCCATATCACCATTTAGTATATGCTCCCCCCAAATAACATATCGTTCTACAGGAGACTTATTCAAGCCCCACTCTTCCGAAATTCTATCGCGTTGCTCCTCTGAAATTCTTGCTTCACCTAAATATGCGTCTATAGGATCTATAGGAGAATAAGTAACCAGGAAGAAGCTTAGCATGCTCACTGAAACTAGTAATAGTAACATACGTACAATAGTTTTCCAAAAAAACTTAAACCTCACTCCTTGACCTCCTATTTATTATCCCACGTCCAAGTATTCATATACTCAACAACAGAAATACCTTGTCCACGTACAGGTAACTTTCCTAGATCAGGAATATTTAAACCCTCCTTAGCAAAGTACACTAAACTGGGAGAAGTAATATATAAAAACGGAACATCTTTATCAGCGAGATTTTGAGCATTAATCCAATGTTTATAGGAAACTGTGGCTTCATCGGCATTTAATGCACTATAAATTTCCTTGTCTACTAAAGGATTTTTATAAGATGGAGAATTTCCAATAACCTGTTTTCCTATTTGTCCACTTTCATAATTACGGTAATAGCTTACAGGGTTAAGATCTACAAATGCCCAACACGTCGGAATAGCACGTGCCTTTCTGGCCACAGCCCAAGCCTCAGATTTAGGATTAATCTTTATGCCAAGTTTCTTAGCATCTTGTGCCAACGCCACAACGGTATTATATCTATCCAAGTCATTACTTCGTCCAGTAATGGTAAACTCTGCTTTTAAGCCATCCTTTTCACGCACACCATCTCCATCTGTATCTTTCCAACCAGCGGCTTCCAAAATCTTCTTGGCTTCTTCGACTTTGTTATCTTCAAACTTAATATCATTACTCCATGGTACATGGGAACTTACACCATATGCAGGCTCTCCCAAACCATTCAAGGCATTTTTTATAATTTCTGCTCTATCAATACCTATATTCAAAGCCTGGCGAATCGCCAAGTCAGATGTAACATTATTACCAATCTTTTCACCATTCTCGCTAGTTTCTTTAATGGTAGGCAGATTAATTGCAAAGCTATCAATAGTCTTTAAAACTAAAACTTTCATACCATTGACCTTAGTACGAGATGATTCACCATTAATCAGTATTAAATCAACCTGGCCTGATTTTGCAGCAGCAAGAGCTGTATCTTCATCCATTTTCAAAATATTAACACGTTTAAACTTAGATTTAGTTCCATAATAGTGTTCATTAGGTTCTAAAATAAGTTGTTGATTCTTTTTCAATTCTACAACACGCCATGGACCAGAACCTATAGGATGATCACCATAGCCATCTTTATAAGCGTGAGCAGGTACAATACCAATTTCAGATAAGCTATAAGGGAATGTCGACCATTTCTTTTTCAAAGTAAAGGCAACAGTATAATCATCCTTTGCCACAACTTTTTCCAGCATAGTCAGATCTGCTGCTGAAGCCTGCTTCATAGTTTTTTCAAAAGTAAAAACTACATCTTTGGCAGTCAACGGTTTTCCATCACTGAAAACAGCATCTTTTCTCAGGGTATATGTATAAACTAAACCATCAGCACTTACCTTAGCGTCAGTAGCCAAATCAAAAATAAGGTTATTGTCCTTTCCTACAGTTAAAATATGACTATGGAAAATATCAGGTGCTCATACACCATAACCAATAGTTGGGTCAAATTTTCCTGCCACTAAATTAGCCCCAACAGAAATTGTTAACTCATCCTTCGATGTGTTTTTTTTATCGCTATCTCCACCACAGCCAGATAAAATCATCGAACCAACCACCAACGATGTCAGCAATACATGTTTAAAATTCACACCAATTTCCCCTTTTAGTATAGAATATTTTATCAGTAATTATACTAATTATCATTCTACCTTATATTGTCTTTAGTGTCAATCAGTATTCATAAATTAGTTCATTATCAGATTAAACTATTGTATTTCATCAATAGTTTATAAGAAAATACTAGGCAAACATTGAAAGTCGCAAAATCTAATTTTGTTATGACTTTTACAACAATTTCTCAGTTTGGTATAACAGATAACAGTAAAATTTTTTTCTTCAAAGAGCCATGTAACGAATTTTTAATAGTCTATTGCCAGTGCTAGAGTAAAATCTTTGAATTTTTTTGTTTTTTTGTAAAAAAATTGATGATACTAAAAACAACAAAATCAAGCCAAAATTAGACCGTCAACAAGCGATTTTTAACGTTTAAATTCTAAAAATTCCCGGTCACGAAGTTTTGCGACTGAAATGTAGACCTTTAGCGCTACCAGAAGTTAACGCTGATGCTTATGCATCAGCGTTTTTTTGTGTAAATTCAACTGAAATTCTAGCTACAGTACTAATCGACAAGTGAGATGACTTGCTTGTGTAAGTGAATCGTTTGCTTTCATGCTAATTTCGTATATAACATTGACGTAAAATGACAGAATCAACCATGGCACCAATAGCTTTTTGCTTACGCCACAGAACCTAATGCACTTTCTGCATCCTTTGACAGAAACCCTACTCACAAAATATTTCTAAATAACGCATAGATTTCTGCACACAAAACAGGCAGCACATTCGCTGCCTGTTTTTTTATTCCATATGCTTATTACAATCTGCGCATAACAAATCCTTGCGCAGCATCATCCCACAAAAGCTCCAGCTGCAAATCCGTGAAATATCTTCTCTGCATGCCGAAGGTAGCTTCCGGAGGCATATACTCATACTGACTGAGCAGAATAAAACGTCCGCTGCCATCCGTATTAATCTTGGTCACAATTTGCCGCCACTGGTCAATGGCATAGCCGTTTTTAGCCAAATCCTCCAAGGTTACATATGTCACCCATTGTCCGTTTTCCTTACCGATAAGCCAATAACCGCAGTTCTGCTCATGAGCACCGATAGTGGCATTTATTTCAAAAAATATATTTTCGGGATTGGCGGTAAAAACATCCCGCACCCTATAGCCAACCATTCCATTCTCCGCAGGAACAAAGGTCTTATAAACATCTTTGGTATTTTTGTTCATCAGCTGCAGAGTGCCGTCATCGGCAAGGAAGAATTGCACGCCTTCTTCCTCATCACTGATTGCCAGCTCTCTGCTGTTCATATAAAGAAATGTCCCGTCATCAGCAGTCAGAAATTCCGCTGCCCGAACCTTAGGAGCATCCGCAAGCAAGCACACGATGCAAAGTAACAATAAGGCTAAGCAGGAAAACAATTTCTTATAAATGCGCATATTCATCAACCTCCTAAATTAGTTTCTGTCATTATAATTATAGCAACAAGAAGCTCTTTTTCCCCCACCCCAAAGCATGATTTCGGGTAGGACGGAAGAAATTTTCTTATGCTAACAAGCAAATTTCCCAAAGCTCTCAAATTAAAAAGCTGCATCCTGCTCCCGTACTCAGGAGCATAGCTGCAGCTTTTGCTTTTATTCTATTGTTATAACAGAACTGCTCTCTTGTGCTTTACACCAGTTCTTCTCTGGACTCATGAATCTTCTTCAAAAGCTCCTTACCGGCAATACCCGGTCTGGTCATTTCCGCAGGAGCAAGGATAACATCCAAATCCTCTTTACTCAGCACCTTGCGTTCAATGAGCAGGTCCTTAATGTTTCTGTTGGTTGCCAGCGCCTCCTTCGCCAAAACGGAGCAGGTTTCGTAGCCGATATGCGGCAGCAACGCCGTAACAATGCCCACGCTCTTATCCAGCCATTCCGCACATTGAGCACAGTTAGCCTTAATTCCGTCTACGCAGCGGGTGCGCAGAGTATTAACGGCATTGGTCAGGAAACGTAAGGAATTGAAAATATTGTAGGCCATAACAGGCTCCATAACATTAAGCTGGAACTGGCCGTTTTCTACGCCGAAGGCCACAGCCAAATCGTTGGCAATTACCTGATAGCAGGTTTGGTCTACTACTTCTGGGATAACGGGGTTAACCTTACCCGGCATGATGGAGGAGCCCGGTTCATTTTCCGGAATGGTAATCTCGCCCAGGCCGTCACGAGGGCCGCTTGCCAGCCAGCGAACGTCGTTTGCAATCTTCATCATGTCCGCAGCCAGTGCCTTCAGAGCGCCGTGTGCGAATACGATCTCGTCCTTGCTGGTCAGTGCATGGAACTTGTTTTCTGCGGTGACAAATTCCTTGCCGGTCAGTTCCGAAACCGCCTTTGCAACTTCTACATCAAAGCCCTTCGGGGTGTTCAGACCAGTACCAACTGCGG
>OHHJ01000328.1_pt1 | contig 14619 bp, 9 predicted proteins | sample 1568041 | NCBI WGS metagenome assembly OHHJ01 (sample SAMEA3879573, study PRJEB24766) | human gut metagenome | biome: human-associated habitat; feature: feces | place: USA | collected 1985/1987
GCATTGGCCGTCGAAGGAATGAAACGCGGAGCCGCGGATTTCGTCGTCAAGCCTTGGGACAATGACAAACTGATCGAGACCCTGACGGGAATCCGGGACCGGAAGGTCAATGCAAGGATTAGTGCCAATGTCAATGAAGGGCCTCATATGTTCTGGGGTGAAGGCTCTGAAATGCAGCAGCTCAGGCATAATGTGGAGCGCATTGCCTCCACCGATGCTACGGTATTGATTACTGGTGAGAACGGAACCGGAAAGGATGTCCTGGCCCATGAAATCCAGAGGCTTTCCGGACGTGCCGACAAGGCAATGGTCTGCGTGGATGCCGGTGCGATTACTGAAACGCTTTTCGAAAGTGAACTCTTCGGCCATGTAAAGGGAGCTTTTACCGATGCCAAATCTGACCATCCTGGGAAATTCGAGCAGGCCGACGGCGGAACTCTTTTTCTCGACGAGATTGCCAATATACCTGTGCAGTCCCAGGCCAAGTTGCTCCGCGCGATTCAGAGCCGCAGTGTCACGAGAGTCGGCGATACCAAGTCCATCCCGGTGGATATCAGGCTTATATGTGCAACCAATGCGGATATTCCGGCGATGATACGGGACGGCCTTTTCCGTGAGGATTTGTATTACAGGCTGAATACCATCAGCGTGGAACTTCCTCCCCTTAGACGCAGAAAGGAGATAATTGTCCCGTTGGCAATGCAGTTCCTTTCCGAATTTGCCGGAAAATATGGCCGCGAAGCAGTGTCAATGTCCCCGATGGCGAAGGTGGAGCTGGAGTCCTATGCGTGGCCGGGAAATATAAGGGAACTGCGCAATTGCATTGAAAAAGCTGTCATTCTTTCCGAAGGAAAGGTCATCAGCGGGTTCGGTCTCGACCTGTCCGCGTCCACGGGAGGGATGGAGATCAATGCCGGGGATACGATGGAAAATATGGAGGAGAAGACTATCCGTGCTGCCATGGCCCGTTATGACGGGAATATTTCGATGGTGGCCAAGTCTCTGGATATCAGCCGTCCAACACTTTACGCGAAACTTAAGAAATACGGAATATGATGGAGTCTGTCACAATAGGGGAGTTGGGCGCAACTTGGATTGTGCTCGGCGGAGCTGTCGTTGCAGCATTGACCTACATTGTGACGAGGGCGCTGGTCCGCAGGAAAATCATCGGCAAGATTGACTTCATGTCTGATGCGCTGGACAGCGGGGAGTCGGCGTTCCGGTATTCAGAAGACCATTGGTCGGACAGGAGGCTAAACCGGTCGTTGAACCGGTTGCGTTCCATTTTCGAGGCTGAAAAGTCCGACATACGTGAGCGGGAGCGTTATTTCGGAATCATGCTGGACCATGTGCAGAGCGGGGTAATCGTTATCGACGGAGACAAAATCGACTATTCCAACGTAATTGCGCGCGGCTTTCTTGGCATGTCCGACATCTCTTCGCTCAGGCAGATAGAGAGGATTTCTCCGGAATTGGCCAATGCCTTCCGCAGTGCTTCGGAGGCGGAATCGAGGGCGTCGCTCGTTTCTGAACGTGGAACGGTTCAGTTCTCCATAAGTGCCTGTACGGCAAGGCTTCACGGTAAGGATGTCAGCATCGTGACCTTCAATGACATCACCCGCGAGATGGAAAACAATGAGTCTGAATCGTGGACGAGGCTCATCCGTGTTCTTACCCACGAAATCATGAATACTGTCACGCCTATCGCATCGCTCAGTTCGGCGTTGTCTCAGAATCTGGACGCCTACGATACCGAAGATGTCCGTTCGGCCTTGGGTACAATCTCTTCGTCGTCCGAGGGCCTTATCAGTTTCGTGCAGTCCTACCGCTCGCTGACGCATATTGCCGCTCCAATCCGCAAAGCCTTTTATCTCAGGGATTTGGTCAATGATTCTGTGACTATTGCTCTGGCGAATTGGCCGTCGGCCCGTGTTTCTTATCATGAACTTTCTGAGGATATCATCCTGTATGCTGATTATGGCCAGATTTCTCAGGTGATGAATAATCTTATCAAGAATGCCGTCCAGGCCGGGGCTTCCGACATTGACATAACCGCTTCGATAGACAAAAGGGAGCGTACTGTCATCAATGTTGCCAATAACGGGGAGCCGATCAGCGAAACCGGCAGGGAGCAGATATTTGTGCCGTTCTATACGACCAAGGGTGTTTCCGGTACGGGTGTCGGCCTGAGTCTGTGCCGTCAGATTATCCGTCTCAATGGCGGCACCATAAATCTGACTTCTTCCACTCCTGAGGCTACGGTGTTTACAATTGTGCTGTAGGCGTTTTTTCTTGTTTATCACATTGACCTTGCCCGGAATCATGATTTGCAACTTGGTTGCGTGTCCGTTTGCATAACTTTGCAGCGTTTTAAAAATTGAAGTTATGAAACGGAAAATTACTCTCATTTCTGTGACGGCGGTCCTGCTCGTCTGTGCCGTCTGTATCGAGAAGTTTTGTCAACTTCCTGTGTGGCAGTTACTTATCATATATCTTGTGCCATATCTCCTGATTGGTTTCGGAACTCTTAAGGAGGCGGCTGAGGGTATCATTGAAGGGGATTTGTTCAATGAAGATTTCCTGATGTCGATAGCGACCATCGGAGCCTTGTGCATCGGTTTCCTGCCTGGTGCTGAGACGGAATTTCCTGAGGCTGTGTTCGTTATGCTGTTTTTCCAGATAGGGGAGCTGTTCGAGGAGTATGCTGAAGGAAAGAGCAGGGACAGCATTTCACATCTTCTGGCGATAAGGCCTGATGTGGCTAATGTGGAAAGAGACGGACGTGTATCAGAGGTGTCTCCGGAGGATGTGGCAATAGGTGAAATTATTGTCGTGAAACCAGGTGAGAGGGTTCCGATAGATGGTAATGTCATAGAGGGTGAAACTTCGCTGGATACGGCAGCATTGACAGGAGAAAGTCTTCCGCGTGATATTTCGGTCGGCGACAGTATCATGTCCGGCTGCATTAATCTTTCCGGTGTGGTCAGGGTGAAGACCACGAAGGCTTTCGGTGAGAGTACCGTCTCGAAAATCATTGGCCTGGTGGAAAGTGCAGATAAGAACAAGTCCAGGAGCGAGTCATTTATAACCAAGTTCGCGAGGGTATATACGCCTGTGGTCGTCATTGCAGCATTGATACTGGCCTTTGTTCCTCCAGTTTTTGCGGAGGCTGGTTTTCTGGATTCTTTTCCGACTTGGCTGCACCGCGCTTTGATATTTCTGGTAGTGTCTTGTCCTTGTGCGCTTGTAATCAGTGTGCCTCTGTCGTTTTTCGGCGGACTTGGTGCCGCGTCGAGGAAGGGGGTTCTGATAAAGGGCAGCAATTATGTGGATGCGTTGGCGAATCTGGGAGTGGTCGTGTTCGATAAGACAGGGACATTGACTTATGGCAAGTTCGAGGTCGAGGCTGTTCATCCGACGGATTTCGATGAGCGGGAACTGCTGCATCTGGCTGCGCATGTGGAGCATTTTTCGACTCATCCGATCGGTGCGGCTTTGAGGAATGCTTTTCCTGCGGAAGCTACTGACGGATGCGAAGTTACTAATGTTGAAGAGATTGCCGGGCGTGGCATAAGGGCCGAGGTTGCCGGACGGACTGTCTGTGTGGGCAATTCGAAGATGATGGATGATCTGGGTGTCGAATGGCATGACTGTCATCTTGCAGGTACGATTGTACATGTGGCGGTGGACGGCAAATATGCCGGTCATATAGTTATCAGTGATGTCGTGAAGAATGACAGCGCCGAGGCGATCCGAAGTTTGAAGAAACTGGGTGTGGACAGGACTGTAATGTTGACAGGTGACAGGGAGGCTGTCGGCAAGGAGGTCGCGGAGAAACTCGGTCTGGATGAATACCATGCCGGTCTGCTTCCTGCCGACAAGGTGGCCCAGGTGGAGCGCCTGATTTCGGAAAAGCCTGCCGGAAAGGTACTTGCGTTTGTCGGAGATGGCATCAATGATGCGCCTGTCCTGAAGCGTGCCGATGTCGGTATTGCCATGGGCGGTCTAGGCAGTGATGCTGCCATAGAGGCTGCAGATGTGGTTCTGATGGATGACAAGCCGTCCAAGATTGCGGTTGCCGTCCGGATAGCACGTCGAACGATACGGATAGCCCGCCAGAATGTCTGGTTCGCTATCGGTGTCAAAGTTTCTATCCTGGCCCTGGCTGCAGTAGGCCTGGGAACCATGTGGATGGCCGTTTTTGCTGATGTAGGTGTTACCGTCCTGGCTGTGTTCAATGCCATGCGCGCCCTTAGTGCGAGATAGGCGGAGTTTGTGGTCGATTTTCGGTCATAATTGGTAAATTTTGTTGGTAGTTTGTACCGCGAAAACGTTTTAAGTGGTACAAAAGCGCTTCACAAGTATGTTTTGTTCTGTTTGAACGTTTTATCTCGTACGAAATTGCAGCACAGCCTGCGGGAGGTGGATTATTGGCGGTGGCGTATCATGGTGACGGCCGTCGGTGACTAATGGCAGCGGGCAGAGGTCCCGGCGGAGACCTTCGCTTGCGCTCATCCCTCCGGCTGCGCCGGCGCCTCCCATTTACGAGGTCATGGGTGACCACGGGTCACCGCCAGGACCTCTGCCCGCCTCTCATTGTCACGTGGATATAGTTGGAGTTTGTCTCTCAATATCTATGTGACAGGAGACCTGGGCCTATCCCGTCGGTGGATTTTCATTTTATAAAATACTGATAATCAGGTAATTGGTAAATTTCTATCAGCCGACCCCATATTTTTTAGGAGCCTCGGCGGATGATGTTTTTGTAACTCGTCGATAATTAGTGTTTTCTGAATTAGAAATCCGCTGGCGACATACCCGCGGGCAGAGGCTGTTATTTTGTTCATGTTTGGTATTTTGTACCGCGAAAACGTTTTGATTGGTACAAAAGCGCTTTTCTAGTATGTTTTGTTCCGCTTAAACGATTTATTTCGTACGAAATTGCAGCAAAGCCGTGGTGGTTGCGCGGCATAAGTGTCCGTTGTAAAATATGTTTACAGATTTGTAAAGATTCTTTACAAAGACAGGAAAGACTGAAACATGTAAATCATTGCAGGATAATCTATTACCTACTATGGCACGCCACATGTTCATATCTTGGGAAAACGACTAAGATTATGAAATGGATTATCGCTATAATGGTATTGACATCAGTGACGGCCGGGGCCCATGCGCAGGGGACTTCACCTTTGGCTACAGAACAGAGAGATGCCAATGGAACGAAGACTATTGCGCAACTGGCGAGCCTGGAGTCAACTCGAGAGGTCTTGCCGACGACTTATGATACAGACCAAGTGACGGAACATGTTTCTGTTCAGGCTCCAGAACAACTAGTCACGACCAAGACATTGACACTCCGCGAATGTATGGAATACGCGGTCAGCAACTCTACTCAGGTGCGTATCCAGCAGTCCAAAAATGATGACGCGAGACTGGACAGGCGGGACGCAATACTCAAGGCATTCACGCCTTCAGTCGATGGAAACTCATACGGCTACTACAGATGGGGACGCTCAATCGACCCTGAAACAAATACTTACGTCACCACGACATCATTGAACCAAGGCTTTTCAGTCTCTGCCGGCATCAGCCTATTCGACGGATTCTCCGCAATCAATAACCTGAAAATCACCAGGACCGCAGTTGCGATGGGCCACTCGCAGGAGCGGCAGGAAAGAGACAAAGTCTGTCTTGCCACAATCGAGGCTTATTTCAATGTCATTTATTACACAAAATTGGTCGAAATCCTCACGGAGCAGGCCGAAAACGCCAGAAACGCAGTCAAATTGGCGGAACGTCAGGAAGAACTCGGCTCGAAAGGTTATGCAGACGTGGTCCAGATGAAAGCCGACCTGGCAGACAGGGAATACGAACTCACGACAGCCATAAACAACAGGGATAATGCCCTGATAACATTGGAGGACGTGATGTATTGGCCTGTAGATGAAAAACTTACTATAGACTCGGACTTGTCGTCACTCCAATTCGAATCCGGCAACTCTTCTGCCGAAGACGTGATAAATACTGCGGTCGCGTCAATGCCGTCCGTGCTGATAGCCAAAGGCACGATGGACAATGCCCTCCGCAGCCTCAGGACAGCCAAATGGCAGTTCCTCCCTTCACTCGGACTCTATGGAGGCTGGTCCACAAGTTATTATACATACCCTGGACAGGTAGGATACAAAGCCACCCCTTATTGGCATCAGTTCAAGAACAACGGAGGTGAATACGTGCAGTTGTCATTGAATATTCCGATTTACGACAGGCTTCAGAAATATACTACCCTTTCCAAAAGGAAAAACGCATATCAGAGGGCCAGCTTGGAATATGACAAATCCCTTCGCGACGTCGAATCGGAAGTCCGCAGGGCGATTCAGGACAGGGATGGAGCCGAGTCCGCATTGCTTCAGGCGGAAAGACGTGCGGACGTGTATGACGAGGCATACAAACTCAACGCCCGAAAATTCGAACAGGGGCTGATATCATCGATAGAATATAATACGGCTTCGACCAACTACTTGAAAGCCAAAGCGGAAAAGCTCAATGCCGAACTGCAGTACCAGCTCAAGCGCCGTGTCGTCGAGTACTATAACGGAGTATCATATTTGGAACAGTAAAAAACTTTCATCATGGATAAGATAATAGAAAAGAAAACAGGATTGGCTGCCGCATTTACAAAGAAAGCCATAAAATATTGGATAGGTGCAGCATTGGCAGTCGTCCTTATAGTATTGATAATCACCGGGAATAACTCTGCTGTACGCGTTGACGGCAGTTCCATCATCACCGGAACCGCAAAGAGAGGCGAGTTCAATGACTATATCCGCGTCAGCGGTCAGGTCCAGCCGATGACCACAGTCCAGATCAGCCCGACAGAAGGAGGCAATGTCCAGAGAATCATAGCCGAGGAAGGAAGTAAGGTCAATGCCGGTGATGTCATTGTTGAACTGTCCAATGAAAGTCTTGATATGCAGATACTTAACTCTGAAGCGGAACTTGCTGAGAAGGAAAATATCCTGCGCAATACCATGATTTCGATGGAACAGCAGAAACTCTCGGTAAGACAGGACAAGCTTACACTTCAGATAGAAGTGCGCAGAGCCAAGAGGGCGTATGAACAGAACAAAGCTCTCTATGAAGAAAAACTCATTGCCAAGGAAGAATATCTGAAAGCATCCGAAGACTACGACCTGGCGAAAGACAAGCTTGAACTTGTCATTGACCGTGAGCGTGGGGACAGTCTCTACCGCAGCACTCAGATTGCGCAGATGCATGAGAGTCTGGAGAATATGCGTATCAATATGAGCATGATCCGCAGACGCAAGGAAAATCTGTCAGTAAAGGCGCCTATCAGCGGAGAACTCGGACTTCTCGACGTGGAACTCGGACAGTCGGTGGCAGCAGGTTCCAAAATCGGCCAGATAAACAACCTTGATTCGTATAAGATTGAAGCTCAGATAGATGAGCATTACATTGATAGAATTGTGCCTGGTCTCGAGGCGACCTTCGAGCGTCAGAATGAGAAATACTCAGCAGTCATCCGCAAGGTTTATCCTGAGGTTCGTGACGGTAAGTTCAAGGCGGATTTTCGCTTCGAAGGACAGCAGCCGGAAAATATCCGTGCGGGACAGACATATTATATGAATGTGCAGCTCGGCCAGCCCGAAGAGGCCGTTATCATCCCGCGCGGCTCCTTCTACCAGGCAACTGGCGGCAAGTGGGTGTATGTTGTCAATGCCGATGGAACGAAAGCGACGAAACGTAGTGTCCGCATAGGCCGCCAAAACCCTCAGTATTACGAAGTTATAGAAGGTCTGGAGCCGGGCGAGAAGATCATCATATCCTCTTACGACAGTTGCGGTGACAAGGATGAACTTATCATAAAGTAATTATCAAAACGTACAATTCGACCATGAGCACATATCTGAAATTCCTCTCGAAAAATAAACTCTATGCTGTAATCGAGGCATTGGGCCTGTCAGTGGCACTGGGATTCGTCATATTGCTGGCTTCTTATGCAAGGACAGAGTTCAGTGTAGGCGCAAGGCAGCCGCTTTCCAAGCAACTGTATGCTATCGGCACGGGGGAGTGCATCGGAATGACGTACGGGACTGCAGAGGAGTTCTTCCCGTCAGTGCCCGAGATAACATCCTGGACCAGAGTCGGGGCGTATGGTGATGCCGATGTCATTGTCGATGACGACTATTATGCCGCCGAGGCGGTCTGTGTGGATACGAATTTCCTGCAGCTGTTTGACTACACGCTCTCAGGCTGTGACAAGAACTGCATACTTGCGGGACTGAATGATGTAATCCTTTCCGAAAAGTTCGCGCATAAGGCATTCGGCAGCTCTGATCCTGTGGGACGCACCATTAAAATAGGAAAAAACAAGTTCACGGTAACCGGCGTGATTCAGGATTTCGGGCCTTATGATGAACTGGAGTATTATGACATATTCCTGAGCATCAGGCAACTGGAGGACATGGTCCAGAGAATGGACAATTTCGGTATGGTCAATACTTTCGTGACGCTGCAGGATGGTGCCTCGCCTGACGCTGTGGCTGAAAAGCTACTGGACAAGTATATGGATTATTGGGAGGATTTCTACACACGCGACGGTTCTGGCGGGAATTTCATATGGGGCTCCACGTTGACAAGGCTTGACCAGCTCTATTTCAGCAAGATAGACGTATATAGCCCGTTGCGTCATGGGGACAGGAAGATTGTTGAGGTGCTCCTGGCGGTAGCATTGATACTTCTGATATCAGCCATCTTCAACTACATAAACCTTACTGTGGCGCAGACGGGAAAACGGGCAAAGGAGATGGCGACGAGACGTCTTCTCGGTGAGTCTTCAGGCAGCATTGTCTGCAGATACCTTATGGAATCGTTCTTGTTCACATTTGTTTGCATGCTGCTGGGCGTGCTGGTCGCCCTGCTGTTCAAGGGCAGGATAGAGAATCTTCTTGGTACAACTATAGTTCTTGTTCCGGATGTGGCTACCATTGCGGTTGGTGTCATTGTACTCGTGCTGGTTTCGGTTCTCTCAGGACTTCTTCCTGCATTGATGGTGTCGAGATTTAAGCCTATAGCTGTCGTTAAGGGCGATTTCAGGTTCCGCAGCAAGATGGTGTTCAGCAAGGTCTTTATTGTCTGCCAGAACATCATAAGCACGGTTCTTATCGCGGTTGCATTGACAATGACTCTTCAGATGCGCCATCTGGTATCTTTGCCGGTAGGGTACAATACAGATTTGCTGTCGGTTTCCTCATGGGCGCTTGGCTATAACAATATGGCTGCCCAGGAGGCTCTGCATCAGAGACTTCAGGCTCTTCCGCAGGTGGAGACGGCGGTTATGGTGGCGCAGCCTCCGTACTCATGTGGAAGCAGTGGCGTACATATCGATGGTGAGGAAATGTCGTGGCTTCAGATCCCTGCTGTTGACAGTACGGGATTCAGGCTGCTTGGGTTCAAAGTGATAGAACAATATTCAGATCCTATTGATGGGACATGCTGGTTTACTGAGGAGGCACAGCGGCGTTATGGGATTACTGCCGAGAACAGGACTGTAGGGACCAATAAATATGGCGAGCCGCAGTATGAGTGCTGCGGTATAATAGCGGATTTCCGCGCGAGGGATCCTCTTTATAAACCAATGCCTGACAGTCATCGGGCTGTGCAGAATCGTACCAATGTGTGTTTCACTCATCTGCTGAAGGTGCGTGGCGACAGGGCGGAGGCGTTGAATGCTGTCCGCAAAGTATGGTGCGATGTGGCGAAGGAGTATATCGGTGTGCCGCGCGAAACGGGCATATATTATTTAGATGACATCCTGACGGATTCATTGACAGGCACCCGCAACACTATGAAACTGGTGATGACGTTCATGGTCCTTGCGATCCTGATTTCTGCGCTCGGCCTGTTCGCCATGTCCGTCTATTACACTGAACAGCAGGCGCGTCAGATTGCCCTCCGGAAGATTTTCGGCTCGGGTGTCAGGTCCGCGGCCTGGAAACTCTCGAAGTCGTTCATCCTGATGACCGCCATCGCCGTCGTAATCGCAGTTCCGGCATGTATCTGGTCAATGCGTTATTACCTGGCTGATTTTTACAATGCCATAGCCTTCCCGTGGTGGGTAATCATTGTGGCGGCAGCATTGACCTTCCTCATATCCTTTGTTTCGATTATTTCCCGGACATGGAGTTCCGCTGAGGAAAATCCGGTGGAAGTGCTAAAGCAGGACCAGTAGCGGTTCCCGAAAAACAATGTGGTCATTCTTCTTGAAAACGGGAAAGAATGACTATATTTGTGGATACGTGTGTACTCCCGGTTATGCCTTGCGGCGAGTCGGGGCGGCGCGTAAGTCGGAACATATTAAAACTACTTAGATTAATGAAACCAATAGTTACATCTGCCGCTCCTGCGGCTATCGGCCCTTACAGCCAGGCAATTGAAGTCAATGGATTTGTTTATGCATCGGGTCAGCTGCCTATCGATCCTGCTACCGGAGCATTCCCGGAAGGCGGTGTCCAGGAGCAGACCAGACAGTCACTTCTTAATGTGAAGGCAATCCTCGAAGAGGCTGGGCTTACACTTGCCAATGTTGTCAAGACTACAGTGTATCTTGCTGATATGGGTGACTTTGCAGCGATGAATGAGATCTATTCGCAGTTCTTCAGCCAGCCGTTCCCTGCACGCTCAGCTGTTGCCGTAAAGGCATTGCCTAAGGGTGCCCTCGTGGAAGTCGAGGTTATAGCAGCACGTGGCTGATTTTTCTTGGACTGAGACATGTTTCGGGTGGCCGGACCGACTGGCGGCCCGAAACTTCGGTTATATAAATGATTGTCAGGCGGTACTTTCATCGGCCGCCTGTTTGCGGATAATTGAAGTATGGCAGTGAAATTCACGGAACTGGAGAGCCAGTGCAGACAGATAATAAATGACGTGAAGAACGGGAATTTTGTTCCCGTATATCTTCTCATGGGTACAGAACCATACTATCCGGATCTGGTCTGTGATGAAATTATTAAATATGCCCTGACGGAAAGTGAGAGAGATTTCAATCAGACTGTCTTTTATGGACTGGATACAGATGCCGGTACAGTTGCGTCCGAGTGCCGAAGTTATCCGATGATGGCAGAAAGGCGTCTTGTCGTGCTTAAGGAAGCTCAGAGCATGAAGACGCTTGAGGACCTTGCCGCTTACGCCTCAGAACCTATGGAAAGCACTGTGCTTGTGATACTTATGCATGGTGCATCAGCAGATAAGAGAAGAGCATTATACAAGAATGTCCAGAAAAAAGGTGTTGTTCTCGTATCTGATGCGTTGAGGGACTATGAAATGCCCCAGTGGATAACGTCATTCTATAAGTCCCGCGGTCTGGACATCGAGCCGGCTGCGGCAGCGCTGCTCGCCGAGTATGCCGGAACTGACATGAGCCGAATCGTGTTGGAAACCGAGAAAATGCAGAAAAATCTCCCGGAGGGAACGGTGCGGGTCAATGCTGCCGACATTGAAAAGAACGTCGGTATCAGCAGGCAGTTCAGCATCTTTGAACTGACCAAGGCCTTGTCCTACATGAAGGCGGAAAAGGCATTGAAAATAGCCGCCTATATCGGCAACGGACCGAAATTCATGTTGCTTCTGGCCACGGCTCCTCTCTATACGCATTTTTACAGAATCCTGAAATACGAGGCCGCCCTGCTCAAGAATCCTTCCATGTCCAAGGCTGACAGGGCCAAACTTCTGGGCGTCAATCCTTATTTCATGGAAGAGTATGATGTCGCGGCCCGCAACTATCCGATCCGCAGATGCATGAAAGTTATTTCGCTCCTTGAGGAATATGATTTCAAGGGAAAAGGCGGCGGCAGCGGTGAGGCATCACAGGGTGACCTGCTGATGGAACTGGTTTCGAAGATCTTGAACTAGTTTAGAAACTATTCATGGCTTTTCACGTTTTGCCAGGGTAACGTGCACATAAAAAAGTGCGTTGGGCTTAAAGACTTCGAACGGGTGATATCCTTCAAATGTATTCTGGTGCACATTTGTTTGATAACTTGCGAAACTTGAATACCTTAACTGTTATTCGGCGGATTCTTCTTATATTTACGGGAATAATTATAACGTACTTAATACAATGTCGCTTATTGAATGTAAAGACATCTGCAAGAATTTCGGCGAAAAAGTGGCCTTGGACCACGTGAGCCTTGAAATTCCTAAGGGACAGATTTTTGGACTTCTCGGACCGAACGGTGCCGGAAAGACCACTATGATCAGAATCATCAACAGAATCACCATACCGAATTCCGGTGAAGTCCTTTTCGACGGACGTCCTATAACTCAGCGTGATGTCGAGAAAATCGGCTACCTCCCGGAAGAGAGGGGACTGTACAGGAAGATGGAAGTCGGAGACCAGGCAATGTATCTCGCCCAACTTAAGGGCATGAGCGAGAAAGATGCCAAGACCGAACTTAAGAAGTGGTTCATCAAATTCGGAATCCAGGATTGGTGGAAAAAGAAGGTTGAGGAGCTTTCCAAGGGAATGGCCCAGAAAGTCCAGTTCATAACCACGATAGTCCACAAACCGTCACTCATGATTCTGGATGAGCCGTTTTCCGGTTTTGACCCTGTCAATGCCGAACTGATAAGGAAGGAAATCCTGGAACTCAAGGAACAGGGGGCTACCATTATCCTTTCCACTCACAATATGGAGTCCGTGGAGGAACTCTGTGACAGCATTGCACTTATCAATAAGTCCAAACTCGTGATTACAGGCGGCGTGGAAGATATCCGCCGCAAATACGGAAACAACCACGTCGAACTTATCTATACAGGCGAATCCCAGCTCCGGCCGGTGGAGGGAATGTTCAGCATCCTGTCAGATGCCAATGATGCCGGCCGTCATACCGCCGTGCTTTCTCTTGATCATGAAGGCTTTGGAAATGAAGTGCTTGCAGCAGTCCTCGGACAGAATCTGACTGTCAATTCATATAAGGAACTGCTTCCTCGAATGAACGATATTTTCATCAAACTTGTAACAGAAGGAGCTTAACCATGAACCTGCATATCGTAAATATCATCATTAAACGCGAATATCTTACACGCGTAAAGAAAAAGTCATTTCTGATTACGACTTTCCTTGTTCCGATACTTTTTGCGGTATTGTGCACCCTGCCGTCGATCATAATGGTGATGGCCAAGGAAGAGTCCAAGAAAATAGCAGTCGTGGATGAGTCCGGAATCGTCATGCCTTTCCTGGATGACAATGAGACGGCCACATTCCAGGAGTTTCCCGGGGCTGACCCTGAAGAACTCAAGAAAAATCTGGAAAGTGTCGGAATGGATGCTCTTCTGGTGATCTCACCTCTGGACAGTTTGAACAAGACGGTTTCGGCGTCATCTTATGCCGGGAAACCTCTCGGAATCGAGATGACAGAGTCGATACAGAGAAAGATCAATGATGCTGTGGAGGACTACCGCATCAAGTCTTACGACATTGCCGGTCTGGGCGAAATCATGGAGAGCGTCAAGCCGGACATCAGCCTCGTATCATACAAGATGGATGAAGCCGGCAATGAAACTCTCAATGAGTCAAGCATGTACATGTTCCTGTCAATGATACTCGGCATGATTATCTATATGTTCATTTCCATGTTCTGCGGAATGGTGATGTCCAGTGTCATCGAGGAAAAATCAAGCCGCGTCGTGGAGGTGCTTGTCTCTTCAGTGAAGGCTACCGAACTGCTTTTCGGAAAGATAATTGGTGTGGCCATGGTGGCATTGACACAGTTCTTCATGTGGATTGCATTGACAATCCTGATTCTTGCGGTGGTCGGCGGTATTTTCGGCACCGGTTTCCTCAGCGATGCTGCAGGTGCGGATCCTACTGCTCAGATTACCCAGATGGCCGGGGGCATGGGCGTTGCAGCAGATACGCTTCCCGTGGATGTGGCTTCAGCCGGCCAGCCTTCAGAACTGACGGCAATCCTATCTACATTGGCAGGTATCAATTATGTCCAGCTGATAGTAGTCTTCCTTCTCTTCTTCGTCTTCGGATACCTGTTGTACGCATCTCTTTTTGCCGCAATCGGTTCCGCTGTCGAGAACGAGGCTGACAGCCAGCAGCTTATACTGCCATTGACAATTCCGCTGATGATAGGTTTCTTCATCGCGATGTTCGCTTACAAGTCTCCTGACAGCGGTCTTGTTTTCTGGGGCTCCATGATTCCGTTCACGTCGCCTATGGTCATGCTGACCCGTGTCCTGTTCGGAGTGCCTACATGGCAGATTATACTGTCTGTCGTGATACTGATACTTACCTTCTTCTTCTGTGCGTGGGTTTCAGCGAAGATCTATAAGGTGGGTATCCTGATGTTCGGCAAGAAGTCGACATTCAAAGACCTTTGGAAATGGTTAAAAATGAAATAGTTATGAGAGTTAATAAAAGTTGTTTCGCCGTTGCTGTGATGCTGGTCGTTTCATTGACGTCAGTAGGACAGGAGTATTCTTTCGGCTGGAAAAGCGTCGAAATGAACGGAACCAGGACAGGTGTCACATTCGCCAATGCCGACAATGTGAAGGAAGCCATGGGAGAAGTGAAAGGAAGGAAGTATTTCGCTC
>OHHJ01000338.1_pt1 | contig 14353 bp, 10 predicted proteins | sample 1568041 | NCBI WGS metagenome assembly OHHJ01 (sample SAMEA3879573, study PRJEB24766) | human gut metagenome | biome: human-associated habitat; feature: feces | place: USA | collected 1985/1987
CCGCCAGCCTTGGACGGCCCAAGGCGGTGAAGGACTCCGGGGTGCGCCAGTCGGGCTGGGCCAGGATGGCCACCCGGTAGCCCTCCGCCTCCAGCACCCGGCCGATGATGGTGTGGCCGAAGGAGGGGTGGTCTACATAGGCATCGCCGCTGATAAACAGAAAGTCAATCTGCTCCCAGCCACGCTCGGCAATTTCTTGAGCGGAAATCGGTAAAAACTGTTTCATTAAAAACTCCTGAACAAATTATTATTTCTTCTTATCGGCCTTCACTTCGCCGGCAGCCTGTGGCTGCTGCGGCTCAGCCTGCTTAACCTCAGCCTGCGGCTTCGGTTCCTCTGCCTTCGGCGCAGGTGCGGCTGCGGCGCTTCCTCTACTGCGGCAGCAGGTGCGGCCTTGGTTTCGGCTACGGGCTGCGGTGCAGCCTCCTCTGCCTTAGCTGCGGCTGCAGGCTGTGCGGGAGCGTTGCGCAGATAAGTCTTGACGGCAACGCCATGCTCGCCCTTCAGGTCAACAGCCTCGCCGTTCACCTTGATGCGTACAACACCGATATTACCGTATTTGATAATCAGCTTATCCTTAGCCTCGAAATGCTTGCTTTCCTTAGCATGCAGAATTCCGGCAAAAAGCTCCTTGCCGTCGGCACTTGCCTCCAGCCAGCAGTCACCCTCGGCCTCCAGGTCAACGGTAACCTTATCCAGCACTGCGGGTGCTTTAGCTTCAGGCTTAACCTGCTCGGTCTGCTTGGCCTCATCCTTAGGCATATTTTTAAAATAGTTAATCGTAGCGGGAATAGCAAAATAGCCTGCTGTGAGCACCGCTACCGCTGCCAATCCTGCCAGACACTGCTTCATCGGCAGCTTCGGCAAACCCGGCATTTCAAAGCGGCCTGTACCGCTGCCGATATCACGCTTATCCTTCAGCTGGATGTTGAGACGGACCCTTTCCACCTCACGGATACCCTGGCTGCGTACAGCCTCTGCTGCCATACCGGCAGCACTTGCTTTATATTCATTAACAAGCTCCGGACCGTTCAAGCCCAGATAATTGCCGTAGTTGCGGATTATTCCCTTCAGGAAAACCTCGCCCGGAGTCTTGTCATATTCGTCATTTTCTACAGCCTGCAGATAACGGCTGCGGATACTGGTAGCCTTTTCGGCATCAGCAAGAGAGATACCCTTGGCCAGTCTTGCTTCTTTCAAAATTGCGCCGACAGTCTTTTCCTTATCATCCATTTCGCCTGCACCTCCGCTTATTCACGGCGCAGGAAGCGTTCCTCTGCTTCCTTACGCGACATTATAACCTCTCGTGGCTTGCTGCCTACGGATTGACCAACAATGCCCAGCTCCTCCATCGTATCTACCAGACGCGCCGCACGCGTATAGCCTATGCGGAAGCGTCGCTGCAGCATGGAGCTTGATGCCTGCCCCATATCCAGTACAAGGCTCAGGGCATCCTCAAAAAGCTCATCCTCCGCAGGCGCATTGGAGCCTGCATCCTCGGCATTATGGCCTTTATTATCACATTCCAGCTCCTGCTCTGTTACCTCTTCGCTGTAATTTACAGGAATGGACTGCTTAATAATGAAATCTACTATTTTATTCAGCTCATCATCGCTGACGAAGGCACCCTGCACACGCACAGGCTTGTTGTAGCCCATGGGGTAAAAGAGCATATCACCCTTGCCCAGCAGCTTTTCGGCACCGCCCATATCAATAATGGTGCGCGAATCTGTCTGCGAAGATACGGCGAAAGCAATACGTGAAGGAATATTCGCCTTAACGATGCCTGTAATAACATCTACGGACGGACGCTGGGTTGCCAGAATCAGATGGATACCGGCAGCGCGGGCCTTCTGTGCCAGGCGCAGGATGGCATCCTCCACATCAACCTTGGCTACCATCATCAGGTCTGACAACTCGTCGATGATGATTACGATATAGGGCATCTTTTCGGCAGCCTGCGCGTTATAGGTTTTGATGTCACGCACACGGCTGTCGGCAAACGCCTTATAACGGCGCTCCATTTCCGCTACCGCCCAGTGCAGCGCGCTGGCTGCCTTTTTCGGCTCGGTGACAACAGGTGTCAGCAGATGCGGAATACCGTTGTAATTAGACAATTCTACGACCTTGGGGTCGACAAGAATCAGTTTAACCTCGTCCGGGGTAGCACGGTACAAAAGACCGGCGATAATCGTATTGATGCACACCGATTTACCGGAGCCCGTGGAGCCTGCTACCAGAAGGTGCGGCATTTTCGCAAGGTCTGCGGAAATAATATCACCGCTGATATCCTTGCCCAGACCGATGCACAGATGCTCCTTGGCATTGCGCACACTGCCTGCCTCCACAACCTCACGGAAGCACACGGGATCGTTCTTCGTGTTCGGCGCTTCGATACGCACACCGGGAGCAGCCAGACGCAGGGCAATATCATCCGCAAGGTTCACCACCGAGCTTACCTTCACGCCTGCCGCAGGCTCCAGCTCAAAGCGGGTAACCGACGGTCCGCGCGTTACGGCAACAACTCTGGCGCGCACCTTGAAATCTGCCAAAGTCTGCTCCAGCACTGCACATTGGTCCATGATGTCCTTCTGATAGGTGGACGGGTCACTGGCCTTCGGCGTATCAAGAAGCTCCAGCGGGGGCAGCTGATAGCTGCTCGCGGCCTGCGCTTCAGGCTCATATGCTGCTGCAGTCTGCTGAGCAGGCACCGCTGCGGCAATTTTATCTGCGCTGTCAAAAATCGTTACGGCCGGCTTCTCCGGTTCAGGCTCAGGCTGCGGCTCTGCCTTGGCAGGCGCTGCAAACGCTGCCGCCTGCTCCTCGCGATAGGTATTGCGGATTACGGAAGCAGGACGCTCCGGTTCGGGCTCAGGCTCAGGTTCAGCAGCCGGCGGCTCCGCATCATCCAGAAAGCGGCTGTCCGGCTCGTAATCATCGTCATAATTGATAATCGGTCTTACAATGACCTCGGGTTTGGACTGCTCCCATTCGGGCAGCTGCACCGGGTCACGCTCTATTTCCTCTTTTAAAGGAGATTTTTCGTAAACGCTCTTGTTTTTCGTAAAGCCCAAAATGCTTCTGAAGGCACTTTTCTTCTGCACGCCCTCGTTGAAGGCATCAAACTCGGGGCTGGTATAGTTGCTGATAACATTATCCGCGGGAGCGGCATGCTGTTGAGGCGCGGCACTCTTGCGCTTGAACACAGCTCTTACCGCAGGCTCAGGATGCACGCGCTCCTCCCTTATCTTATCACCTGGGCGCAACAGCGTAATCTCGTCGGAGGTCAGGTAATCCTGCCACAGCTCCCACCATTTGCGCAGCGGCAGCACCAGGCCAAGCAGCCACAGCCAGCCTAAGGCCAGAATGACGTAAACAGTCACATCACCGGCAAAGGAACGCAGCAGCTTCAGCAAAAGGCCGCCGACTAAACCGCCGCCCTCCGCTATCAGCGAAGGCTCCAGCTCAGAGCCAACAGGCACAAAAACATGATGAGCTGTGCCTGTAAGGCACAGCGTCACCAAAGTAAAAATTAATGTTCTCTTGTTAAAAACACCAAATTGTCCTTTAAGCAGCTGCCAGGACGCAGCAAAGAAAGCCAAAGGCAGCAAAAAGACACCCTTCCCCAGCAAATGCTGCTCCACCAGATAAGCATAATGCATCACGCTGTCCTCAGCCGTCATAAGAAGCGCGGCTGCAAACAGCAGACCCATAAGCAGGCAGACAACGCCGACAGGGCGCGAGTAGCTTCTATTCTGTTGCTTCCTTCTTCTTTCCTTGCGCAAGATAAGACAACTCCTAAAATCGCAGCTGCCGGCAGTCATCCTTTATCAGCTGACTGCTGACAACCGCTCACAAAAAACTATTCACTAATCACTAATAACTAATAACTATTCACTAATCACTAGTCACTGAAAACTATCAAATCTCCATGATAATCGGCAGAATCATCGGACGGCGGCGGGTTCTTTCGAACAGGAAGCGTCCCAGAGAATCACGGACCGTGGACTTGATTGCCGACCATTCGGAAACATTGTTTTCCTCGCAGCGGTCCAGCGCAGCCTGCACCTTATCGCGTGCTTCATCCATCAAATCCTCGGCCTCGCGCACATAAACAAAGCCGCGGGAAACGATATCCGGACCGGAAACCACATGGCAGGATTCCTTGTCGATGGTTACAACAACAATCATGATACCGTCCTGAGAGAGCTGACGGCGGTCGCGCAGTACGATGTTGCCTACGTCGCCGACACCCAAGCCGTCAACCAGCACCTTGCCTGCAGGCACTTTGCCGTTAATGGTAATGCTGCTCTTGGTCAGCTCGATAACGCTGCCGTTTTCACCGATAACGATGTGGTCCGCCGGCATGCCAAGGGATTTTGCCAGATTAGCATGCTTAACGAGATGACGGTATTCACCATGCACAGGCATGAAGAAACGCGGACGCACCAGATTGTGCATCATCTTGATTTCCTCCTGGCTGGCGTGGCCGGAAACGTGGACGCCGTTGCTCTTTTCATAAATAACGTCCGCACCCAGCTTGTACAGATGGTCGATAGTACGGGAAACGAGCTTTTCGTTGCCCGGAATCGGTGTAGCAGAAATAATTACTGTATCACCGGGCATAATATCAACCTTTTTATGGTCATTCATAGCCATACGGGTGAGCGCGCTCATCGGCTCGCCCTGACTGCCGGTGGTGATAATAACAACCTTTTCCGGCGTATAGTTATGAGTTTCATCAATATCAATCAAAACGCCCTCGGGAACCTTCAGATAACCCAGCTCCTTGGCGATATTTACAACATTCACCATGCTGCGGCCGATAACTGCTACCTTACGGTCATACTTCACAGCAGTATCAATAACCTGCTGGATACGATGTACGTTAGAAGAGAAGGTTGCTACTATAATACGGTGCTTAGCATAGCGGAACTCCTCGTCAAAGGTCTGGCCTACCATTTTTTCGCTGGGAGTGAAGCCCGGACGCTCGGCGTTGGTGCTGTCTGCCAGCAGGCAGAGCACGCCACGGTCGCCGTATTCGGCAAATTTATTGAATTCCATAACCTGTCCGTCAACAGGTGTGTGGTCGATTTTGAAGTCACCGGTGTGAATAATAACACCGATAGGAGTAGTAATCGCGATAGCAACAGCGTCGGGAATGCTGTGGTTTACGCGGATGAAATCGAGCTTAAAGGCACCGGCGTTAATCTTGTCACCGGGTTTTACTACGTGCAGGTTTTCGTTGCCTACACCATTTTCCTTCAAGCGGCCTTGTAAAATACCCAGAGTAAGTGCGGTACCATAAACGGGACAATCAATTTGTTTCATAACATAGGGCAGCGCACCGATATGGTCCTCGTGACCATGTGTCAGAAAGATACCCTTAATTTTATCTTTATTCTCAACCAAATATGTAATATCGGGAATAACCAAGTCAATGCCGAGCATATCGTCTTCAGGGAACATCAGGCCTGCATCAATCAGGATCATGTCATCCCCGTAACGGAATACCGTCATATTTTTACCAATTTCGCCCAAACCACCCAACGGGATAATCTGGACCTTATGTTGAAATTTACCCAAAAAAAATACACCTCCATTTTTTATTTTACATTCTTCCGTACAAATGTAGAAATTGAATTTGATACTGTGTCCGCACACATACTCTCTACTTTATTATACACTAAATATGGGCTATTGACAAATAGTGATACATATTTTTTGTGAAAAGTTTGTTGCCAAACGGATGATTTTTTGGCAGAGGAATAGCGCATGCAAAAAAGGCTTTACGCCTTTTTTATCTTCTGAGATTTGCAGTTTTCAAGGAATTAAGCTGATTTTCGATGTGGGAAATTTAAGTAAATAAGATTTTTCCTTTCTTTTTTTTGCATCAACTAAATCCCTATACTCATCACGAATTAAAGCATAACTTAATATGTTTTCTATAAATTTAACTATTTCAGCATCATTCATACAAAGCAATCTATTATTATTAATTGTTCCAAGATCAATTTTACCATTCTTCAAAAGGAATGGTGCTTTCTTCGTTAAGAACTCTTTAAATTCACTAATCTTGCACGCGCCCCATTTACCACAGGTTAAATTTCCTTTATGTATAAAATGAAAAGCGTTACCAATTTTTCCTACCTTCTTTAGAGAATACTGTAGGGAATTATGATTCTTCCCCTTACTATCTGATGATACAGTTAATATATTATGATCTTTAGACTCAGAACCATAATCGAATATCGATATATTCATAAAAAATTCTTGTCCATTTTTTCTAACTTTAAACGATCTGTAATATCCAACATATTTACCCCCAGAAGAATTACCTACTTTTAGATATCTTACACCATAGTCCTCCACTAATTCAAAATAACGATATTTACCTTTAGGCATTTCATTTTTATCTAGTATCAAGCAATCATACAAGTTAGTTAGAAACGTCAAATGATCCGGATTTGTTTTTTCACCTAAAATCGAACGCTCATTAATCAGATTATATTTATTGGCTTCTAACTCCTCAAACTTAAACCTTTCAGGTGTTTTATAATAATCATCAAATTCTACATCTTTGTCAATCATTTTCTGATATTCAGGTAGTTTCTTTAATAGGTTTTTATATCCATCCCTATTATCATACAACCAACAGCAAGAATAAACTCCATTCACTACTACAACATAGTCAACTAATAAATCATCAGCGTAACCGAATACTTGCTCTTTTACATCTTCTGTCATTATATCAACATCTGGAGCCTTGCATTCTATAACCCCCAAAGCATACCAGTATCCATCATTAGGTTCATAATACCAAACAACAATATCCGCTCTATTCTTGCTGTCAATACCGGCTTTAGACAATAAATATTCGACACTAATTGCCTGCTTCGGCACTCTCAATACTTTCATAAGATATTGCAATATTTTCTGCCTTACTTCTTCTTCTGGAGTTGCTGGGACATACTTTTCTCTAATTGGATCTAAATAATGTAAACTCCCAGCATGCATAACTTTTCTAGGTGTATTTATATTCTTTAAAGCTCTCTTAAATTCCTGAGCATCCATTTTGTGTCAACCTCCATTTAATGATTTATTTCATATCACTTATTTTCTTACGTGTATTTTATCATACTAAATCGCTAAATTAAAGCGTGTTGTACCTAATAAAATAACCCCCTCTATAGGCAGAAGAGAAACAAAAGCTGATAGATACTTCGCAACCTTAATATACAAGTATTGATGCATTAAATACAATGGTTCAAATGTCAAGACCACTTTGAAAAATGATTACATACAAAAAGTCCTGCGCAGCATCTAAAATGCACGCAGGACTATGAAACTTGCTATGAAATTTTCGGCTTACAGGTCTTCCCCATCTTGCTGAATCGCACCCTTAACCTTGTTCATGCGCTGCCATACATAGGCAACAGCAACGAGCGCAACACCGATACCATCGGTAAATACGCCGGGGATAATCATGCAGATACCGCCAACGAGGAACAGAATACGCTGCGGAATGTTCAGCAGATTGTTGCAGAAGCCAATCATCGCCATGGAAGCACCCCACATACCGACAATCGCGGTGAAGGCGCTGTAGCAGATGGTAAACGGAGTTGCGTTGATCATCAGCAGTTCAGGTGCCAGTACGAAGATGTACGGAACGATGAACGCTGCAATCGCCAGCTTAGCAGCGATAACACCGGTACGCATCGGGTTAGCACCGGCAATACCTGCGCCGGCATAAGCAGCCAAGGCAACAGGCGGTGTAACGTCGGCAACGATACCGAAGTAGAACGCGAACATGTGCGCTGCCAGCACCGGTACATTCATCTGCACCAGAGCAGGCGCTGCAATGGTAGAGGTAATTACATAGTTGGCCGTTGTCGGCACGCCCATGCCAAGAATCAGAGAAGTGATCATGGTGAAGAACATTGCCGGCAGCAGATTACCGCCTGCCAAGTCCAGCAGAGCGGTGGCAATCTTCAGGCCTACGCCGGTTTTTGTAACAACGCCGATGATGATACCTGCGGTTGCACAGGCAATCAGTACGCCAAGCACGCCCTTGGAGCCGTCAATGAGGCCTTGGACGATTTGCTTGAAGCCGATGCGGGTGGATTTACGCAGGCAGGCGCAAACGATGGTCAGCACGATGGCTGCCAAAGCAGCACGCATCGGAGTATAACCGCTTACGAGCAGGTAAACGATAACGATTAACGGAATAGCCAGATGGCCTTTTTCCATGAACAGTTCCTTGAACTTCGGCAGCTGGTCACGCGGAGTGCCCTTCAGGCCGAACTTTTTAGCTTCGTAGTGAACGCCCAGCCATACGCCGATGTAATACAACATTGCCGGGATAACGGCAGCCTTAACAACATCAAAGTACGGAACGCCTACAAATTCTGCCATCAGGAAGGCAGCAGCGCCCATAACAGGAGGCATCAGCTGACCGCCGGTAGAAGCAGCGGCCTCAACAGCGCCCGCAAACGCCGGACGATAACCGAGCTTTTTCATCATCGGGATGGTGAAAGCGCCGGTGCCGGCAACGTTACCAACGGAGCTGCCGGAAACAGTACCCATGAGGCCGGAGGACAGTACGGCAACCTTTGCCGGTCCGCCTGCTGCCCAGCCTGCGATAGCGTTGGCAATATCAATGAAGAATTTGCCGAGGCCGGTGGTTTCCAGGTAAGCACCAAAAAGGATGAACAGATAAATAAAGGTAGAAGATACACCCATAGGCGTACCGAAAATACCCTCGGTAGTAAAGAACAGATGGTCAAACATTTCCTGCACGCCAACGCCGCGATGCGCCAGAATACCGGGAACGTAAGGACCTAAGAAGGCATACAGCATGAAGCAGAAGGCAACGATAATCATCGGCCAGCCTACTACGCGGCGCGCTGCTTCAAAAACCATAATCGTACCGATGAGGCCGACGATAAAGTCTGTTTCCGTATTCATGCCGGCACGCAGCACCAGCTCCTGATAGTTGACAACCAGATACATGGCAGTACCTGCGCTGAGCAGTGCCAGAAAGGCATCAAAGGGATGCATCTTGCTGCGGGACCAGGAATGTCTGCTGGGATACAGCAGGAAAATCAATAAAAAACCGAAGGCTAAGTGAATAGCGCGTTGCAGATGCGCATCCAGCACACCGAAGGTGGCTGTATATAATTGGAAAAGTGCAAACAGAATACAGATTGCGGAAATAATTTTACCCCACACACCTGTAAGCTCACGCTTGTCTGATTCCTTGTCAAATTTTTGCAATACCTCTTCTGCTGAAAGCTCTTTTACTTTCTTTTCTTTTTCAGACATGGGTATCAGCTCCTCTCATTTAATATAATAAAACCTAAAAGTACCGTTCCAGCCAGTACTGATATCGATACATGACCTTCACTGTTACCGCAGTCCCCTGCCCGTACAGAGCAATCAGGTCGTAGCTGTCGCCGCCGTGGACAATATGCGGCATTGCCTGCTCGGATATACGCAGGGCAACCTCCTTATAGGGACGGTTCATCTCCATATCAAACTTACCGTCGGCAGTCTGCGTCAGCTTGCCGTCGGCAGCAGAATACGGATAGCCCCAGCCCAGCGAGGAAAAGCGGGTGTGCGTCATGGTCATGTTATTTGCGCCGTTAACCTTGAAATAATCATTCCAGGCAGTTTTTTCCACCGAATGCGTCAGGCTGATGTACCATTCATCACCTGCCGCTGTGGCAAAAGTAACAGCTCCCGAAGTTCCCTCAGGTATAATCGCCACCACCAGGCGCGTACTATACCACCCCAAAAGCATTAACACAACGCTTACAATAATTACTAAATTCTTTACTGGGAAAAAAGACCGGCCACCGGCAAACGCCGGTTTCCGGTCTTTGAAGTTCGGCATCATTTAAAATCCTTATTTTTCGTTAAAGAATTTTTCAGCACCCGGGTTCAGCTTAATGGACATGCCGTCTTTAGCAGTATCTTTGCTGATAGCATTTGCTGCGGAGTGAGCAGATTTCATACGGTCAAGGTTGCCGTACAGAGCTTTAGCGATTGCATAAGCGGTGTCTGCATCCATTTTGTCGGTTACTGCCAGCATGCATTTTACTGCTACTGCGGTAACGTCAGCATCCTGCTTCGGATAAGTACCGGCTTTGATAACCAGCTTGGTGTAGAACGGATATTTTTTGATCAGAGCGTCAGCCTTGTCAGCATCAACCGGAACCAGTACAACGTCGTTCTGAGTTGCGATATCCTGAATAGCAGCGGTCGGATGGCCTGCGGTTACGAAAGCAGCATCAACGTTGCCGTCCTTCAGAGCACTTGCAGCTTCACCGAAGGACAGGTATTGAACCTTAATATCATCATATTTAATGCCATATGCTTCCATGATCTGGCGAGCGTTAGCTTCGGTACCGGAGCCTGCAGCACCTACAGCGATGCGTTTGCCTTTGAAATCAGCAACAGATTTGATACCGGATTTTTTCAGGGTTACAATCTGTACGGTTTCCGGATACAGAGTTGCAAGACCTTGCAGGCCGGCAACCTGTTTGCCTTTGAACATTTCAGTGCCGTTGGCAGCATAGTAAGCAATATCGTTTTGAATAAAAGCAATTTCAACCTTGCCTTGGCTGAGCAGGTTTACGTTTGCTACGGAAGCGCCGGTAGATTGTGCGGAAGCATTGGTACCCGGAATATTTTTATTCAGGATATCAGCCAGAGCACCGCCTAACGGGAAGTAGGTACCGGAGGTACCGCCGGTAGCAATGTTAATGAATTTTTGTGCAGCAGGTTTTTTATCATCTTTCTTATCTCCACCGCCGCAGCCGGCAATCATAGTAGCCATAACCATGATACCAAGTAAAAAAGCCAAGAGTTTTTTCATAAGAGTTCCCCTCCTTTAAAATACATATGTGCTAAGATAACAAAATTCACGCAGCAACATATTGTTATTCTTCTTATTCGTCAACATTGTGTAAAATCCTGCTGAAAAATTCATAAAAACGTCATGTATACAGAATACATTGGCATAAAAATGCAGATTCTATGAAAAATTCTTGCTATTTCGTGATTATTAATACAGCTTTTCTGCATAAATCGCTGTGAAATCATTTCATTATAGATTCATTTTGCTTATTTCCGTAATCTATGTTACAATAATAGCGTTATGTTTATTGCTTTTTTTGATAAAGCGAGAGTCATCAAAAACATCTTTTTAAGGAGTGAATAATATGAGTTCCGGAGCTTATTCTTTAAGACTCGCTCGTACCCTGTACGAAAATGTTTATCATGCTATGCTGTACAATGAAAACCAACAGCCTATCGGTGATCTGGAAATTATTCCGAACATCCCTCTCGACCGCAGCCAGGTTCCTGAGGATGCACCGGAAGTACCGGCTTATCTGCTGGTAATCGTAAAAGACGCTGATATCAACAAGGACAACCTGATTGATTTCGAAGAGCGCGCTTCCTATGCTCTGCTGAAACGCTTCTCCACCGAGGTTATCAACTTCCAGCACTGCAAATTCTACTATCCGTCCCCTGCCTTCATTTTTGAACAGCCGGACGCAGTAAACGGTGGCACTGAGCCAATGCCGCTGCAATAATTTAAACCGAAAAACTCCGCTCCCTGCTGCCTGTGCAGTAAGGAACGGAGTTTTTTTGTGCCCAAACCTTTGTAATTAAGCCTCCGCAGCTGCCTTAGCAACCGCTTCGGACATACTCTTGACGTATTCGTAAACATGCTCGGGAGAAGCCTCGCCGTATTGTGCCACGATTTTTTCAATCGCACTGCCTACAATCGCGCCGTCGCTGGCCTTAGCCATCTTGTACGCCTGCTCGGGAGCAGCGATACCGAAGCCTACAGCCACCGGAATATCGGTAGCCTTGCGCACCTCTGCGACAATGCCGTCGATATCGGTAGTGATGTTGCTGCGCACACCGGTAACGCCTAAGGAAGAAACTACATATACATAGCCTTGGGCAATAGCGGCGATTTTCTGGATGCGGTCCTTTGATGTAGGCGCAATCAGCGGCACTAGGGCAACGTGATGCGGTTCGCTGAACGGACGCATCTCCTCGCGCTCCTCGTACGGTATATCCGGTATGATGACGCCGTCTACACCTGTTTCTTCGCAGCGTGTGAAGAATTTTTCCGCACCGTAGGCATAAATCGGATTAGCGTAGGTCAAAAACACCAGCGGTACCTGTGTTTCCTCGCGAAGCTCCGCTACGAGATCAAAAATTTTATCGGTAGTAGTACCTGCAGCCAACGCACGCATATCCGCTTTTTGGATAACCTCGCCCTCAGCCACGGGGTCGGAAAAGGGAATGCCGAACTCTATAAGTCCTGCACCGCCCTTAATCATAGCTCTCACCAGCTCCTTAGTTGTAGCAAGATTGGGATCGCCAGCAGTCACAAAGCCGATAAATACCTTTTTCTTTTCGTCAAATGCCTTTTGTATTCTATTCATGTAAATCAACTCCCATATAACGTGCGATTGCGGCAACGTCCTTATCACCGCGGCCGGAAATATTTATAACCATAATCTTATCCTTCGGCAGAGTTGGTGCCAGCTTCATAGCGTAGGCTACGGCATGCGCACTTTCTATTGCCGGGATAATGCCTTCTGTTTTGGAAAGATAGTTGAAGGCATCAACTGCCTCCTTATCGGTAGCAGGAACGTATTCCGCACGGCCGATGTCGTGCAGATAAGCATGCTCGGGGCCGATGCCGGGGTAATCAAGACCGGCGGAGATGGAATAAACCGGAGCAATCTGGCCGTATTCATCCTGCAGGAAGTAGCTCTTCATGCCGTGGAAGATGCCCAGCTTGCCGTTAGCCATGGTTGCGGCGTTCTTGGGATTGTCTACGCCCAGGCCTGCAGCCTCTACGCCGATTAAGCGCACGTCCTTGTCCTCGATGAAGTCATAGAACATACCCATAGCGTTGGAGCCGCCGCCTACGCAGGCCACCAGCACGTCAGGCAGGCGTCCTTCCTTTTCCAGCATCTGCGCCTTGATTTCCTCGCCGATAATCTTCTGGAAGTCACGCACAATTTCCGGATACGGATGCGGTCCCATAACGCTGCCCAGAACATAGTAGGTATCTTCAACACGTTCCGTCCATACGCGCAGCGCTTCGTTTACTGCATCCTTCAGGGTACCGGTGCCGCTGGTTACAGGCACAACCTTCGCACCCAGAAGCTCCATGCGGAACACGTTGAGCGCCTGACGCTCGCAGTCCTCCTTGCCCATGTAAACAACACATTCCATGTTCATCAGCGCCGCTGCGGTAGCAGTCGCAACACCGTGCTGGCCTGCGCCGGTTTCGGCAATAACACGCTTTTTGCCCATTTTCTGCGCCAGCAGAATCTGTCCTAATACGTTGTTGATTTTGTGGGCGCCGGTGTGGTTCAAATCCTCGCGCTTCAGATAAATCTTGCAGCCACCCAAGTCCTTGGTCATCTTCTCTGCATAATACAGCAGGGACGGTCTGTTGGCATATTCGCGGTATAAGCGCGCCAGCTCAGCCTTGAATTCGGGATCATTTTTAAATTTTTCATAGGCAGCCTCTAATTCCAGTACTGCGTTCATCAAAGTTTCCGGCATGTATTGACCGCCGTGAATACCATATCTACCTTTTGTCATCGTTATCTCCCCTTACCTCCGCTATAAATGCGGCAATTTTTTCCGGGTCCTTCAACCCTTCTGTTTCTACGCCACCGCTTACATCTACGGCAAAGGCGTTACTGTTTTTCAATACATCTGCAACATTCGCTGCCTCAAGACCGCCTGCGATAAAATACGGTCTGCTTATTTTTTCATCTGCCACCAGCGCTAAATCAAAACGCTTGCCGGTGCCGCCGTACTGCCCCTTGGTATAGGTATCAAAGAGCAGGTAATCGCAGGGATAGGCTTGCAGATTTTCAAAGGAGCCTGCATCCTTCACGCGGACTGCTTTGATAATCGGCAGCTCCGTCTGCAGCCGCAGCCTTTCGCAATAAGCTGCATCCTCGTCACCGTGCAGCTGGATGATGTCTATCGTCCTGCTTTCGGCCAGGCGTGCAATCAAATCTATCTCGGCATTGACGAAAACGCCTACTGCCTTAATCTGCGGGTTAAGCATTGCCTTCAGCTGTGCTGCCTGCTGCTCCGTCACCTCGCGTTTGGTCTTGGCAAAAACGAAGCCTATATAATCCGGCAGCAACCTGTTGACGCACTCTATATCCTGTGCACGCTTCAGGCCGCAGATTTTAACCTTTACCTTACGCATCACGCATCTCCTTCAGCATCGCCGCCGCATCCGCACTGCGCATCAATGCTTCGCCCACCAGCACCGCCTGCACGCCTGCCTGCT
>OHHJ01000349.1_pt1 | contig 13932 bp, 10 predicted proteins | sample 1568041 | NCBI WGS metagenome assembly OHHJ01 (sample SAMEA3879573, study PRJEB24766) | human gut metagenome | biome: human-associated habitat; feature: feces | place: USA | collected 1985/1987
GCGGTATCGGTATCGGTATCGACCGTCTGACGATGCTCATGACGGGCCAGGAGACCATCCAGGAGGTGATCCTCTTCCCCCAGATGAAGCCGGAGAAGAAGATGCCGCAGGACAGCATCGAGGCCTGGGCAAAGATCGGCGTGCCTGAGGAGTGGGTCTATGTGCTCCGCAAGGCGGGCTTCAACCTCCTCTCCGATATCTGTGGCGAGAAGGCACAGGGATTGCAGCAGAAGCTCGGCGAGATCAACAAGAAGTATAAGCTCGGCTATGAGAAGCCGTCGGTCGATGAGATCCAGCGCTGGATAGACGCTGTGACCCCGGCTGAGACGGAGGCATAGGTCGAAGGATTACTCCATATAAAAAAGTAATAGTCAACTACAGGAAGCGCGATGGTAAACGGACGTATAGCTGTCATAGGTAGCGGCAGTTGGGCTACGGCCTTGGCCAAGGTGATAGTGGAGCACACCCACGAGATAGGGTGGTATGTGCGGCGCCCGATTACCATCGACCGCTTCAAGCAGCTCCGACACAACCCGGGCTATCTCCGCAACCTCGCCTTCGACGTCGCGGAGATAGACTTCTCGTCGGACATCAACTACATCGTCTCCCACTACGACACGCTGCTCTTCGTCACGCCGTCGCCTTATACGAAGGAACTGCTCGACAAGGTGCGCGTGCCCATGCGCGACAAGGTTGTCGTCACGGCCATCAAGGGGGTCGTGCCGGGCGAGAACACGGTCTTCACGGAGTATGTCCACCGCCGCTTTGGCGTGCCAGAGGGCCAGTTGGCCTGCATCGGCGGACCCTCCCATGCCGAGGAGGTGGCCCAGCAGCGCCTCACCTACCTGACCGTGGGCTGCACGGACGAGGCGCGGGCCCAGGCCTTCAGCAGCGTGCTCCGCTCCCACTACATCAAGACCAAGACCTCGCGCGACGTGGTCGGCATCGAGTATGCGGCCGTTCTGAAGAACGTCTATGCCATCTGTGCCGGCATCTGCCGGTCGCTCGACTTTGGCGACAACTTCCACGCCGTGCTCATGACCAACGCCATGCAGGAGATGAACGCATTCCTCAATGCCCTCAACCCCATCTGGCGAGACATGCTCGACACGGTCTATCTGGGCGACCAGCTCGTCACGGGCTACTCGCGCCTCTCGCGCAACTACACGTTTGGCGCCATGATCGGGCGGGGCTATACCGTCAAGGCGGCCCAGGCCGAGATGGAGATGATCGCCGAGGGCTATTTCGGCACGAAGTGTATGTACGTCATCGCCCAAGAGCTCCGCGCCCACCACGTCCACCTGCATACGCCGACGCTCGACACCGTCTATCGCATCCTCTACGAGAGGGCCAATGCCGCCGAGGCCATCAGAAACATGACCAATCCGGGGGCGTGAGGCGATATATAATGATATATATAATAAGGATAACAAGGATGGATACCACCCATCCGCAACACAATAACACAACAAATCACACAATAGGTTTATGGAAAAGATTCGTTTAGACATCACCAAGGCGCTCTCCTTCCTCGATCCGGGGACCCTGGAGGCTTACGCACCTCAGGTAGCAGCGGCTCAGACCGCTTTGGAGCAGGGCACCTGCCCGGGCAATGACTTCCTCGGATGGCTGCATCTGCCGTCGAGCATCACACCGGAGTTTCTCGACGAGGTGCAGGCCGTGGCCGACACGCTTCGCAGCCAGTGCGACTATGTCGTCGTGGCCGGCATCGGAGGTTCTTACCTCGGCGCACGCGCCATCATCGAGGCTCTGGGCAATAGTTTCTCGTGGCTGGTCCGCGACGACCGCAACCCGGTCATCCTCTTTGCCGGCAACAACATTGGCGAGGACTACCTCTACGAACTGACCACCTATCTGAAGGGTAAGCGCTTTGGCGTGATCAATATCTCCAAGAGCGGCACGACCACGGAGACGGCCCTCACCTTCCGCCTGCTGAAGAAGCAATGTGAGGCCGAGCGGGGCAAGGAGGCGGCCAAGGACGTGATTGTCGCCATCACCGACGCCCACAAGGGTGCGGCCCGTGCGGCTGCCGACAAGGAGGGCTACAAGACGTTCGTCATCCCCGACAACGTGGGTGGACGCTTCTCGGTCCTCACGCCGGTGGGTCTGCTCCCGATCGCCGTGGCAGGATTTGATATCCGCCAGCTCGTGGCGGGCGCCCAGGACATGGAGAAGGCCACAGGACTGGACGTGCCCTACTGCGACAATATCGCGGCGCAGTATGCAGCCGTGCGCAACGCGCTCTACCAGAAGGCGGGCAAGAAGATCGAGATCATGGCCAACTTCCAGCCGAAGCTCCATTTCGTGGCCGAGTGGTGGAAGCAGCTCTATGGAGAGAGCGAGGGCAAGGATCATAAGGGCATCTTCCCCGCGTCTTGCGACTTCACGACCGACCTCCACTCCATGGGACAATGGATCCAGGAGGGCGAACGCTCCATCTGGGAGACCGTGCTGAGCGTGGAGACACCCGAGCATGAGCTCCTTTTCCCACACGACGAGGAGAACCTCGACGGACTCAACTTCCTGGAGGGGAAGCGCGTCGATGAGGTCAACAAGATGGCGGAGCTGGGCACGCGCCTGGCCCATTCCGACGGAGGAGTGCCGCAGATCCGTATCACCCTGCCGCGCCTCAATGCCTACAACATCGGCCAGCTTATCTACTTCTTCGAGATCGGCTGTGGCATCAGTGGCAACGTCCTCGGCGTCAACCCCTTCAACCAGCCGGGCGTGGAGGCGTATAAGAAGAATATGTTCGCCCTGCTCGACAAACCGGGATATGAGGCCGAAAGCAAGGCCATCCAGGAGCGTCTGAGCCAGGAGGCGTAAAGAGAGATAGCAATAGCATGGCGGCGTGTCTCGGAAGGCAAGGGCCTAACGGCTTTTCTCCGACTCTGACACGTCGCCTTTTTGATGGAATCAAGTGATTATGTTCGACAACGAGATCAAGCACTATTTGGATCAGCACGGCTACGAACGGTTTGATCCCAAGGCCGTACTGTTTGATATGGACGGCGTGCTCTATGATAGTATGCCCCATCATGCAAAGGCATGGAAGCGTGCCATGAGCGACTTCGGAATCCATTTCACGGAGGCTGACGCCTATGCCACAGAGGGGGCAAGGGGCGTGGACACGATCCGCGACTATGTGAAGCGTCAGCTGGGGCGCGAGGTCGATGAGGCGGAGGCACAAAGGATGTATGATGTCAAGACGCGCTACTTCCATGAGTTGCCGGAGACGCGTATCTTCGACGGCGTGCGCGAATTGATGGGCTGGTTTGCGTCTCGCGGACTGAGCATCAATGTCGTCACGGGCAGCGGACAGCGGCCGCTCATCCTGCGCTTGCTCCACGACTTCGGCGACTTCCTCGACGAGGCACACATCACTACGGCTTATGACGTGAAGAACGGCAAGCCGGCGCCCGATCCTTATCTCGCGGGACTGCGCAAGGCGGGCAACTTGCAGCCGTGGCAGGGCATCGTGGTCGAAAATGCTCCCTTAGGGGTGAGAGCGGGCGTGGCAGCAGGCTGCTTCACGGTCGCCATCAACTCGGGACCGCTCCCCGACGAGGCTTTGGCGGGGGAGAGGAGCAACTTGCTCTTCCCCAGCATCCGCAGTTTCCTTGCTGCGCTGGAGGACTGATTTCCGTCCTTTGGGTAAGTTTTTCCCCAAAAAGGGTTTCGGGAGATCGAGAGAAAATGGCTACCTTTGCAAGCGTTATCAATCACATAAAGAAGAAAGGTTATGTTAGGAAACTTCACTTATCACAACGCTACCAAAGTACATTTTGGTAAGGACGCGCTGGGCTTGCTCGGCGACGAACTCAAAAACTATGGTCCGAAGGTCATGCTCTCCTATGGCGGAGGATCCATCAAGCGCTTTGGCATCTACTACCAGGTGGTCAAGGTGCTGCGCGAGGCGGGCAAGACCATTATCGAGGACGGAGGCGTCTTGCCCAATCCGGATATCGAGAAGGTGCTGGAGGGTGCTCGCAAGGTGCGTGAGGAGGGGGTGGATCTCATCCTCGCCGTCGGTGGCGGTTCCACGGCCGACTATGCCAAGGCGGTCTCGGCCTCAGCCTACCAGGAGCGCGATCCGTGGGACTACTATTTCAAGCATTTCGGCAAACTCGACAGTCGCTGGACGCCCGTGGGTGTGGTGCTGACCATGGCGGGCACGGGTTCGGAAATGAATAGTGGATCGGTCATCTCCTCGCACAAGGAGGAACTGAAGTTGTTCAACCACTTCCGCAATCCTGACTTTGCCATCCTCAACCCGGAGTTTACCTACACCGTCCCGAAGTATCACATGGTGGCGGGTATCTACGACATCATGTCCCACATCCTGGAGCAGTATCTCTCGGGAAGCGACGACAACACGAGCGACTACCTGGCCGAGGGCCTCATGCGCTCGCTGATCGTCAGTTCGCGCAAAGCCTTGGTCAACCCCGAGGACTATGAGGCGCGCAGCAACATCATGTGGACGGCCACGTGGGGCCTCAACGGTCTGACGGAGTGTGGCAAGGCTACGGACTGGGAGGTCCACATGCTGGGACAGGCCGTGGCAGCCTTTACCAATGCCATCCATGGCCATACCCTCTCGGCAGTCTCGGGGGCCTACTACCGCCTGCTGATAGAGAAGAGCGACGAGGCCGTGGCCCGCTTCAAGCGCCTGGCCCTCGCTGTATGGGACGTGCGTCCCGAGGGCAAGGACGACAAGGCCGTGGCCCTCGAAGGACTGGAGACGATGGAGTCCTGGATGCGCGAGCTCGGCCTCGCCATGACCATCACGGAGGTCGATGCCAAGGAAGCCGACATCGAAAAGTATGCCGATGTCTGCCCCCGCAATACCGGTGGCTACCACACCTTGACCCGCGACGAAGTGATAGAGATCTATCGCCGCAGCCTGTAGTGGTCGTGCCCTAATAGCGATAGGAAAAATAGAAGCAACGGAAGAAAGGGACTCACCAAGCCTTCACATGACGAAGGCCGATGAGTCCCATTCTCTTTTTTACCCGATGTCCTGCAGAGGCAGGACGCTTGTCAATTTTATTCCAATTATACGTTGTCTTCCTCTTTCTTCTCCGTGCCTTCCGTCACCTGCTCGGTAAGTTCTTCCCGCTTCTTTTCCTCCTCCTCTTTCTTCTCTTCCACCTTCTTGCGAGCCTCCTCGCTGAGTTCGGGATAGGAGATACGGGTGTGGTAGATCGACTTCAGGCGCCCGATGAGCACGTTCTTGGCTGTCTGCAGGTCGCGGAAGGTGATGGGGCAGTCGTTGAAGAAGCCCTCGCGCACCTGTGCCTGGATGATACTATCGACCAAGGCGCTGATGCTCTCGGGAGAATACTCCTTGAGGGATCGCGAAGCCGCCTCTACCGTGTCGCAGATCATCAGGATCGCTTGCTCACGCGTGAACGGGTTCGGACCCGAGTAGCGGAACAGGCTCTCATCGACCTCCTCGTCGGGATGCTCGTTGGTATATTTGATGTAGAAGTAGCGCGTCAGTCCCGTGCCGTGGTGCGTGGCGATGAAGTCGCGGATGACCTGTGGCAGGTGGTGCTCCTCGGCCAGGCGCAGTCCCTCCGTGACGTGGCCGATGATGATGGCTGCGCTCTCCGTGTCCGACAGTTTGTCGTGCGGGTTGAAGCCCGCCTGGTTCTCCGTGAAATAGACCGCGTTCTCCATCTTTCCGATGTCATGGTAGAGCGCCCCCGTACGAACCAGTTGCGCCTTGGCCCCAATCTTGTTGGCTATCTCCGCTCCCAGGTTGCCCACGGTGATGGAGTGCTGGAATGTGCCCGGCGCCTTCTCGCTCAGTTCGCGAAGCAACGGGTTGTTTGTATTGGAAAGCTCGAAGAGCGTCACCGTCGAGGTGAATCCGAAGGCCTTCTCGATCACCAGCATCAAGGGATAGGTGAAGAGGAGGAAGAAACCATTGATCGTGAAGTGGTAGTAGATGGCGCGGTCGAGCTTCGAGACATCATCCATCTGGATGAGCTGGAGCGCGAAATAGACCAGCGCCGAGGCAGCCGTGACGAGGATCGCCGTGAGGAATATCTGACTCCTTCGCGACAGTTCGCGGAGCGAGTAGATCGCCACGAGGCCCGCCACCAGCTGTACGGTGATAAACTCATACTGGTATTTCACGGCCACAGCACAAATGAGGATGGTCGTGACATGCTGGATGAAGGCCGTTCGCGAGTCCATGAAGACGCGCCCGAAGATGGGCGAGATGGCAAACGGGATGATATAGATGCTGAAGAACGGGTGCTTCATCATAAAGGACGTCAGGAGCGGGAAGAAGACGACCAAGGCGTAGAGCATGGCTATGGATCGCGGCTTCGTGAAGTAGTCCTTGCGGAAGAGCGCCAGATAGAGGGTGAAGAGCGAGACGAGTAGCAGAATGTAGATAGTCTGTCCCGCTATGGTCGATCGCAATTCGTTCTCCGAGGCGCTCTGCTTCGCCATGGCGCGCTCGTAGGAGTTGAGCACGAGCATCATCCGCGAGGTGACGATGTCGCCCTGTGTGATGATGCGCTGCCCCTTGAGCACCATTCCGCTTGCCTGCGTGATGAGGCTGAGATTGTCGTTGAGCTCCATTTCGCTCCGGCTTCGGTCGTAGCGGAGGTTGGGCGAGATGAAATCGTTGAGGTTGCAAGCCTGTAGCTTGGCCCTCACCGGCATCAGACGGTCGTCGAGGAAGAGGTATTGGTAGGCGCCGAGCGTCGTCAGCACGCTATCCGTGGGCAGCGTCACGGCCTCCTTGCCCGTCACGACGCGGATGGCTGTCGTCGTGTCGCCATCGCTATACTGCGCCAGCTGGGTGGGGTCGAGCACGCCGCGCTCGTAGATCTGGTGCAACCTATGGGCGATGATCTGGACGTAGTTGCCCGTCAGTCCCGGTATGCCGTCCTTGAACTTCTCATGAAATGCCTGGAGCGACTGCTCCTCCACGCGGTCGTCCCAGTTGAAGTAGGGCTGGAAGCGTTCGCGCACGGAGTCGCGCTCATACTTCAGGGTCGCCTCCGACTTGAAGACGGGGAAGTCGATGGGAGCGATCAGGGCGCCGTCCGTCCACGGCTGGCCCTCGCTATAGTGCAGAAGCCGGCTGCTGTCGCGGGGCAAAAACAGGACGATGATGGTCACGCTCGTCAGCACGAGCGCTATGCGCGTAAGGATGGAAGGCCAGTTGCTGGTGCCGTTATGTCTGAATTGCTTCATGATGCGTAATGTTTGTTTTGGTTGGTTCTTAGCCCTTAGTATAGGGGCTTAAATGCCTTTACTCGGCGAAATTACGAAAAAAATATGGTATAATCGAAAAAAAAGCATTACTTTTGCCGAAAATTTTAGGCTATCCACGCTTATCAATTTATGATGGAAGAAAAATTTACAGCAGAAGCAGCGTCTTCGCAGGTGCGGGTTCGCTTTGCACCCAGTCCCACGGGAGCGTTGCATATTGGCGGTGTTCGCACGGCTTTGTTCAACTATTTGTTTGCCCGCCAGCATCATGGATCGCTGGTGTTCCGCATTGAGGACACAGACTCCAGCCGCTTCGTACCGGGAGCGGAAGAGTATATCTTGGAGTCGTTCCGCTGGTTGGGTATCCACTTTGACGAGGGTGTCAGCTTCGGTGGAAGCCACGGCCCGTACCGTCAGAGTGAGCGCAGGGAGATCTATAAGGAGTATGTGCAGCAGCTCCTCGACGAGGGCAAGGCCTACTATGCCTTCGATACGCCCGAGGAACTGGAGCAGAAGCGTGCTGAGGTGAAGAACTTCCAGTATGACGCCCACACGCGACTGACGATGCGCAACTCGCTCACGCGTTCTGCCGAGGAGGTCAAGCAGCTCATCGACGACGGCGAGCAGTATGTCGTCCGTTTCCTCGTGGAGCCGGGCGAGGAGGTTGTGGTCCACGATATGATCCGTGGGGACGTTCACGTCAAGACCGATATCCTCGACGACAAGGTGCTCTACAAGAGCCACGACGAGCTGCCCACCTACCACTTGGCCAATATTGTCGATGACCACTTGATGGGCATCAGCCACGTGATCCGTGGCGAGGAGTGGCTCCCGAGTGCGCCCCTCCACGTCCTGCTCTACCGTGCTTTCGGCTGGGAGGACACCATGCCGCGCTTCGCCCACCTGCCGTTGCTGCTCAAGCCCGAGGGCAAGGGCAAACTGTCGAAGCGTGATGGCGACCGCCTGGGATTTCCCGTCTTCCCCCTGGAGTGGGAAGACCCGAAGACGGGCGAGGTCAGCACAGGCTTCCGCGAGAGTGGCTATTTCCCCGAGGCGGTGGTCAACTTCCTTGCCCTGCTGGGATGGAATCCGGGCACGGAGCAGGAGATGTTCTCGCTCGACGAACTGGTGGATGCCTTCGACATCACGAAGTGCTCCAAGGCAGGAGCGAAGTTCGACTACAAGAAAGCGATTTGGTTCAACCACGAGTATATGCTGCGGAAGAGCGACGAGGAGATCGCAGGCCTCTTCGCGCCCATCGTGGCCAACAATGGCGTCGATACGACCATGGATCGTGTGCGCCAGGTGGTCCACATGATGAAGGACCGTGTCGATTTCGTCCATGAGTTGTGGCCGCTCTGTGCCTTCTTCTTAATCGCTCCTACGGAGTATGACGAGAAGACGGCGAAGAAGCGCTGGAAGGAGTATTCCGCCCAGCAGATGACCGAACTGGCGCAGGTGCTCCAGGAGGTCGAGGACTTCTCGGTAGAGGGCCAGGAACCGGTGGTGATGAAGTGGGTCGAGGAGAAGGGCTACAAGCTCGGCGACGTGATGAACGCGTTCCGCCTGGCGCTTGTCGGTATCGGCAAGGGTCCCGGTATGTTTGACATCTCGGCCTTCCTCGGCAAGGAGGAGACCCTCCGTCGCCTCCATCGCGCCATCAGCGAACTGGGATAAGAACGGGCGGGCGCGCCCGCTATTCTGTCTCTCACGTCATTAGCTAATCATCAACCCTACAAGAGGTAATGTACAACTTCATCATGTATGCCATGCAACTGGGCGTCCGCATTGCTGCGCGCTTCGACTCGAAGGTGCGCAAGATGTGGCGTGGCGAGCAAGCAGCCTTTGGCGTGCTTCAGCAGCGGGTCGATCCTTCGGCTCGCTATGTCTGGTTTCATGCCGCGTCGCTCGGCGAGTTTGAGCAAGGCCGTCCGTTGATGGAGGCCATACGCCGCGAGTTTTCCGACTACAAGATCCTGCTCACCTTCTTCTCGCCTTCGGGCTACGAGGTGCGCAAGGACTACAAGGGGGCGGACATCGTCACCTACCTCCCGATCGACACCGTCGGCAACGCGCGCCGCTTCCTTCGCACGGTACGCCCTGTCATGGCCTTTTTCGTGAAGTATGAGTTTTGGTACAACTACCTCCATATCTTAAACCATCGCGGGGTGCCGACCTATAGCGTGAGCAGCATCTTCCGCCCTGGTCAGATCTTCTTCCGTCCCTACGGACGGCAGTATGGCCGCGTGTTGCGCTGCTTCAGCCGCTTCTTTGTCCAGAACGAGGAGAGTAGCCAGTTGCTCTCGTCGATAGGCATCGACCAGGTGGAGGTTGTGGGCGACACCCGTTTCGACCGCGTGCTCCAGGTGAGGGAGGCGCGCAAGCAGTTGCCCTTGGTGGAGCGCTTTGTCGGCGACTCGCACCGTGTCTTCGTGGCAGGGTCCTCTTGGTTGCCCGACGAGGAACTCTTCCTTCGCTACTTTGCCTCCCATCCCGAGTGGAAACTCATCATCGCTCCTCATGTCATCAAGGAGGAGCACCTGGCGCAGATCCGCCAGTTGCTGCAAGGCAAGAAGGTGGCCCGCTACACCCAGTCGAGCGAGGAGACCGTGGCCGATGCCGACGTCTTGATCATCGACTGCTTCGGACTTCTCTCCTCGGTCTATCACTATGGTCGCGTGGCCTATGTGGGTGGAGGTTTCGGTGTGGGCATCCACAATGTGCTGGAGGCCGCGGTATGGGGTATGCCGGTCCTCTTCGGACCCAACAACAAGCATTTCCAGGAGGCGCAGGGACTGATAGCGGCCCAGGGTGGCTTCGAGGTCTCTGATGATGCGGGCTTTGCTCAGCTGATGGACCGCTTCACCAAGGATGAGGCTTTCCTCCAGGAGAGTGCGGAACGGGCTGCTGCCTTTGTCGAAAAACTCACGGGAGCGACCGAAAGGGTGCTCCAGGCCGTGAAGCCTGAACTGGAGAAGAACTGTCAAGCGCAGTCTTGATCAAACTTGGAAAGGAGTAATAAATGAAATATCAGATTACTTGCGACAACTGCGGAACGCAGTTTATCATCGATGCCGAACCGGGCATGACGGTCGAATGCCAATGTCCGGAGTGTCATGGCGTGATGCAGATCACGCTGCCCAATGCTGCCAAGGGTGAGCACTACGAGGCGCCCCGACCCACGGGTGGCGGCCCGAAGAATCCTTGGCATGCAGCCACGGTGGACGAGGACGACCGTCCCAACCGGCGCTGGCTGTGGATAGGCGTGGCGGTAGTGGTGCTGGTAGTGGCCGTGATAGGCTTCGCCATGTTCTCTACCTCGTCGTCGCAGCCCGAGCAGCCTGATGTCCTGCCTGCCGATACCATTCCTTATGAGGAGCCGGTGGTGGACGACAAACCGCAAACGCAGGTTGACACGATCGTCGAGCAGCCCGAACAGCCCGAAGTGGAAGAGGAGGTGCCCGAGGAGATAGAGCAGCCCGCTCCCGAGGATACTACGGGGACGGTGAGTGGCAGCAGCCAGAGCAAGACGGAGTCCAACAGCCATGGCCATGCGGCCGAGTAGCGTGGCATGGTGAGCCGAGGACTTCTCCGTCGGCAATGTCTCCGCCCTGGGTCCGATGCTCCTTTTATATATCTAACAAGGAGAAAAAGGGGGCTGCTAAGTGTTTTACAGGGTAAAAAGTACTTTTTTGAAAAATAATGCCGCAAAAATTTGCGCGAACGAAATATTCTTTCTACCTTTGCACCCGCTTAACGAGAAAGCTTGTTGAGTGTAACATGGTGGACGTAGTTCAGTTGGTTAGAGCGTCAGATTGTGGTTCTGAATGTCGTGGGTTCGAGTCCCACCTTCCACCCTCCAAGATTCCTTGCAACTCATGAGAGTTGTAAGGTTTTTCTTTTTCCCCCTATTTGCCCCTCATTTTAAGGGTTCCTTTATTTACCCTCATTTTTCAGCTTTACACCATTTTGCAACTCGGTTGCAAGAGTTTTCCCCTAATTTTGCACCGTCAAAGTACAAACGAGTGTACCGACCTCATTATTATCAAGAAAAATGAATCACAGAAAGAGTAAGAATAAGTGCGTCATTGCGGCAGCCTCCCTGCTGTTGCCCACGCTTGTCCATGCCCAGAGTGGGGCGGCGAGCACCGTAGATCCCGTCTCCATCGCTTCGGATACGACCGAGGTGATGCTGCCCGACCAGCATATCAACGAGGTGACGATCACCAAGCGACAGACCGTCCGCTCGATGGGTGGTGCCATCAACGGCCAGGCGATGCTCAAGGGCGAGCTCTTCAAGGCCGCTTGCTGCAACCTCGGCGAGAGTTTCGTCAACAACCCTTCCGTGGATGTCAACTATTCGGACGCTGCCACGGGAGCGAAGCAGATCAAGCTCCTGGGCCTCGGCGGCACCTATGTGCAGATGTTATCCGAGCTGCTGCCCAACTTCCGCGGTTCGGCTGCTCCCTTTGCCTTGGGCTACGTCCCTGGGTCTTGGATGAACAGCATCCAGGTGTCGAAGGGCAACGCCTCCGTCAAGAACGGCTACGAGGCCATGACGGGACAGATCAACGTCCAGTATCTGAAGCCGGAGGACGAGCAGCAGGTGCAGTTCAATCTCTATGGCAGCAGCATGGGTAAGTTTGAGGCCAATGCGATGGCCAATCTCCATATCAATGGCAATGAGAACTGCGCCACCGAGCTGCTGACCCACTTTGAGAACAATTGGAATCATCATGATGGCAATGGCGATGGATTCCAGGACGATCCGCAGGTGAGACAGTACAACATCCAGAATCGCTGGTGGGCTCGTTCGGGTAAGTATATCTTCCATGGCAGCATCGGAGCACTCAAGGAGGACCGCAACACGGGACAGGTGAAAGGCCACGCCAATCCCCATGGTCAGCCTCTGTATAAAATAGATATAGAGACCAATCGCTACGAGGCTTCGATGAAGCATGCCTACGTCTTCGAGAACGAGCAGGAGAGCAGTATCGCCCTGATGGGCAACGTCTCCATGCACCAGCAGAAGGCTGGCTACGGACTGAAGATCTATGACGTCAACGAGAAGAATGCCTACGCCTCTCTCGTCTTTGAGACCAATCTGGGTCATGAGCACAATCTCTCGACCGGTCTGAGCCTCAACCACGATTACCTCCATCAGAATGTGCGCCTCGTCCACGACGCGACGCTCCCCACGGAGACGATGATCGAAAGCGAGACCGTCCCCGGTGCCTATGCGCAATATACGTTCAACCTCCACCAGCGCTTCGTGGCTATGGCGGGTCTCCGTGTCGATCATAGCAACGTCTATGGCACGTTCCTCACGCCGCGCGCTCATGTGAAGTGGGTGATGAACGATGTGGTCACGCTTCGCCTGTCGGCGGGCAAGGGCTACCGCTCGCCGCACGTGCTGGCTGAGAGCAACTATGTCATGGCCAGCGGCCGCCAACTCGTGATCGGCAAACTGGGCCAGGAGGAGGCTTGGAACTATGGCGTCAGCACGGCCTTTATGATTCCCATCGCTGATAAGACGTTGAAGATCAATGCGGAGTATTTCTATACCCACTTCCTCAACCAGACCATCATCGACTACGATAGCGATCCGAAGACCATCACGATCTCCGACTTGGATGGTAGTAGCTACTCCCATACCTTCCAGGTGGACGCCAGCATCACGCCCATCAAGGGTCTCGACCTCACGGCCGCCTACCGCTACAACCTCGTGCGGGCCACTTATGGTGGTGTGCTGCGCGCCAAACCGTTGCAGAGTCGCTACAAGGGCTTGTTTACGGCAAGCTACAAGCCGGGCCTGGGGCTTTGGCAGTTTGATGCCACCTTCGCCCTCAATGGCGGTGGTCGTCTGCCTCAGTCCTACACGTTGGCCGACGGTTCTGCCTCTTGGGACAATACCTACAAGGCTTATCCCACGCTCAATGTCCAGGTCACGCGCGAGTTCCGCAACTTCGCTGTCTATGCGGGTGGAGAGAATCTGACGGGCTACAAGCAGAAGCATCCGATCATCGGTTGTGAGAATCCGTGGAGCGACAGTTTCGACTCTACGCTCGTCTATGGACCGATCAGCGGAGCCATGGTCTATGCGGGCATCCGTGCTCACTTCTAAGGGGACAAAGAAGAATTGTTTTCGTCGGAGAGAGGTTTCATACGAACAAAAATATGTAAAAAAAGATAATCAAGGAGAATCAAGTTATGAAGAGATTTTTTGGATTTTTGCTGATGCTGCTCACGGTGGTGGCTGTTTCGGCCAAGGATATCAAGACGGTCATCCTCACTACCAATCCCGAACTGGAGTGTGGAAAGTGTGAGAACAAGGTGAAGGAGAACCTTCGCTTCGTCAAGGGTGTGAAGGACATCCAGGCTTCTGCCGAGACGCAGAAGATCACGGTAGTCTATGATGCCGACAAGACCACAGTAGAGAAGATACAGAAGTCGCTGGAGAAGATTGGCTACAAGACGCGCCTCACTACCAAGGAGGAGGTGATCAAGGAAGGATGCCATTCCAACTGCTGCGACGGCAAATGATTTTCGCTGTGGGTTAGCAGAGAAGAAAAGATAATACGTTAAGCACAGAGCCGAATCAGCATCCGTTGGTTCGGTTCTTTTTGTATGCTCGGCATGAGCATTGTCTAACGGGTGGAAGTCCCGAGTAAGCCC